>Ga0115003_10003677_pt1 | contig 12015 bp, 19 predicted proteins | sample ArcticOcean_MG_C_7_FD_88736 | JGI IMG/M metagenome (GOLD analysis project Ga0115003, IMG submission 88736) | Marine microbial communities from western Arctic Ocean - ArcticOcean_MG_CB11_88 | ecosystem: Environmental > Aquatic > Marine > Oceanic | place: Arctic Ocean: Canada Basin | collected... | reverse complement strand
TTAAATTCTGTTGGCTGTGTTCCTCGGCATGCAATCACTAAGTCAGCTTTGCTCATAAAACGGTACGCTTGTGCTCCGTCTTTGTCGTAAAACTCAGTGGTTGTAAATCCTAAAACTTTTGCTTGCTTTTTTGCTACATCTATGTTATTATATGCAAGTTGAGATAGCTTGGCAAATAGCAATGATTTTTGTAAATGGTCTAAATCCTTTATACTTTTCATTTATGTCCCCAGGTTATGTAATTCATGTATAACAATATTTATTAATTATTTCACTAAATACTGTATCGGAGTAATGTTAATATGAGAAAGAAAACTAGAAGTATATTAGACGAGCTTAATAATTTAGGCCGAGCGCACGACAACGATCGTCTATTGGAAGCTACAGCAAACAATATAATTGAAAGTTCAATTAATCTTTTAAATAGGATTAGCGATACTTACGATGAAACAACAGCTGGTGAACTTGAACGTCGGTTTATTAATTCCATAAAGAGTGGCGATGCTAGGAAGTTCAAGCGCGGTATACAAAAAGTAATTGAGGGTAAAAATAATGATTCTTAAAGAAGGCGGCAATGTGTTCAAAGGCGCAGATGGCGTACCAGTAACACAACGAATTAATAAAGCAGATGTTGATCCAACACTTGCATGGTTAGAAAAGATTACTGGTATTCCCCACAAAGATTTTAAACTAGGAAGCACTGGTATTAGAAGCACAAGTGGCGACATGGATATTGCTGTCAACCAAGGCGAAGTAAGCAAAGACGATTTAGTTGCTAAACTTCATGCTTGGGTACAAAAGAACAAACCAGGTGAAGACGTTAAGAGCTGGGTAAGAAAATCAGGAATCAACGTACATTTTAAAACTCCTATCAACGGTAACGAAGCTAACGGCTTTGTACAAACAGACTTAATGTTTGGTAACCCAGAATTTATGATGTTTTCATTACGTGGCGCAGGAGATGACACACCGTACAAAGGTATGCATCGTATGTTGCTTATGGCAAGTATAGCAAAAGCACAAGGCATGAAGTGGTCCGCTAACAAAGGATTGCTTGATAGAGAAACTAATGAATTAATTACTGCGGTACCAGATGAGATAGCAGAAAAGATGCTAGGACAAGGTGCAAGACGTAATGACTTAGACAGTGTTGAAAGCATACACGCAAAGATTAAAGGCCGTCCAGACTATGAAGCACTAGTAGCTGATGCTAAAGATGCATTTGCAAGAGACAACTTAGCATTACCTGAAACTGTTGAAGAAAGTTTAGCAGACAGGCAATTAACAAGAATTATTAATTCTGCAGGAGTTTTAGTAAGATGAGATTTGTAGAATTTAAACAACAAACTAACACGATGCTGACTGAAGGAGCTCGTATTGAACACTTAGAAGATCTTGTGTTCAGAGAAAACCCACCTAGTAAAGGTGCTAGTCGTGCTTTACAAAGTCTTATTAATATGGAGCAAGGCGGACATACAGATGTTACAGTTAAATGGGATGGAAGTCCTGCAGTAATATTTGGGCGCGACGACGATGGCAATTTTATATTTACAGACAAGTCAGGATTTACCGCAAAAGGTTATGACGGAAAAGCAAAGTCAGAAAAAGATGTAGAAACAATGTTAAAGAATCGTCCGGGATATGCAAAGAATCCAGAAGGGTATGGCGAGCTAATTGGTAACATGAAAGCTGCGTACACAGCATTTGAACAAGCAACTCCAAAAGACTATAGAGGATTCTTTAAAGGTGATATGCTATATTTTAATAAACCAGCAACTAGTGGAACTAACTATGTATTCAAACCAAATATAGTTGAGTATATAGTAGCACAAAATTCAGATCTAGGTAAAAAAATTGGCGTAAGTAGTGTAGGTATTGTTATACACAGGCAAGTAAGTGCTGACGGAACTGAAGGTCCTTTATCACAAGGTGGTATATTTGAAGGCAACGAAGTATTAGTGGTTCCGCCAGTTACAGTATCAGATGCGCCCAGTATTGACGATTCAAGTGTAAAAGAATTAAAAGCAATAATATCCAAAGATGCGGCTGCAATGGATACACTACTTGATATGAACAAACTTACAGAAATAAAATTAAAGAAATTACCAGAAGTATTTTACTCATACATGAACAGTAAAGTAGATACTGGATTAGATAATTTAGGTGGCGACTTTTTAGATTGGGTACAAGCAAGACCCCAACTAAGTGGTGCGGCCAAAAAGAAGATTGCTGAATATATAGCAGACAATCAACAAGGATTTAGAGCACTATGGGAAGTAGTTGCAAAGATACAACAAGTTAAAGATGACGTTATTACACAACTTGATAATCAACCAGGCGTACCTGTTAAACAGAAAATGTCTAGTGATAATGATTCAGTAGACGGTGGCGAAGGATATGTTTTAGCACATCCAGAAGGCGACATAAAACTTGTTCCAAGAAAAACTTTTAGTAAATACAATAGAGCAGTTCAACGATAAGGAGAAACTAATGAAAATTAATGAATTTGTAGAAGCAGAATTTGACCCGGAATATAACCCCGAGTTTGACCGTCATGGTAAAGAATTAGACACTGACGACGGAGATGACCTAACTAACTTCAAACAAGAAGCTATGCAAGTACAGCTTATGAAAATATCCGACTCAGCAGATGATGAGAATATTAAAAATCCTGTACGTACAGTAGTAACTGACGACGGAAAAACACATAGAGTTGAGCATAACGAAGCTGAAGCATTACTTAGAATTCTAGGTGCAAACATTAAACCGCAAGTAAAAATCAAAATAATGAAAGACATGCAAACGTCTAAAGGACTTGATACGATGTTAGCGTTTGTACACAAAAATAAGTACGTAAAATAATATGGACTTTATTAAAGATCTTCACGAAGCGAGAATGACTCGCAATGCAAACAATCAACGAGTACTAACGTACACAGATTGCTGTGAGCGTCTTTACCTTTCTTTATTAGTGCTAGAACTGTTAGATAAGTTTCCTTCACATAAAGCAAAAGCAAAAGCGTATGCTAAACTAACTGCCACACATGATAACTATAAGTATTTTAGAATGTCTGGCACTGACTTGTATAACTTTATACACTTTGTAACAGGTGATGACGTTGCTCTTGGCAAACTTAAAAACCCTGGGTCAGCACTAGCAACACGCAAAACAACTACACTACCTACAATGGCAGTTAATCGTTATATAACAACTGTAGGAAATAATACTAACAAAAATGCATCTCAAACTTTTATTAAAGTAGAGTCGTCGTTGCGTATTACTAATACAGATTATAAAGCAATAAGACGTGGACTGTTTAATTTAAGCAACATGACTCCAATTGAGATTAAAAAGTTAGTAACTAGATTGCTTATTGCATCAAGAGCTAAACTGCGTAGTTCAGATATTATTACATACCTAGAAGCATTGGCGTCAGATAAGAATTTAGAAGTAAGTGGAGTTGCTGACAACGAGCCAACAGTAAGTGTTCCGGACATATCAACAACAGGTAGAGACTTACAAATGTATAGATACTTTGTAGGTACTGAAAACTTACAACTTACTAAGAAGTTTTTAGAGCTTGCTAAAGCAGGCAAACCTATTCCTGCTCAAATGGTACAAGCATACTTACCAGCTATTAAAATGCTGGACGATATAGTAAAAGCAGGCCCTAGCTTTGTATCTGCAGTGCGAAACACGCACAATAGAGCCAAAAAGTACCTAAAATAAACAGTTTTTTGACAAAAGGCTAAATACATATAACAACTTCACGGAGAGTGAGGATTGTCCATTAACATTATAGGAGATATAAAATGGCAGAAGTAACTTCAAACGCAGTAAGTAAAGGCGGAAACGGACTAGGTCCACGTACTAGAATCATTAACCTTGCTAAAACAAACATGACACAAGTTGAATTAGATGCGGCACTAACGTACCTATCAGCTGGTGATGTTGCAGGCACAAACGATGCACATAGCATTGCTGGTGTAAGTGTACTAACAGAATCAGGTGTATTCACAGGTGGAACAACTGACGCAGTACAAGTAGCAATCCAAGGAACAGGCGCAGCAACTATGGCATCAAACTTTGGTACAGGCTCAACTGGAATCACAGCTACATTGGTTGCTGAATTCATCGACTAATTCTAACTACCTTAGAATCGTGATTATGGCCCACGGGCAGGCGTCACACTAAAAGCTCACTTTTATAGTGAGCTTTTTTTTGTCTGTTAAATACAGTATGATGCAAAAGTTTATAATACAAACATTGATAGACATTACAAACACAGGCCTACACAGGGGTACTGATAGAATAAAAGTACACCAACAACAAAATTTTAATACTACTATTAATACAATAGGATTAAGACTTAACTGTATGCCTATCAGTGTTACAAATAAAAAACAAAGCATTACTAACCTTGGCTTTGGGTCTTTGTACAAAGGATCACAAATGGTTTGGACGTTTGAATTTGGCACTGAGTTTTATGGTGGACTAACTATTGATATGTTAGAACAAGACTTTCATTTAATTCCGGTAATAACACGCTTAAATGAGACAATTGAAATAAATACAAGTGTACTAGATACAAGTGGCAATGCCACTCGTAACATTACTTTTAAGTGTGTAGATAATGATTCCTCGGAGTCATACTAAATACTATGAAGGCAAAAAGTACTACTATACTGCACAACATTTTTAGGCATCCACAACACATTAAGGCCAACTTGAGAGTTTACTTAATCAACCTGCTGAGCGTAGGTGTTACAGAGAGAATATAAAAATGGCAACTGCCTTAGAAAAGAAAAACCTAGAAGCACACGTTGATCTATGCCAACAAAGGTATGAAGCATTAGAAGGCCGCCTTTCCAAGATTGAAGAAAAGGTAGAAGCTATCCACACTGATATGCAAGAAGGCCAAAAGAGTATGACAAAAGTACTCATTGGCACAGCTGGCACAATCGTTGCTGGTTTACTTTCCACAATAGTCGTTATATTACTAAACCTATCTTAACTCGATAAATAACATTGTTATGTTATTAAGAGAATTTATATCCATACCCGAAACAGAAGACACAGATCTAGATGAAAAGCAGATCTGGGCAAGGTCTGGTAACAACGTTGTACGCAAGTATCGTTGTTCCGGAGGCAAGCGTCATGGGCGAATAGTAGCAAAGATGGCACAATGCTTTGCTGCACCAAACATGAAGAAGCGCATGGCAATGAAAAAACTTAGAGCTAAACTAGGTGCTAGGATGGTGCGTAAAGCAAGAAAAACTAAACGTACTAACAGAGCTTCAAAGGCAGTTCAAAGATTAAATAAGATGTCGAGAAGAAGATGAGATTCATAGAACTACAAGATATTGAAGAAAGCTATGTTCAAATCATGGGACGTAAGGACGGTAAGAACGTTCGCAAATATCGTTGTACATCAGGTACACGTAAAGGCAGAATCGTCGCTTCTCCAACTACATGCACAGCACCAAGGAATGTTAAGAAATCTTCAACAATGAAGACAACTAAACGTAAGCAAGGTTCTATAATTGCAATGAAGACAGGAAGACGTAGAGCTACAGGAGCTGCAAGTCAACGTTTGAATAAGTTAAACGTTCACTATCGTAGTAAGATTAAGCCTAAAGCTAAACGTGCATCTTTAAAAAGGAAGAAAATATAATGAAGTTTGACGAATTCAAAAATGAAGCAATTGATAACTTAATTAAAAAGCATAACCTATCTGAGCAACAGATAGATGAGGTTCTTCCAGCTATCGGAATGGCAATTAAAGCCGTAGCAAAAGGTATCGGAGCAAAGTCTGCACAAGCAGGAGCTCAAGCCGCAAAGAAAGTCGGCGCCGCGGCAGTTCAAGGCGCACAAGGAGCAGGCAAAGGCCTAGCTTCTAAAATTGCAACTAAAAACGCAAACACACTCAAGAAAAGCATTTTAAAGAAAGGTATGAAACTACCTATTCCGGATGCAAAAGGAAACGCCCAATCATTTAAGATTGACGATGTTAAGGGGGACGAAGTAACATTATCAAATCCTAAGCCACTACCAGGCGAACCAATCAAAACAGTACACAAGCAAAAAGCATTAGATCCTATTATTCAAGGATTAGTGAAGTAATATGAAATTCAACGAATTGATTAAAGATTTTACTATTGCCAGAAGCAATGAAGAAACAAAAGTTTTAAAACTTATGACTGATATTATGCCGTATGACAGCTTCTCAGAAAGAGAGCAAGTCATAATTGACGGCCTAATACGTAAAAGTCTTGTAAGTAAAGTGTACAATAAAGGTTCTATACTGGTGGTGATGAATGACAAAATATTCTAAGGCGACATTAAGCGACGAACTTGAGGATCTAATCAACAAGCAACTTGATACAAGTTACTTTCCTTATGTTAAAGGAAATAGCATACGTATTGGACAGTTTGTAGTAAGAGAAAACAAGCGTGGGTACTTTTTAGTTTACGATAGTAAAGAGAACAGACAAATGGCAAAGACGTTTTGTAAGACGTCAGCTGTTGCACTTGCAAAGACTTATATTAAAGATGATCCTAGGCAAGTTAAAGAAATAGAACGGTTGGATGATATTATAGCAAGAAACTTTAATGATGCTATTTTTTATAAACATACTATACGTACTACTAAAGAAGAGATACGTAAATTTGTAGCACTAACACGTTACGATTTAGCGTCACAAAAAACAAGAGAAGCCAAGGAACTTTTGGATAGTTATATCTACTACTGAGATAAATAACTATAACAAACTTATACATAGGTTCAACTATAGGAAGAGATCATGAACATTAGAGAAATTTCAAAACCAGTAACGGCAAAGTCGTTAAACGAAAGTCTAGCTAAAAAATTCGGTGCTCGCATTGACATCGATGCTTTCACAACAGAACAACTTCAAGACGCACGTAACAGAGTACGTACCAGTCTTAGTCAAGTAGAAACCAACGAAGGTTTTAGCACAGTACATACAGAAGAATATCAAAAGTCAAAACTCTTCCTTGACGTTTTGAATGCTGCTATTATTGAGCGAACAGATGTTGTTGACGAAGCAGGCAAGCCAGACTTTTTAGACTTAGATAAAGATGGCGACAAAAAAGAGCCAATGAAAAAAGCTGCAAAAGACGCAGGCAAAGGTAAGAAACCTAAAAAAGGCGTAGTACCTCCACAGTTCCAAAAGAACGAATCAGTTATTAAAGAAGGCGCTGAAGAAGCTGCTGAACTTGTAATGGCTTCCAAAGATATGGTAGACAAGATTACAGGTTGGATGGAAGACACAGCAGAAATGCAAACTGAATCAATGCTAGAACTAGCTGACAGCATTAGAGACGAAATGGGCTCAGAGAAATCAGAAGCATTTACAGCATTAGTTAAGCCATCACTTGAAGCACTTTACACTTCATTAGAAGGAACACGTGAAGCACTTACAGGTGGCGTTACATTACTTACAGGCGAAGGCGATATGCCAACACCAATGGGTACAGATGACGAAATGGGTGACGAAGTTGATCCAGAAGCACCAGTAGACGCAGATGTAGATGTTGACGGTGAATTAGATGTTGACGGTGACGTTGCTGATGACTTTGGTGCAGACGAAGTTGCTGCAGGTGGCGATGAAGAAGCAGGCCGCGCAAAACGTGAAAGCGTTGAAAGAAGCAGAAAGCTAGGTACTATTTTATCTAAAAAAAAGTCTTAGAGGGCAATAGCGCATCAAACAAACTTGCCCTGGTGTTGAGAAACATCCTACAAGGTGCAGATCTTAAAGGCAAGTCTGTTACACTATCTTTTGATAAACTCAATACATTAATGGCTAACACCGGCGCCGAAGCATTTAGCTACGGTTCCTTTAAGCAAGTCTACGATTCCAATCCTAGTATTCAAAACATGATTAAGAACTTTGATAAAAAAGGTCTTACGTTAGATACTGAAGAACAAGAAGAAACTGGATTAGAGAAACAACCTAGCGATAGAAAACCAAAGCAAGTTAGCAAAATGGCAAAACGAGCAACCGCTTCACGTAGATAAATGGTTGACATTGATATAAATGTATAGTATACTATAACGAATAGGGAAACTATATGACTAGATCAAATCACGAAATTATTACACAAATAAAAGACATACTAGAAACAAGAGTAGCGCCAGCTGTAAGTCACCATGGCGGATTCGTTAATTTTATATCATATGATGAAGGCATATTAAAACTGCAAATGGCAGGTGCTTGTTCAGGCTGCGCAGGCAGTACTACTACTATTAGATTTGGAGTAGAAAATATGATGAAACATTATGTTCCAGAAGTGACCGAAATTATATCAGAAGACGAAGAAAACAGTAGTGTCGAACCGTATTACCAAAAGGATACTATAGATGTCATTGATATTAAATAAGTTTGATTACCAACCAATTTCACGGAAACAAATAGACGGCAAACGCAAGTACTTAACTCCAGAAGGACACGCTGTTGCTAGTGTTACAACAATCTTAGATGCTACTAGCGATAAGTCAGGACTTATGGCATGGCGTAAACGTGTAGGCGAAAAGAAAGCACAAGAAGTTGTTACAGAAGCAGCTGGTGTTGGAACACGTATGCACAAGTACTTGGAAGACTATGTAGAGACAGGTGTAATGCCTACTCCGGGTAGTAACCCATTTGCTAAGAAAGCACACGCAATGGCAATGCAAGTTCTTGAACATGCAATGGGTGACGTTGATGAAATTTGGGGTAGTGAAGTTGCTCTTTATGTTCCACAAATGTATGCAGGCACAACTGACCTAGTTGGACAGTACAAAGGTCAACCGTGTATAATGGATTTTAAACAGACGAATAAGCCTAAGAAGCTAGAGTATGTACAAAACTACTTTCTACAATTAGTAGCATACGCAGAAGCACACAATGCAATATACGATACTAACATCCGCGAAGGACACATCTTTATGTGTAGTCGAGGCGACGATGGAATGGAACTAGGTGGTGAAACCTACCAACAATTCGACGTTTGGCCACATGAATACGATGAATGGCGAAAAGAATGGTACAATCGTGTATATACCTATTACGAAAAACATCAGTAAGTAGTTTATCTGATAAATATGTATAAGAACATATTGGAGATATTATAATGGCCGTAGTCCAGATTAGTCGTATACAACTTAGAAGAGGTAAGAAAAATTCAGGTTCAGGCTTACCGCAATTAGCAAGTGGTGAGTTAGGTTGGGCTGTGGATACACAGGAACTTTACATTGGTAATGGTTCTGTTGCAGAAGGATCGCCTAATGTAGGCAACACACAAATATTAACACAACATACTAACCTGTTTAGTTTTGCAGAACAGTATACATATAAGACTGGCGATGCACTAATACAAACAGGTGCTGGCGACAATACTCCAATTAAGCGCACCTTACAATCTAAGATGGACGACATTGTACATGTTGCAGACTTTGGGGCAAAAGGCGATAATGCTACAGACGATACAGTAGCAATACAACGTGCAATTGATCAATTGTTTCTTAACTCAGATAAAGCAGATGCTGAAAGCAGAGTTGTACTACAATTTGCTGCAGGCACATACAAAATTACAAACAGTTTAAAACTTCCTCCGTTTGCTAACCTTAAAGGTGCAGGCGTAGATGGAACAGTTATCTTACAATGTGCGGCTTTTCCTATCTTTACAAACGTTACAAGTGCTAGTGCATTTAATGCCGGTACTGACGTAATGGTATACGACACAACTACACTATTTGCAAACAGCCAACTAAAACAAACTAGAAATGTAGTAGTTGACGGCTTTACACTTAAACATAGTTTAGTTAATGTAAGCGGTACTGCCGTAACGATACAGAAGAACATATTCGAACTAACAAGTATTAAGAACAGTATATTTAAGAATCTTAAACTATCTGGACAATGGGGAACAAGCTCTAACTATACTGTAAACTTAGGTGAAGCAGGATTCGATATTAGGAGTGTACAAAGCTCTTCTTATCCTTCTAAGAACAATAAGTTTGAACATGTTGAAATTGAAAACATGTCATATGCAGTATACAGTTCTTATGATATCTATGATAATACATTCAACGAATGTAATGTATTTAATTGTGGATACGGTGCTGTACTAGGTAATGCAATGCCAGTAGTAAATGCTGGAAACTTAGCAGATAAGATTGCAGAAGGACAGGCATACGGCCCAACTAACACAGTAATTAGAAACTCTACAATGGACGATGTTTTCAAACAAGGCGTTTGGGTAGAGAAAGGCACTAACAATAAATCAATTAGTAATACATATCATAAAGTAGGCAACGACGGTGGCTCAAGCACAACAGCAGTTACTAGTGTTGTTAAGTTTACGGCACAAGGAAATGTGTCTACTAATGACTGGTTCCAGCGTACATTAGACCTTAGCTATGACTCAACATATGTTACAGTTAATACTGCTGGATCTGCTTATCCAAATTATGACAGCGACACCGTGGCTTATATCCCAGAGATAGAAGGCTCGTTTATATCAACTAGCGATGTAGTTCATACTATACCCGCAACTTATACTCCTACTAATGAAGTTACAGCGTTTAGACTTCCTGCTAATGAAACAAGGCAGTTTAAAATAAACTACGTATACAATACTACAGTAAACTTCACACGTACAGGAGTATTAACAATAGATGTTAATCAAGAAGATGACACTATTAAAGTTACGGACGACTATGACGCTACTGGATTAGTTACCACCTACGGAGAATCAATAGTCTTTTCAGGCCATTTAGTAAACGTTTCGGGTGCATTAGGAGTTGACACAGCATACATAGAGTGCTATAATACTATCAACAACGATGCAACCATAGACTTTACAATTGAATCACGTTCATAAACATGTTTGAAAACTCAGAAGACCATTTACGGATATCCGCCTGGCGAGAGTTTAGGGATTTATTAGAAGAATCTCCAACGCCCTTTAAAGACTTAATCCACAAATACAAGCGATCACCTCTAGTGAGTATTCACATTGATCCTTGGGATCAAACCAACTGGCCCACACCGTGGCAGTTGGTCGAAGACAACCAGTACTGTGACTTTTCTCGTGTGTTAGGAATGTGTTATTCACTACAGTTAACTAATCGTTTTAAAGGAGCAGAAATTGAGATACATATAGCAAGTGACGATGAAAATTCTGAGCTAATGTATCTACTTTTTGTAGATGAAAAAATAATCGGCATTGATGAAGACGACTGCGTAGATAGAGGAGATTTAAGTACACAACTCTTTTCGCAAAGAGTATACGTCATGCCACCACTAAACTAAATATCACATACGATGAAACAAATTATAAAAGAAGAGGAGAATACGCACATGTCAAACGGCATTTACATTATTAAGAGGGATGGTTCGAAAGAACCAATTAACATTGATAAGATACACAAAGTCGTGCAATTTGCATGTGAAGATTTAGCAGGAGTAAGTGCAAGTCAAATAGAAATGAATGCAAATTTGCAGTTTTATGATGGCATGCATACAGGACAGATCCAAGAAGTATTGGTTCGTAGTGCGAACGACCTTATCTCATTAGATGCACCCAACTATCAGTATGCCGCGGCAAGACTACTAAGTTACGGTGTTAACAAAGATGTATTCGGCGAATACACAGCAATAACATTACAGCAAAATATCTCCCTTAACATTGATCGTAGCGTATACGACAAAGAGTTCTTAGAGCTATATACAGCAGAAGAAATTGAAACACTAGATAGTTATATCCGTCATAAACGTGACGAGAACTTCACATACGCAGGACTACGACAAGTAGTAGACAAATACCTGTGTCAAGATAGAAGTACAGGTAAAATATTCGAAACTCCACAATTTATGTATATGATGATTGCAGCAACGTTATTTGCTAACTATCCTAAAGAAACACGTATGCAATACGTAAGGAGATACTATGATGCGACCTCGCTTTTTAAAATCAATATACCCACACCAGTCATGGCAGGAGTCAGG
>Ga0115003_10003674_pt1 | contig 12016 bp, 8 predicted proteins | sample ArcticOcean_MG_C_7_FD_88736 | JGI IMG/M metagenome (GOLD analysis project Ga0115003, IMG submission 88736) | Marine microbial communities from western Arctic Ocean - ArcticOcean_MG_CB11_88 | ecosystem: Environmental > Aquatic > Marine > Oceanic | place: Arctic Ocean: Canada Basin | collected... | reverse complement strand
TTCGAATTGTAATTAATAACGGAACTGATGGGGGTGAAAGTGTTCCTCATCTCCATGTCCACCTTCTTGGTGGAAGACAAATGAAATGGCCACCCGGTTGACATGAAAAAGATTATCACCCTCACATTCACTTCGCTATGCATTAATTTCTTGGCATTCATGCAACTATTTGCTGATGAAATTATAACGAAAGATGATTCACGTATTGTTGGAGAACTTATCTTATTTGAAGATGGAATCCTTACCTTCAAGACTTCATTTGCCGGGAAAATAAAAATTTCGACTACTGAAATTAAATCCCTATCGACTGACAATGAAATCTCAGTTCGACTAGAGGACAATCGTACCTTTGAAAGCAAAATTCTTTTGGCAGATGAGTCTTCAATTCTGATCGAGGAAAATCAACTCCGACCTACCTTTGAAGAAGTTCGCCATCTATGGCCGAGTCAAAACGATGATCCACTTGTAGTTGAAATACAAAAGAAAGCACAAGCTCTGGTTATGGCTTGGAAAAACTCCTTGGGTTTTGACTTCATGGGAGCTTCTGGCAATACCCAGAATTTTGGAATTGGAGCCCGCATCGATAGCGAATACGGAAATAAGATACGTAAATATGACTTGTACTTAAGTTATAATAATTCAACCAAGAAGGATCAGGTTATAGTGGATGAAACCAAGCTTGGAATCGAATATGATTCCCGCTTTTTTGAGCAACTCTCATGGTATGCTAAAACTGACTTTGAAAATGATCGCTTAGAAGAAGTTGACCTACGATCAACCAGTGCCCTTGGGATCAAATATTCATGGATAGATAATCGACCTTACCGTTTAGCTTTTCGCTCTGGTTTAGCCTTTAGATTTGAAGATTATAGCTTGTCCACTCAAGAAACTGTTAATGAAATCGCGATGGATTTCGGACTGGAATATTCACATAATATTAAAGATTTTCTTTCCCTGGAGAGTGATACTTCAGTAATTCCCAGTTTTGAGGATCTCTCGCATTACCTTTTGAGTAATGACACCGCTCTTGTTATACCCTTGGACAAGGAATCAAACTGGAATCTTCGTACAGGGCTTGATGGCACATACAATTCAACTCCTGCAACAAATAAAGATGAATTGGATTTGAAATATTACATGCGTATTATTTATCGGTTAGACTAAAAAAGCCTCACTATCGGCTAGGCATTTCAAAACTTTTAAAGATATCGGTCATCTCAAAAAGAAAGCCAGCGACTTGACCGATAAATAAGATCCCCAGTAAGACCAATAAGACTAGTATCCAAGAAGAACGAAGTTCCTTTTTCATTCAACAGTTTCTTGTCTCAAACTGCGACCACGATTATTAATCCACTCTAATGTTTTTTCGTACCGATACGCTTTTAAATCCTCCTCCAAGAAAATTGCTGAATTAATAGATTTTTTTTTCGTATCCAAAAAACTTTTTGCACGAGTAAACTCCTGAAAGCCTTCTTCATCCTTATCGCTTTTTGTATCTTCATTTCGATTGAGAAATGATCGAATATTCACGTACCCATTGGGAGTATTTCCGTACTTCGCTAAATCTCGGGAAGGAGTAATGTTATCATTACTTTGGGGAATTATATCGACTTCATCCTTGAATCTAACTTGGAGGGAAGATAGGGACTTTGGAAAACTTAGCTTTCGGCGATTATCTTTCATCCCTATAATACGAACCTTACCATCAACCTCATCTTCCAAAATAGTTAATTGATCCGATTTGAAACCAATTTCATCGTTCGCTTTATTCAATGGATCCAATTCAGATTGTGAAGAGAGAACAACCGAGGAATCAGATAGATGAGTTCCGGATAATTCGGTTCCTTGATTTACATTTTTATTCGTTCTCACTTGATCCCCAAGTTTACTAACACTGACATCTAAATCCTCTGGACTCGAAACTGATTGAATAAATCCAATTTCTTGTTGGTCCTCTTTGACTAATATTTTTTTTTCTTCAGGACTCAGTTGAATAATCTTTGTTTGCCCATTGAACTCGTCGGTATTTTTTATACCAAAATAAGATTCAAGACCTGACTCTTGTCCTTTTTTCTCTGCTTGCACATCATTATTCTCATTAGTTTTAGAGCTCTCAACTCGCGAATTATTTCCGCCTATAGACGGTGTGGTTGCAGTGCTAATCTTTTGATCCAAAGACTGCGTGGGTTCACCGATCTCATTAAGCACGGATTCTGTTAATTCCTTATCAGGATCGGGGGTTTCATATCCGCCTTGCTCGATTAGTTTATTCTCACGCTCTTCGGTATCAATATTATGAACTGAATTTGAAGGGCTGTCGTTGCCTCCTGATAAAGATGAGTTGTCTTCAATTTTAACTGAGTTGACCGGGAGTCCTGTGACATTTTCTTGAATTAAATCTTCACTTCGATTAATTCCTCCTCCTTGGTTTCCTTCTCCCTCATTATGTTCTCCCTTTGAGGGATTAATTCTTTCTTTGGAATCCTCAAATCCTCTGGTTGTCGTGTTACCTGTAGAAGGTTTAGAGCCGAAGGATTCTTTTGTATCATTTGATTCACTTAGTCTAGAAACGGCTTTATCCCCTGATATAGATTTGGAACCATTAGCCTTTTGTGATGAAGGAGTGGTCGAACAATTGGACAATAAAAAAATTAAAATGAAGTAAATTAACCAAGACAATCTTTCTCTCTTCACCGAATTAATTGTCTAATGAACGAGCGGGAAAGGGATTCAAGGCCGCCACAAGCAGATCCACTAAGGAGCAAAGTGCGCCCCCCCCTGACTCGGTGGTGTTAAGAACCATTGAAATAGTTCCATTTTGTTGACCCCTGATTCGACTCGTTGCTTTTAAATCAGTAAACTGATCAAAACCAATTGTTTGAGACAGATCTATTCTCTCGATCAAATTGCTTGCCGTTTGAAAATCGAGGCGTTGCAAAAAGATTTCAAGGAATTCACCGTACACGGAGTCCAAGGATGTTGAATTTTCACTCTCTCTTATTTGGTCCAATTTACTAGCTACATGAATTCCAAATCCGGTATCAAGAACACCATTTTCATACTCGTACACTCCCTCAAGTGAAACACGATCCATTTGGACTTTTGCCTTCAAGTCTAAATCAAAACTTACGAAATCTCGAAAGTTTTCGAAAAGTTCATCTTCCTTACCATTTTTAGTAAAAGATTCAAAAAAATTCTTAGCCTTTAATGACAATCCTACATCATAATCATCTCCAGTAAGTTTATTCGCCACAGCAGAATTCGTAATATTAGAATTTTGTCCATAACTAAATACCTGTGTCAGTTCATCGGCTAAAAACGCAGGGTCATTTTGATCTGACCAAGAAGATAGTATTACTAGACATTGATCATCCATGCCCAATGAAATATGGGATGTTCTGTGATGAAATGAAATGAAGGATGGAGAATTACTTTCTTCAATTTGCCATAAATTAGACAATCCTTTCAAATCGAGTTTTCGTAAGATAAATTCCCTAAGTCGATCTTGATCCCCAATCGGTATAATTAAACCCCAGGCAATATCCTGCTGCCTTTTCTCGATAAACTCCTCATTCGGAAACTTGAGGTAATAAAGAACCCGACCGTAAGGATTAACTCCACACTCCTCAGGTTCCCATGATAAATTACTCAAGAAGGTAATGTTTTCTAAAAAGTCATCAGCAATAATCTTAGGTAAACCGACCTGCTCAACCATTCGTAAGCCAGAAAACGAAAACACCCCAAAGGCCTTCTCTGGAACATAAGCAAAGGCCCGGTCATCAAATTTACGCGATGAAAGTTTGCTCAAAAATGATGCTTTTGCAATCTTCCCTGGGTCGACTACCTCCTGGGGTCCAAATTTGTCATATAAAAACCAACCAGGCAGCCCAATAATTACAATTAAGATAATTAAATTACCCATTGAGAAAAAAGAGTTCTTATTTGCATTCTCTTGTACCACATCGATGGGTACAGGATTTTTTCCTCTTAGAAGTGAGGCATTGTAAGCAACCACAAGGGTTACCGCCAAGGGATCAAACACTACCACCAGAAGGAGTATGAACCATTTAACTACCCGATTCACTGCATTCGCCATTGCCTCCTCAATAATTACTGGATTCCCAGTCTCTTCGGCTTCGGCGACAGAAGAATCAAACGCTCGAGCAATAAATTTAAAGGAACTAATATCGGTCGATCTGATTTTACTACCCAATTCAAGTATTGTGTTCTCTGCATCTTCTTTCTTGGCGAAAAGTTCGGTTTTTTTTGCTTCTAGTTCAGCCGAGCTTTCAGGTCCAAAAACTGATCCACTCTCACTTAAAGAAGAGATCTTTCGACTCGCCTCCGCAATTTCATTTTCGAGAGACTTAATCCGTTCGTCGACTGAGGACCTAGCTTGTTGAAGATTTTGCAGAGCGGTTTTTACATTATCAGCCTGTTCTGCGCCTCCCGTAGTAAGAGTGGTAATTTTAGTATTTGCCTCGGCAATTTCATTTTGAGCCTGGACAATTCTTTCATCCAATCCTGCGTATCTCTTCTCCAAATCGTCTCGGGCTTTTTGTGCCGCCTCGGTAATTAATTGTAAACTCGCACGTAATCCATCCCTCTCTTCGGATTGAGTTTGTAAAAGTTGGGCTGCTTTTTTAAATCCATCTTCCTTCAAAAAGCCGCCTGCACCTTTATCTTGATAAGCCTTAACTACTTCATCTAACTGAGCAATTCTTAGATTGATCTTTTCTTCCTTTGCCAATTCTGAGTTTATACGCTGATCAGTCTCTAATTTATAAGGCAACTTTTGACTCTCCAATGTTGAAATGTCTTTCCTTCTCAATGCAATAAAATCCTCTATCCGTTTCTTCTCTTCTTCCCTTCGTTCTCTTTCTCCCACAATCATTTGATCCGTTTCTTCGGCGAGACGGGTTTTCGCTTCCTCGGCTGATCCAATATCCGCCCTTCTCTCTTTGATATAATCTTCCAAACGTGCTCGTTCCTCCGTCTGTTTCTCTTCCCTAAGCAGTGAACCTTTCTTTCCGGACATCTTATAGGCGTCAATTAACCGATCGTATTCTACCTGTTGCCTCTGCAAACTCGCGATTTCTTTCTCGTACCCTTCAACCTGATTAATAGTTTCCTCAAATGCCTGAGAAAGATATCCGTAAATCCCAGCGGAAGTGATTCCAATTAAAAGAAATACGGCAAGTAAAAGATAGGACCGAAGGGTCTTATTGCACGTATGCCAATTTCGATAAAGGAATGAGGCTGCGATCAACTTGCCAAACTCCAAACTTGAGGCCATCACAATGATCGGGATTGTAAATGAACTTACCGCCCCAAATGTCAATGCGATCCCGCGAACGCTAAAGTAGGCAGCACAGCCAGCAATAAAAAGAGCTGCTCCCCCGATCATGAGCGTAAAGACATTCATATTATTCTTATCACACATCAAATTTATAAGGGAAAGGAGAAGTTGTTCCCAAAAGTAATATTTATTCACTAAAGTCTCTTTTCCGTTTTCTTTATTCAAGAAATCCTGTTGGGTCTAAGAGGATGGATTTCCATAATTATTTTACCACCTTAGATTGGCTTGTGGTCGTTGGCTACTTACTCGCGACTACCCTTGTCGGGCACCTATTAAAGGGTAAGCAGTCCACAATCAAAGACTTCTTCCTCGGCGGTCGGTCTCTCCCCTGGCTCGCGGTATCTGGTTCGATCATCGCCACTGAAATAAGTGGCGTCACTTTCATTGGCGTGCCGGGCATGGTCTATGCCGCAGGTGGTGACTTTACTTACCTCCAATGGGGTATCGGTTCTATTATTGCCCGAATTATCGTGGGTATCTTTTTCGTTCGAGTCTTTTACGAAAGAGAAATCTACAGTCCTTATGATTATATGGGGAATCAACTGGGAGTTGGAGCTAAGCGACTCGCCACCATCATTTTTCAAATAGGGGGTATACTCGGACAAAGTGTTCGGGTTTTGGTGGCGGCACTTGCCCTTAAAGTAGTTACCCCTCTCGAATTTCACCAATGCATCTGGATTATTGGGCTCTTCGCAGTCGGATGGACCTTAATGGGGGGAATGAGGACAGTCATTTGGACGGATGTTATGCAATTTTTCCTTTTTGTTGGAGCAGGTTTACTTTCCTTATTCTGGATCATTTTTTCCTTAGAAGATGGATGGACCACACTCATGCAAGTTTCGGGCGATGCGGGGAAGTTTACCTTTCTTAATTTAACCCAAGACCCGGCAGTGGGCTTTACTCTTTGGGTCGCAATTATCGCGGTGCCCTTTCAAAATCTAAGTGCCTTTGGAGTCGATCAGTTGAATGCTCAAAGGATGTTCTGTTGTCGCGATGCATCGGACGCACGTAAAGCAATGATTACCAGTTCAGCAGCCCTACTACTTACAACTCTTATGTTATTTGTGGGTGCTGCATTATTCGCCTACTATGAACCGATGAGAACCGCGGGAGCAGAACCTTCGATTTTCTCTGTGGATAGTAACTTTATATTCCCCGTTTGGATTGTGACTGAATTACCAGTCGGACTTCGTGGGCTCATCCTTGCTGGTATTTTCGCCGCGGCAATATCTAGCCTCGACTCAATCCTTGCCGCCCTATCACAAACCACTCTCTCGCTATTCCGTAAAGGGGAAGCACCAAAAGGTAAAGCCAACAAGGACTTACTCCACTCGCGCTTACTGGTTATTTTCTGGGGGATAATTCTGTCCGCATTTGCCGTGGAACTCGATTCCCTTCGCGGAAAAGTAAATGTCGTGGTACTCGCTTTCGGAATGATTTCCTACACCACCGGCCCCATGCTCGGCATGTTCTTCGCCGCTCTTTTTACTCCTCGTGTACAAGCGAGGGGACTCGCACTTGGGTTTCTAATTTCCTTTACCTTCGTGGCCTACCTCAGGCCAGATGTTTATCAAGTTCTGCTCAATTTTGATATGATCTCCATGGAAGAAGCACTCAAATGGAGTGGATTACAAGAAATTGATGAAGAATTAAAACCGACTATCAACACCGCCTGGGCTTGGCCGGTAACTGTTTTCATTACCTGGGGCACTGGATTACTCTTCCTTAAGAAAAAATAATGAACGGACCTGAAATCTGCCTCTTTCCCCGCCCGCAAAAACTTACAACTTTTTCCGATCGATTTCCTATTCCCTCGACTTTTCCTTTTTACATTGAAGAAAATTCCTTCCAAATATTAGAAACTCATTTGCTCAGTCACGGATTTTCTTCAGTTGGGCAAGTGTCAGAAGCACTCATTTTAATTCAGAAAGAAAAATCATCTCACCCCGAGGCGTATAATTTAAAAATTACCCCTTCCCAAATAATTATTTCTGGAAACGAAGCAGTTGGAATTTTCCACGGCCTTCAAACTCTATTTCAAATTCTAGGGAATCAAGAATATGTTCAGAATCTCCCCTGCTTGGAAATAGAGGACTACCCTCTTTTGGAAAGGCGTGGATTTATGCTCGATGTGAGCAGATGTAAGGTACCAAAGATGGATACATTATATTCATTAATCGACCTACTAGCCCAACTTCATATCAATGAATTCCAACTCTACATTGAACATACTTTTGCCTTTCAGGAACATGAGACTGTATGGAAGGATTCCTCCCCCTTCACTGCACAAGAAATTCAATTGATCGATCGATATTGTAAGGAAAGATTCATCGAATTAGTCCCCAACTTAAATTCTTTTGGTCATTTTGAACGATGGCTCAGGCACGATCAATATAAACACCTGGCCGAATGCCCAGACGGTTTTAGAAGAGAGAATCCATACATTCTAAGAGATCATGGTACGACTCTTAAGCCAAATCAGGAAAGCTTAGACTTTATCAATTCATTATATTCCGAATACCTACCCAATTTCTCTTCCAAAAAGTTCAATGTGGGAATGGACGAACCTTGGGAACTTGGTCAGGGTTGGAGCAAAAACAAAATCGAAAAGGAGGGAAAAGACCAAGTCTATCTCTCTCACTTGGAAGGTATTCGTCTGCTCGTCGAATCACACGGAAAAGAGATGCAATTCTGGGCGGATGTCTTACTCGAGAATCCAGAAAATGCTAAAAGGCTCCCGCTATCGGCATCGCCCATCATTTGGGGCTACGAACCAAGTCACCCGTTTGACCAACAAGCCAATGCCATTGCCTCTTGCGGTTTATCCTATTGCCTTGCCCCGGGGACGGGGACATGGAGAAGTTTTTCCGGTCGTTGGGAAAATACTTGTGAGAATATTGACTCAGCCATTACTCATGCCCAAAAACATAATGCTCAAGGTGTACTTCTTACTAGCTGGGGTGACTGTGGGAACCATCAACCCTGGGCGAGTCTTTATCCGCCATTACTCTACGGCGCGGCCAAGGCATGGAACAATCAATCAATTGACGAACGCGAAGTTATTGATGGGATAGGTAAACTAGTTTGCGGGAATCAATCGAAAGACGATCACTCGGCAATGATTGAATTAGGAAAATTAGATAGATTTCTTGGGTCAGACATTCCCAACACCAGTCTTTGCTGGCACCTTCTATTTGCTCCATTACCAGATAAACTAGTCGCTCATATTCGCCAAAACCATACTACTGAACAATTTAAGGAGGGGATTTCACTCCTGCAATCTATCCAGCAATCAATTTCAATCCGATCTACCCACTCCAAATCAAAACTTATCGAGGAGGAGGTTTCTTTAGGCATCAAACTCTCCACTATTGCCCTCGAAAAAGGAATCGCTCTACTGGAAGGAAATCAAGTCCCCAAACTTCACCAAGAAAACGAACTTTTTTCAACTTATGAAGAACTTTGGCTGGTTCGGGCAAGACCCGGTGGATTAAGCGAAAGCATTGAACTCCTCAAAGAGTCGATTGCCCAGCCCTAGCTAATTACTTGTCACAAAGGTACTCAACTCAGGCAACTCACAAGCGATGGCATCGCACCGAATACGCCCTTCATTGGTTAAACGATGATTACCCCTCTCTTCGATCGCTAACCCCTCTATCACCAAAGCATCAAGAAAGGAAAAAATTTCTGAAAAAAGGCATGGATCAAGGGTGAATTTTTCGCAAATTTCATTCACATTAATTCCCTGGTTCATCCTTATACCAAAAAGTATTGCATCACGGGCCAATTCTAGTTCTTCAATTTCTGTCCATTCCTCATAATCCAAAGATCGATCTAAAATTAATTTTTCTGCCCAACTATCAATATTGGAAAAATTCTTTCTTCTTATCCCCTTAATCTGACTGGATGCAGAGGGACCATAACCAATCCAATCATTCATTTTCCAAGTATGCAGATTATGCCTGCATTCCTTTCCTGACTTCGCATAATTAGATATCTCATACTGGCCAAATCCTTGTTCAGGCAGATACTCCCAAGCCCACTCGTAAAAGACCGCCTCACGCTCAGGATCGATCCTAATCTTACCCTGGGCCAGTTTTGCATACAAAGCAGTATCCTCCTCAAAAGTAAGACAGTAAGTGGAAATATGATCCGGGCCAAGTTGAACTACTTTCTTTAAGTCATCCTGCCAATCGCCCAATTGTTGGCCTGGTGCACCGAAAAGTAAATCCACATTTACACTCTCAAATCCTGCATGCCTGACTAATTCAAAGGCTTCCAATGCCCTCGAGACATTATGGTTCCTTCCCAACTCCTTCATAAAAACAGGATCTAATGTTTGTACACCCAAAGATAAACGATTAACCCCGCCTTCTAAAAAAGCCTCAATTTTTTCAGGATTAATTTCATTCGGTGCCACTTCCACTGACCATTCACAATTGGGCAGAACTCCAAATCTTTTAATTAGTGAGCACAATTCTTTAATTTGTGCGGAAGAAAGAAGCCCCGGCGTCCCGCCTCCAATAAACACAGTCGAAAATTTTCGATCAGGCAAATGGGCTTGAAAATCTTTCTCTAAAGCAAGAAAATACTGTTCAAATCCCTTTTTGCTTGGTCTCTCTTGGTAAAATGCGCAAAAGTCACATGTGGTTGAACAAAACGGAACATGAACATATAATCCTAACTCTTGAATATTTGATTCTTGCACTTTTTTAACGAACCTAGTCTACAAATTTAGAATACTATACCTAAAACTTAAACAATGAATAAACTCAGAACTACTTACAAGCATATCCTGTTGTCCCTTACCCTTGCATTTTTTGCAAGTTGTAACCAACCAAGTTTTATTAACTTAACCTCAACAAATATAAGTCAAAATCCATCAGGGATTTATACTTTGCAAACTGAACTTGATATTCAGGATCGAAAAATAAATCCTGAAACCGTCAAAGTCTTTGCTGTTGTTGGTGGAGAGAGTATCCCCATGGTACAGGACCCAATCAATCCAAACCTTTGGAGTTGCGACTACAAACTACCACAGGGCTTCGATGAAGCGACCTATTATTTCCAAACGAGTTATAACATAATCACAGATAGTGGTGGCAACTTCCCCCGAGAACTTAAAAGTGAACTTCAGGCGTTCAGGTTAGAAAATCGCTATGTGGGCAACCTTGCTTCCTATCGTGGTCCCGTTGGAGTTGAAATCGCAGTCCAAGGTAGAGGTTTTACAAAGTACGACTCAATCACAATTGGAGAAAAAGAAACGAGTACTCGCTATCTTTCTGAAAATGAACTCCGCTTTACTATCCCCTCGCTTCCCTCAGGGATTGATTATGCCGTACAATTAATCGGTGGTCCTCATGGTGCATTAGATATTGGAAACTTTCGAATTGATGAAAGCATACTTGAAGTTATTCCAAAATCCCTCGAAATTAAATCTGGCGACACCAACACACTTCTCTTTAAAATTGACTACGAAGCCCCCGAAGGTGGTTTAAATATTTCCGTTAAGACAGACATATCTGAATCAGTCATCATGCCCGAAGCAGTCATTACCCAAGGCAATAAAACGGTTAATATTTTAATAAAAGGTGGAGCGATTGGAGAAGGTAAACTCGTCATCTCTGCTCCTGGTTATCAAGGTATTGTAGTACCTATTCGTGTCTTCTAATTTTTTTAATTACTTAAAAATAGAGCGATGGTCAAAACGCCATGCTCCCTTATTAACCAGGTCTCGGTGGTCATCCCCACCTTTAACCGCAAAGAAAACCTGCGGATAGCCCTAAAGTCTGTACAATCTCAAACCCTTCCCCCACTTGAGATCATCGTAGTTGATGACGGATCAACCGATCAAACTGAGGACTCCCTCAAATCTGAATTCGCCTCAGTAAAGTGGATTACCCAGTCAAACCATGGAGTCAGTCATGCACGAAACCAGGGAATCAAACAAGCAAAGGGCGAATGGATTGCCCTACTCGATTCAGACGATACCTGGCACCCGTCCAAACTCGAAGAGCAAAACCAATTCTTACAACAAAACTTAGGTCTTTTATTTTGCCACACCGATGAAGCTTGGATACGCCAAGGCAAATCTGTCTCACACCCCGCTTATTTAAACAAATCAAATCAAGATATTTTCCTCAAAAGCCTGGACCGCTGTATTATTTGTCCATCCTCGGTAGTCATGCATCAAAAAATCTTCGAAACGATCGGTTTCTTCGATGAAAAACTCCCCGTTTGTGAAGACTATGACCTATGGCTCCGCATAGTACTTCAATACGAAATTGGCTACCTCGACCGGAAACTAGTTACAAAACACGGCGGACATTCAGACCAACTCTCCACCACCTATTGGGGAATGGATCGATTTCGTGTACAATCCTTACAAAAGCTCTTAGATAACCCTAATCTAAAATCCAGCCTGATCCCTCTCATCTTCCAAACTCTTATCCAAAAACTTGATATTTTAAACAAAGGATTTTCCAAGAGAGATAAACAAAAAGAAGCCAAAGAATTTAATCAATTGAAGCAATTTTATTCTCACCAACTCGCCAAGCACAACGAGACACTTGTCCCATCGTGATGAATTTTGTCTGTGCCCTACTCCCCGAAGCCATTCCTCTGATCGAAGATCTCGGTCTTCAAAAACAAAGACTC
>Ga0115003_10003672_pt1 | contig 12018 bp, 10 predicted proteins | sample ArcticOcean_MG_C_7_FD_88736 | JGI IMG/M metagenome (GOLD analysis project Ga0115003, IMG submission 88736) | Marine microbial communities from western Arctic Ocean - ArcticOcean_MG_CB11_88 | ecosystem: Environmental > Aquatic > Marine > Oceanic | place: Arctic Ocean: Canada Basin | collected... | reverse complement strand
GAGATAAAAAAAAAGCCGGCTATTACTAGCCGGCTTTTTTAAAATTGTATTAACTACTAATTAAAACGCCATTGAAACAGCAAATACTGTTTCTGCAGCTTCTTTACCAGTCGTGTAATCCATGTTTTCTATTTCTTTGTTAGAAAGTGAAAGTGTCATTCCACCAGCTGTATAAGCAGCTTGGATAGTTTGAATTTCTGCCTCTACGCTAGAGTCAGTGTTACCAGCTGCAGCAAACGTTTGTTTGTTAGCATCTGATTTTTCAATTTCGTAAGAAACAGATAAAGCATCATTTACAGCATAAGCAACTGAGTACATGTTGTTTTCGTAATCTTGTACTCTAGTACCTGTAGTTAGTACTGCTAATGAAGGAGCTATAAGTGTTTTACCATATCCTACAGATAAATTTCCGATAGAATAGTTAAGACCATAACTTCCAGTTTCATAAGTTTGTACTTTTCCTGCTGCTAAAGGTATTTTTTTCTTCTCATAGTATGAAGCGTTTAAGTTCAATCCATCTAAAGGTGTTGATGCTATAGAGTATTGAAGTGCTTCATCACCATCTTCAGTAGTTCCAGCCGAAGCTGCACCTGAACCAGATGTTGAGTTAGAAGAAGCGTTAGCTGAACCATTATTGTTAGGCGCATAAGCTACTTTAGCTGATGTACCAAATGGTAATATACCTGCTGGAGTGTGGTATTGAAGGTTATTAGTATTACTTACGTTATCTCCGTATGTAAAACCTGCACCGTCAGCACCTGCATCATGTTTAGTAGCTCCACCAGACATACCGAAGTCAGAACCCGTTGCGTATACTGCAAATGAGTTCGCGTATTTTGTACTGATTGAACCTTCTGAAACGAATGCTCCAACTGTTCCGTAAGGTGTTGTTAACGTCATTTTAGCGTCATCTTGTACTGTTGCACCATCAATGTCTTGCGCGTAAGCCCAAGTGTAACCATTGTCTAGTTCACCAGATGCACCTAATGAGAATTCATTAGCGATACCAATTCCTTTACCACCGTCGTTGCCGCCAGAAACAGACTCAGAAGATTGTACTGAGTAAGTCATTTTAGCTGCACCAGTTACAGAAAATTCTCCTGCAAAAGTACTTGACGCAATAGCAAATGAAGTGATTACAGCTAGTGTAATTTTTAGTGTGTTTTTCATTTATTATCCTTTGTTTTGTTGTTTTAAACGTTTATAACATTTGTAAACTATTTGTTTTTAACGATTTTTGTAATAATTATCTGTTTATGGCCCTTTTTTTTTTAAATAGTTGTAATTATGTAACATAGTAAAAAAGGCTAGTTTTTATTGGATTTTTAAATATTATTGATTAGATATTAAATATTATGATGAAAAAGCTTATAACTATACTTCTGATATCTCTAATTACTGTTGGTTGTGGTGGATTTAAGAAAGTGGACAACAGAAAAAACCCTGTTAAAGGCCCGGATCGAGCAAAAAAGAATGTTGCGGAAGGCAGAGGTGTTTCTCTTGGTGGTTTGGCTAAAGGACGGGGATCAACAAGCTATGAGTTTAGTACTTCAAATCCTATGTGGAGAGCTACATTAGAAACTTTAGATTTTCTTCCACTTGCAACCGTAGATTACTCTGGCGGTTTAGTTACAACTGACTGGTACACAGACTCTGATAGTACCTCAGACTCATTAAAGATAACTGTAAGATTTTTATCTAATGAAATAAAAACCAATAGCTTAAAAGTTATAGTTCACAAAAAGTCGTGCAAGGAATTTAATAAATGCAAAACTAATATTTTAAAATCTAAAATTTCGGAAGAATTAACTAGAACTATTTTAGCAAAAGCTGTTGTGCTAGAAAAAAATAAGAAAAAATAATACTTTGATCAATGGAAAGAGTTAATTTTCAATCAATTGAAAAAAAATGGCAGTTAGTTTTTTCTAAAAAAAAACTCTACCGAAAAGATAGTGATAAAAAGTTTTTTTGTCTAGAAATGTTTCCTTACCCATCTGGCAAAATTCATATGGGACATGTAAGAAATTATACAATAGGGGATGTCATAGCAAGATATAAATATTTAAATGGCTATAATGTTTTGCATCCAATGGGTTGGGATGCTTTCGGTTTACCAGCCGAAAATGCTGCAAGAGAAAATAATTTGAAACCCAAAGAATGGACTCTGTCTAATATTGAAACAATGAAGAGGCAATTAAAAATGCTTGGGTTATCAATTGATTGGGACCAAGAAATCACTACTTGCAATGAAGATTATTACAGACATCAACAAGAACTATTTATTGATTTTTACAATCTAGGGCTGGTTTCTAGAAAAGAAACTTATGTTAACTGGGATCCAGTAGAAAAAACTGTTTTAGCAAATGAACAAGTTGTTGATGGAAAAGGTTGGAGATCAGGTGCGCCTGTAGAAAGAAAAAAATTATCACAATGGTTTTTCAATATTACAAAATTTTCAGACGATTTATTAGAAGGTTTGGTTGATCTAAAAGGTTGGCCTGAAAAAGTTAAGTTAATGCAGAAAAATTGGATAGGCAAATCTATAGGCTGTGAAATTGATTTTTCGATAAATAAAGATAGCAAAAAAATTAAGGTGTTCACCACAAGACCCGATACAATTTTTGGAGCTAGCTTTATTGCCGTCTCACCTGATCACGAAATATGCAAAGATCTCTCAAATGATAAAGAGTTTTTAAATTTTAAAAAAGAATGCTCTAAAATGGGAACTACAGAGGAAGCAATAGCAAATACTGAAAAGCTAGGTTTTAAAACTAAATTTAACGTTATTCACCCATTTATTAAAAATAAAATCTTACCAGTATACGTGGCAAATTTTGTTTTAATGGATTATGGTTCAGGTGCAATTTTTGGTTGTCCGGCACACGACCAAAGGGATTTTGATTTTGCTAAAAAATATAATCTTGAAATAGTTCCTGTGGTTACTAATAGTAAAAATGGTGATGAGCCATCATCTCTTCCATTCTTAGAAAATGGCATGATAATAAATTCATCGTTCCTTAATAAATTAAGTGTTAAAGAGGCAAAAGAAGCAATTGTAAATAAAATTCACGACTTAAAAATTGGAATAAAAAAAACTTCTTATAGGTTAAAAGACTGGGGTATATCTAGACAAAGGTATTGGGGCTGTCCAATTCCAATGATTTATTTAGAAAATGGAAAAATTTTACCAGTAGACAAAAGTGAGCTTCCAATAAAATTACCTGACGATGTAGACTTGAACTCAAAAGGGAATCCCTTGGAAGAACACCCCAACTGGAGTAAAACGACTTGCAAAAAAACTGGAGAAAAAGCTAGAAGAGAAACAGACACTTTAGACACTTTCGTAGACTCTTCTTGGTATTTTTTACGTTTCTGTTCTCCAAAACTAAAATCAAAACCTTTTGACATTAAGCTTTTGAATTACTGGATGCCTGTTGATCAATACATAGGTGGTGTGGAACATGCGATTCTTCATCTTCTTTATTCAAGATTTTTTATGAGAGCGATAAACCAAAACGATAAAGAAATTAAATGCACTGAACCATTTAAAAACTTATTTACTCAAGGGATGGTATGTCATGAAACTTATAAGGATATTAACGGTAAGTGGTTGTCACCAGACCAAATAGAAAAAGTAGAAAAAAATAAAGCTATTAAAAAAACTGATGGACAAAAAGTTAATGTAGGACCTTCTGAGTCTATGTCTAAGTCTAAAAAAAACACAGTAGATCCAGAAGATATTATTAAAGAGTATGGTGCTGACTCGGTTAGGTGGTTTGTTTTATCGGATAGTCCTCCTGATAAGGATATTCAATGGTCTTCTGAGGGAATAAGTGCCTCTCATAAGTTTATGCAAAAAATATGGAATTTGAACAGTCTAATACTTAACAGGAAAGACACGCCTTCTGATGAAAATCTAGAACAGGAATTAGAAAATAAAATATATGGTTTGTTTTATAAAATTTCAGGACTGATAAATAATTTTCAGTTTAATGTTACTATCGCCTGTTTTTTTGAATTATATAGGCTAATAAATGGCAATATAGAAAACAAGATTAGCAATCATTTTTTAAAAAGAGTTATGATAGATTTTATGAAGTTGATTATGCCAATCACACCTCATATAGCAAATGAGTGTTTAGAAAAGTTGGGAATTTTAAACGCAGATGTTTGGCCTGCGATAAATGACAAGTTTAAAGAAAGTCAAATGGTTATGATAGCCATACAAGTAAATGGTAAAACTAAAGAAATCATTGAAATACAAAAAGACTCTAATGAAGAACAAATTAAACTAAATATTAAATTAAATTTAAAATTAAACACATTTTTACAGGATAAAAAAATAAAAAAAATAATTTTTGTAAAAAACAGAATATTGAACTATATTTTTTAAACTTATATGAAAATTAAATTATTTATAACTTTTCTCATAATATTCATTTCCTTAAACTCGTGCGGCTACAAAAAAATGAATGTAAAAAACGCTGAGATTTTTACTTTGAATAATCTATACATAACAGGTGAAAAAAATCTGAATTTTATAATAAAAAACAAATTAATGCTTTATGCTAACAATGAAAGTTCGAGCCTTTTAAATATAAGAATAAACCTTTCAAAGAAAAAAAGTGTCAAAGAAAAGAAATTAAACAATAAGGTAAATAAATATAATATAAGTTTATTTTTTAATGCTAGTGTTGTTGAAGAAAACACTGGACGAAAATTTAATTTTAACAAAACAAATACTTCAGACTTCGTTAAAGAACCTACGGTAATAGCTACAAAAAATAATGAGGACTACAAACTCAAAGTAATGGCTGAAGATACAGCAGAAGAATTTATAGATTTTTTAAATATAAATTTAGAATAAATGATATTAAAGAGTTCTATTGTAGAAAATAATTTAAGTTCACTTAAAGAATACAATCCTATTCTTTTTTATGGAGAAAATGATGGTCTCAAAAATGATTTGAAAGAACAAATCAAAATTAAAGCAGGATCATCTGAAGTCATTACTTTGTTTCAAGATGAAATTTTACAAAAAAAGGATCTTCTAGAAAAAGAAACTAACAATTTATCTTTATTTGAAACAAAAAAAATTATTTTAATTAATGAGGCCAATGACAAGCTTTACGACATAATTCTAAATCTAAATAAGAAGAGCCCAAAAGATTGTAAAATTATAATTTTTTCTGAAAGCTTAGAAAAAAAATCTAAATTAAGAAGTTACTTTGAAAAAGAGAAAACGGTAGGAATAATAGCTTGCTATAAAGACAACAAACCTCAACTAAGAGATTATATTTTAAAAAGATTAAGTGAATTTAAAAAAGTTGATAATAACACTATCGAATATTTAATTGAAAATTCCAACCATGAAAGAGAAGTAATAAGAAATGAAATTACTAAAATTAAAAGTTTTTTCATCGATAAAATTATTAAAAGAGATGAATTAGAAGAACTTCTCAATTACAAAAAAACAAGTGATGTGAACGAATTAATAAATGCATCTTTATTAAAAAATAAAAAAAGTTTAAATAATATTTTGGGAAATCAGCTAATATTAGATACAGATATATTCAATTATTTATTTAAGCTGGACCAAAAAATATCAACACTATTACAGATAAAACTTAATCAAAAAATTTCCGAAAACAGCTTAGGGAGTGTTATAGAGAAAATTAAACCACCAATATTTTGGAAAGATAAACCTGACTATACAAATATATCAAAAATTTGGAGTTTGGATAAACTTGAAACGCTTAGAAAAAAAATATCTGAGATAGAATTAATTCTGAAATCAAAATCAGAGATAAAAAAAGAAATAATATTAAAAAAATTACTAGTAGAAATTGCCGAGTGATAAATTAATTCTTCTTTAATAAATTAACAATCAGTTCATACTGATCCAGATTTTTATATTCAACAAATATTTTACCTGAATTATTTTTTTTATTAACTATGCTTACTTTTAATCCTAAAATTTCCTCTAGTTGTTTGGCCTCTATTAAGATGTTTGGATCTTGAATATTCTTTTTTATATTTTTTGTTTTTCTAGTTAAATCTTCAACCATCCTCGAACTTAATCTTCTTGAGATAATTTCTTCAGCAATTTGGGAAGCATTGGACAAACCAACAAGTGGCCGTGCTTGACCTGCTGTTATTAATCCTTCGTCTAGCATTGCAATTATATCTTTAGGTAATGATAATAATCTTATTGTATTGCTTATATGACTTCTGCTCTTAGACATAAATTGAGAAATTTTATCTTGATCATAACCAAACTCCTCTTTTAACCTCAAATACCCTCTGGCTTCTTCGATTACATTTAAATCTTCCCTTTGAATGTTTTCTACAATAGCAACTTCTAGGGCTTCATTATTGTTAAGATTTAGAACAACTATAGGGACCTCATGCAGGCCCGCTTCTTGAGCCGCTAACCATCTTCTTTCTCCTGCAACAATCTCATATCTTTCGTGATCATTTTCATCTTCTCGAACTGCTATGGGTTGTATAAGACCATTTTTTTTTATTGAAGCAGCAAGTTCAGAAATTTTCATTTTATCAAAATTTATTCTTGGCTGAAATCTATTTCTATTTAAATCACCTATTGATGCTGTTTTTTGAGTTGTGTTTATTATTTCGCTTTGTGTGTCATTCTTTTGATCCCCGAACAGTGCTGACAAACCTCTTCCTAAACCTTTTTTTTTACTACTTTTCATGCTGCGCTACCCACCGGTTTATCTTTGTTTATGAATTCTGCGGCCAATTCGAAATAAGACTTACTTCCTAAGCAATTTTTATCATACACGACACATGGTAAGCCGTGAGAAGGTGCCTCTGATAGCCTTACATTTCTTGGTATCACTGTATTGTATACTTTTTCTTTAAAAAAATTTCTAGCTTCTCTATCAACTTGTGATGACAGTTTGTTTCTCTTGTCAAACATTGTCAATAAAATTCCTCTAACTTTAAGATCGGGATTTAAATTAACTTTTATACGATCTATTGTTTTAACTAACTGAGTTATTCCTTCAAGTGCAAAAAACTCTGCTTGTAAAGGAACCATCAATTCATCTGATGCCACTAATGCCATTATAGTTAGTAAGCTTAATGATGGTGGGCAATCTATAAAAATATTATCATATTTAGATAATAAACTATTTTTCTCATTTAATATTTTTTTTAAAAAAAAAGCTCTATCTCCATCGTTTGCGGTTTCTACTTCAAGACCTGACAAATTTACATTTGAAGCTATGACGTCTAAGTTTTTAATATTAGTTTTTTGAATAGCTTCTTCTAAATTAATTTTTTTTATTAAAAGACTATAGACATTTTTGATTTCATCGTTGTTCGATTTCCCAAGGCCTGTAGTAGCATTACCTTGTGGGTCTAAATCAATTATTAAGTTATTTTGACCCAAAATGGACAGTGCTGCTGCTAAATTAATAACTGTAGTAGTTTTTCCTACTCCACCCTTCTGATTTATGATTGCTATTGTAGACTTGTAGTCCATTTTTATTCTGCTTCGATAATAATTATCTTCGAATCATCATCGGTTATACTTTTTTCTAACTTATACTTGTAATTAGACTCCAGAGAAACATTATTTATTTCTTCCTGTGCATTCTTTCCTTTTAATATTATGAGTTTATGAGGTTTTAATGCATTTTCACGTGAAATTTTTATTATTTCTTTCAGTTTTTTAAATGCTCTACAAACTATGTAATTTGATGATATTTTTTCTGAATATACATTCTCCCTGACAACTGCATTTATGCCTACTTTATTTATCATATAAACTAAGAATTCTCTTTTCACAGGAGATTTCTCATAAAGTTTCACGTGAAATTTGGGGTTGCTATTGTATAGGGCTATTACCAACCCAGGAAATCCAGCGCCAGATCCTAAATCAGCAATTCCACCTTGAATCGAAAAATTTATATAAGTTATTAATTGGGCTGAATCCAGTATATGCCTATTCCAAAGTGATTTTTCCGTACTTTTAGAAATTAAATTATAGCGACTGTTATAAATAAGAAGCTGTCTTGAAAATTCTTTTAATTTATTAATACCAATTTCAGTAAAAAGATACTTTTTTTTTAAAATATCAATAACTTGGTCATTATCCATTAGCCTGTAACTTTATATTTAACTTTTTTAATATGCGATAACAATATTATAGCTGCAGCTGGTGTTACACCATCAATTCTAAGTGCTTGACCCAAGGTTAATGGTCTAATAGATTTGAGTTTCGATTTAATCTCATTAGACAGTCCATTCAATAATTCATAGTTAATATCTCTAGGTATAAGTATTCCTTCATCTTTTTTGAAAGAAATAATGTCTTTCATCTGTCTGCTTAGATAACCCTTGTAGTGAGCATCGATTACAACCTGATTTTCTATCGTCTTACTATGTAATGGTATATGAGGAAATATACGCCTTATTTTTGACATATTTACATTTCTTTGACCTATAATATCTAAACAAGATCTTTTAACTCCATCCATTGAAATTTTAATGTCATATTTTTTAGCTTCATTAGGTGTGAGGTAATTTATACGTAGTGAATTTGTTAAAGCTATAATATTTTTTTTCTTTTCTAAGTATAATTTTTTTCTATCTTCTTTTACTAAATCCAAACTAATTCCTAATTCAGTTAATCTTTGGTCAGAATTATCGGCTCTTAATGTTAATCTATATTCTGCCCTAGATGTAAACATACGGTAAGGTTCTGAAACACCTTTAGTAATTAAGTCATCTATCATAACGCCTATATAAGAAGTTGATCGATCTAAGATAAATTGATCTTTATTTTTTATTTTTAAGGCAGCATTAGTTCCAGCCATTAAACCTTGAGCAGCAGCTTCTTCATAACCTGTTGTTCCATTAATTTGACCTGCAAGAAAAAGAGATTTTATTTTTTTTGTCTCAAGTGTAGAATATAGCTCTCTAGGGTCTACATAGTCATACTCTATTGCATAGCCCGCTCTTTTCATTATAACGTGCTCTAAACCCTTTATATTAGCCAATATTTGAAGCTGCACCTCCTCTGGAAGTGATGTAGAGATACCATTTGGGTAAACAGTATTGTCCTTTAATCCTTCTGGCTCAAGAAATATCTGGTGCTTTTCTTTCTCTTTAAATTTAACTATTTTATCTTCTATGGCGGGGCAATATCTAGGACCAACACCTTTTATGTTTCCTGAATACATCGCACTCTTAGAAATATTATCACTGATAATTTTATGTACAGTATTGTTGGTATAAGTCATTCCACATTTAATTTGTTTGTTATGCAATTTGTTAGTTAGAAAAGAGAAATAGTAAGGGTCTTCATCAGCGGGTTGCATTTCCAATTCATCATAATTAATAGTGTTTCCATCCAATCTTGGTGGCGTGCCAGTTTTAAGTCTGCCAATTTTCATATCATACTTAGACAATTGTTCACTTAAACCTGTAGAGGGTTTTTCATTAAACCGGCCAGCCGGTATTTGTGTTTCACCAATATGAATCAATCCATTTAAGAAGGTGCCAGTTGTTAATATCAATTCTTTGCATTTAATTTCATTGCCACTTTGACATAAAAATCCAACTACTTTGTTTTCATTATTATCAAAAAGAAATTTTATTACTGGGTCAGCTATAACAATTAAATTTTTATAGTTTAATAAAATTTTTTGCATATGCTTTTTGTAAAGTGCTCTATCGGATTGTGTTCTTGGTCCTTGCACAGCAGGACCTCTACTTCTATTTAGTAAACGAAATTGAATGCCAGATCTATCAGCTACAACACCCATCAGACCATCAAGAGCGTCGATTTCTCTAACTAAATGCCCTTTACCAAGACCTCCAATAGCTGGATTGCATGACATTTCTCCAATGGTCTCTATTTTATGAGTAAAAAGAGCTGTATTGACGCCGATTCTAGCGGACGCAGCTGCAGCCTCGCAACCTGCATGTCCTCCACCAATAACTACCACGTCATATTCTTGTTTGGTCATGTTATTAATGTATCTGTCTAGATTGATTTTACAAGCTGTATTTTACTTTCCAATACAAAAATCTTTGAAAATAGAACCAAGTATGTCTTCAACATCTATCTTTCCAACCAGGCTTCCGAGGTGTCTTGTTGCCATTCTAAGATCTTCTGCAGCAAGCTCAATATCTTTGTTTTGATCTTTCATAAGAAACTTATCTATTTCTTTTAAACATTTATTTAAGTTAACTCTGTGTCTTTCTCTTGTGATTAAAATGTTGTGATTTAAAGTTAATTTTTTGCTTAACTTCTCTTTTATTTTTTTAATAAGAACATTTATATTCTTATTATCTTTAACCGACACCAGAATAGTATCTACGTCAAATTTATGAATTTGATGATCATTGATATCAGATTTATTTAAAAGAACTATTGAGTTTTCATTAAGTAGATTTGTAATTTGTTTGTTAATTTTTTTTGAAGAGTTATCGAACATAATAATATTTAAATCAGCATTTTTTGATTTTTGTAAGGCTAAAGAAATACCTTTTTTTTCTATATCATTTTTTGTATCTCTAATTCCAGCTGTATCAGATAAGATCACAGGATATCCATCAATATTAAGAAAGATCTCTATGACATCTCGAGTGGTTCCTTCTTCTTCAGAAACAATGGCGACCTCTCTTTTGGATAACAAGTTCAATAGGGAAGATTTACCTGCATTGACTTCACCGATGATAGATACTCTAAAACCATCTCTTATTTTTTCACCAATTTTGTTATCTTCTAAAATTTTTTTAATATCTTGATGAATTGTTTTAATTGATAGGTGTACTTCATGTAGAACTGTCTCGGGTAAGTCATCTTCTGCAAAATCAATTTTTGCCTCGATAAAAGCTAATGCCTTAATAAGTTTTTCTCTAACATCGTTGTAGTAATTTGATGTATTGCCTTGGACTACATTGATAGCCTGCTGCCTTTGAAGTTCGGTTTCAGAATGTATTAAATCTCCTATACTTTCAGCTTCAAGTAAATCAATTTTATTATTTTGAAATGCAATTTTTGTGAATTCTCCCGGTTCAGCTAATCTACAATTATCTACTTTGGATAATACATGCAAAAATTTATTTATAACTGCATTACTACCGTGTATGTGGAATTCTGCTAAATTATCTCCTGTAAAACTACTAGGTTTTGGGAACCATAAAAGTAAACCTTCGTCTATTATGCTTTGATCTGTTGGATCGTAGAATTTACAAAGATTAATAGATTTAGATTTTATATCATTCTCATTTGTAATTTTTTTAGATATTTCTAAAACATTGATTCCAGAAACACGGATTATAGCTATTCCCGAAGGACCTCGACCCGAAGATAATGCATAAATATTCATTTCAATAATTAAAACTAGTAAGAACTATATTTCTATACATATTACACTCAATTTGCTATTTTCTTTTATGCTTAATTTGTCGAATAATTTTTTTTTAAAAGATTTAAAAGAAATAAGTTTTTTAAATAAACTGTTGTATTTAATTCTGTCTTTTACGTTATTGATAGGCCTATATTTTGGTGAAGACACGTCAGGTGGAGGAACTATTATTGATTTTTACAGTACATTTCCAGCAGTAGAGGATCCATTAAATTTTAGAGATGACATCAATTGGCATTTTCCACTGCATTACTATTTTGCAGGTTTTTTTTATTTTATATTTAATTCACAATTATATCTAAAACTTTTTTTTGTTTTAATAACAGTTTTTTTACCCTTTCTTTTTTATTGTTGTTTAAAAATCAAATATGAAGATTTAGATAAAAATAATATTTTTTTATTTTCTTTAATATTATTTTTATTGCCAGCACTAAGAACTTCTGCAATTTGGCCAAATTCTCATTTGACTGCAACATTTTTCTTTTTAGGTTCCTTGTTTTTTTTTATTAAATGGAAGGAAAAAAAGATTTTTAATGAAATTAGTTTTGATTTATTCTTATCACTTTTTCTAATGGCGCTTGCTGTTTACACACGTCAATTGTACGCTATT
>Ga0115003_10003668_pt1 | contig 12024 bp, 12 predicted proteins | sample ArcticOcean_MG_C_7_FD_88736 | JGI IMG/M metagenome (GOLD analysis project Ga0115003, IMG submission 88736) | Marine microbial communities from western Arctic Ocean - ArcticOcean_MG_CB11_88 | ecosystem: Environmental > Aquatic > Marine > Oceanic | place: Arctic Ocean: Canada Basin | collected... | reverse complement strand
TAAAAACTATTTCAATTTCACCATCAAATAATATATCATTTTTGAAAATTCCTTTATAATTTTGTGTTTGACTATCGGCTAAAATGGTTTTAACTCCTTCTCCATTCAATTTACCTCTTCTCCACATGCCTTTAATTATAAGACTTCCGTCGGTAAGAGCATAAGTTCCATATCCATGAAGTTTACCTTCAACATCAATACAACCTACAAGTTTTACATTTCCAATAGTCGACTCTTCCTTACATCTTTTATCAATATCTTGAGCAATTATAAAATTAAATAGAACTAGAAATAGTGAGGATAAAATTATTTTTTTCATTTTTTAAATATAGTTAATGTCACTTTGAAATAAAAGTAGAGTAGTAGGGTCTTTTTTATTTTTTAAGGTCTATTTTTAGTTCTTTCCTCGCTTTGTTTTAATAATTACTACTCCGTTTCCAGCTCTTGATCCATATATTGAGGCTGAAGCATCTTTGAGTACTGATACAGATTGGATATCATTTGGATCTATTTCATCCATTGTAGTTTCAATTCCATCAACATTAATTAATGGGGGAGACCCAAAGTTTCTAATAAATATTGATGAATAATCTCCAAGTTTTTTGTTCTCAACCACTTTAAGACCAGAAATTTGACCACTGAGAGTTTCTGAAGTGTTATGTTTAGGGTTTTTAGTTAATTTTTCTCCTGAAACAGTTCCAATAGCATTGGTTGTATTCTTTTTTTGTTGAGTTCCGTAACCAACATTAACTTCTTGATTCGAATTATTGAAATCACCCACCTTGATAATGGAGCAAGAAATGGTAGATAAAACAAAGAATATTAAGATTATTTTTTTCATTAGCTATTTAAAAAAAATTAATTTCATTGCCGTTACAGCTGCTGCAAATAGAATAATTCTAATTATCCAATCTATCCAATATCTTATCATTTTTTCTTTTCTTTTCATTAATACTAATTTACATAATTATAAGAAATATTTAGTTTACAATTAAAAGCCAAAGCGTTTTCCAAACTAGGTATAATAAATGTCCTAAAATAAGACCAATTGCTAGTGTTTTTTGATTTTCTCGACTTCCTCCAAAAAAACCAAACTTTCTTACAACTAAATAGGATAAAGCAATGCTTATTAAAATCCAAAAGCCAAAAGCAGCGTAGTCAACTATAGTAAATGATTTCATTATCTCTAATATAATAATTATCTTAAAATCTTTATATATACTTTGACAAGTATGTGAAATAATTAAATGAAGTACAAGAAACTGGTTTTAGCAAATAAACCTATGACCTTATTTACTATAAATTTCTACCATTTTTACAATTCGTTTTGCTGCTAAAACTGCGTTTGAATAATCTTGTGAAAAATTTAGTCTAATACTATCCTGGCACTTAGGATCAAATTCAGAACCTGGAGTAACGATAACATTAGCTTGAATTCGTAACAAACGCACAAAATCATGTAGGCTTACAGTAAGTTCAGGCAATTGAGGAAAAAGATAACTACCTGCTTGAGGAGTTACTGTAAGAAGATTAGCAGATTTGAAAACCTGGATTAATTCATCTCTTATAATTTCATGCTCTTTAATACGTTTTTCCAGCCATTGTGAAGGTTCTTCAAACCAAGTGTTAAGAGCGGCTTGGTTATATCCTGAAGCACGTAAAGAGACAATTGCTTGGAGGCTCTCCATCCTTTCAATTAAAGTCGATGTTCCAAAGGCAACTCCCAATCTAAAACCACTTAGGGACTCAGTTTTTGATGGCCCCATTATAGTAATTAAATTTTTAGGTTTAACCTCACATGCTCGAAGATGAGTGTACTGCTCTTCGCCGTACAACATTCTAGAATATAGTTGATCTACAATTACAGTAACATCATAAGCTTGTGCTAAAACACCAATTTTATTTATTGTAGCTCTTGAATATACAAGACCTGTTGGGTTGTTTGGTGTGGAAAAAACTAAAACTTTGGTTCCGGTCTGAAAGGCCTTTTCAATTTGATTAATATCTGGGCTATTTTTCAATTCAGGGTTCTTATAATTTAAAGAAATTGGAACAACTTCACCTCCAAAAAATTTAACAAGTTTTCGATTGGCAAAATAATCTGGTTCAACAACTCCAACTTTTGTTCCACTAGCTACTGTAGCCCCGAGTGCTAAAAATAAAGCACCTTGAGTTCCAGGGGTGATAATTAATTCGCTGTTTGATTCTATTGGACAGTCGGTGAAATTCCCAAGGTGAATAGCTAATTTATTTCTTATATCCGCTGAACCTCGATACTCAGTATATGCTTGAGAAGCTCCATTATTAAAACCTTCATTCCAAGTCAAATCAGAATTAGGAGTTGGAGGAAAAGCATCCACATCTCCATGAGAAAAATCTACAGAAACTCCTTGAAGTTTCTCACCTTGCATAATATCATTAAGATTTCCAATTTGTTGTCTTATTTCCTGCCCTGGAGCATTATTTGCTTCTATAGCCTTGAATTTTTTTTCCAGTGTATTCATATTGTAAATCTTAGATTAGTCAACTCTAAATTTATATTAATTATTTTTTTTACTGCCTATACAATTGCATTTTGGAACATTAAAGAAAAAGATATTCTTTAGATTTAGTTTTTGTTCTTCATTTTTTCTTCTTCATCCTGAATCTCTCTTGCTTTAGAAAGGGATGTTGCTACCAAACCTGCTGGAACTGTAACTACACCTACGCCTATGATTAAAACAAAAAAAGTAAATATTTTCCCCCCAAGGGTTATTGGATAAACATCTCCGTATCCAACGGTGGTTAATGTAACTATTGACCACCAAGAACTATGAAATATAGATTTAAAAACTTCTGGTTGTGCTTGATTTTCAAAAAAATAAATTCCAGCAGAAACAATAAAAAGGAGAATTAGTATAACTACCAAAAAAAGGGTTAGCTCCTCCTTAACTATTCGATAAGCAATTTGAAATCTATTTAAAGCTTTATTGTATTTAATTAATTTAAATGCTCTAAAAACTCTAAAAACTCTGAAGGCTCTTAGGAACCTTAAATCAATAGAGGATAGGTAATATGGAATAATTGCTAAAAAATCAATTATTCCATAAAAACTAAAAATATAATTAAAAGGTTTATTAGAAATTAATATTCTTAAGAAATATTCAATTGAAAAAACCGTTATACAGAAAATCTCAAAAACATATAAAAACTCAATTAGTTCGTCGGAATTATTTGGAAGTGTTTCTATTGAAAAAGCGACTAAAGACAGTAAAATTAATAGTTGAATTGTATAATCAAATATTTTACCCTTTTTTGTAGAATTATCTTCAACTACACTTCTGATTTTTGATTTTAAACTCATTCTATTAAAACAATTTCGTAAGATTTTAGTAAATATATAAATCCTAGTATTATTGATGTATTAAAATTCATAATTATATTATACTTTTAGCATCAATACAATTTAATAAAAAATTAATTACTGTTATAACTTAAATGAAATCAAGACCTAAGACTTTAAAAATACATACAAATGATAATATCATAGTTGCTTTGGTTGATTTAAAAAAAGGTGAAAAAATACTCATTGATAATAAGCCCATAAAATTAAGTTATAACATTAAAGCTAAACATAAGTTTAGTGTAAGTGATTTAAATACACGAGATAAAATTTATATGTATGGTGTAGTTGTAGGTATTGCTAAAAAACAAATTTTAGAAGGTGAGCCTATTACAACGCAAAATATTATTCATGAAACTGAAGAATATTTTGTTCCTAAATCATCAAATCAGTCCAAATGGAAGCCCCCAAATTTGGATGCATTTTCAAACAAGACTTTTTTGGGATATAAAAGACACAACGGAGTTGTGGGAACCGAAAATAATTGGCTTGTAATTCCGCTAGTTTTCTGTCAAAATAGAAATATTGAGGTACTTAAGAATACTATGCTTGAGGAGTTAGGTTATCAGAATGAAAGTAAACAAATATTTAACTTAAAAGAGCTTGTTGATAAATTCAAATCTGGTGCTTCACATGATGAATTAATGAACGTTGAAGTAATTGCCAATAATAAAAATAAAAAGAACCCCCTTTTTCCTAATGTAGACGGAATTTATTTTTTAACTCATGAGGGAGGATGTGGAGGGTCGACAGACGATTCTAGAACTCTATGTAATTTACTAGCTGGTTATATTAATAATCCTAACGTTGCTGGAGCAACAATACTTAGTTTAGGTTGTCAACATGCTCAAATTAGTTTACTACAAAGGTCCTTAAAACGAATTGCTCCTAAATCAAATAAACCAGTGTTCTTTTTGGAACAACAACAAAGTAACTCTGAAAATCAATATATCGCCCAAGCAATTAAAGAAACATTTATTGGTCTTATTGAGGCTAATAAAATTTCAAGAACACCTGCTCCTTTAAGCAAGCTAACAATTGGTTTAGAGTGTGGTGGATCAGATGGTTTTTCAGGAATTTCAGCAAACCCAACCTTAGGTTATGTTTCTGATTTAGTAGTAGGTCTTGGAGGTTCTGCTATTCTTTCTGAGTTTCCAGAGCTAAATGGCGTTGAACAAGAACTTATAAATCGATGTGTGGATGTGAAAAAGGCAAATAAGTTTGCTCAAATTATGAAGACCTACAATAAAAAAGCAACAGCATTAGGTGCGGGTTTTTATGCGAATCCTTCCCCTGGGAATATTAAAGACGGACTTATTACGGATGCTATTAAATCAGCAGGAGCAGCAAAAAAAGGAGGAACATCACCTATTGTTGATGTATTGGATTATACGGAACAGGTAGTTTTGCCAGGTTTAAACTTGTTATGCACGCCAGGAAATGATGTTGAATCAACAACTGGTTTAGCTGGATCAGGTGCTAATATTATTTTATTTACAACGGGACTTGGTACTCCAACTGGAAATCCAGCTGTCCCAGTCATAAAAGTATCTTCCAATACTTTTTTATATAATAAAATGGGTGATATCATTGATTTTAACACAGGTGAAATTATTGATGGAGATCAAACAATTGATAGTTGTGGAGAAAAACTTTTATCTTACATAATAAGTGTAGCCAGTGGAGACAATCAGGTAAATTCCCGAAGATTGGGACAGGACGATTTTATCCCATGGAAAAGAGGATTGTCATTATAAAAATAAAAAAATGGAAACTAAATTTTCGTTAAAAAATAAAGGGGTAATTATAACTGGGGGAGCAAGTGGAATAGGTAAGTCAATAGTTACCACATTTGCAAAACAGGGTGCTGAGGTTCATGTACTAGATTTTAATTTAAATGATTTGAACGGACTCACTGAGGATTGCTCCAATGAAGGTTTTAAAATTTTTGCTCATCACTGTGATGTTTCTAACAGTCAAAAAGTTACTGAACTAATAAGTCAAATTAACACTAATTCATCCATTGATGTTTTAGTGAATAATGCTGGCGTGGCACATGTTGGAAATATTGAAAACTGTGATGAAAATGATTTAGATAGATTATATAACATCAACATAAAAGGTGTTTTTAATTGTTCAAAGGCATGTATTCCACTGATGAAAAATAATGGGGGAGGAGTGATTTTAAATATTGCTTCAATTGCTTCAACTGTAGGTATTTCCGATCGATTTGCTTACTCAATGAGCAAAGGAGCAGTGTTGACAATGACATACTCAATTGCTAAAGACTATATTAATGATAACATTCGTTGTAATTGTATTTCTCCCGCACGTGTACACACACCCTTTGTAGATAATTTTATTAAAAAAAATTATCCTGGAAAAGAAAAAGAAATGTTTGAAAAGCTTTCCAAATCACAGCCTATTGGTCGTATGGGTAATCCTCAAGAAATAGCTGATTTAGCCTTGTTTTTATGTGCTGATGAAGCAAGTTTTATCACAGGGTCAAATTATGGAATTGATGGGGGCTATGTAACACTTAACTCAAAATAATAAATTATGAAGCTTATTAGATTTGGAGAAATCAACAAAGAAAAACCCGGCGTATTGTTGCCTGACGGTACAAAAATAGACGTGTCTAGATTTGTAAATGATTATGATGAACATTTTTTTGGTAATCAAGGAATAGAAAAATTAAATAATTGGTTAGAAAAAAATCAGGACTCATGCCCAGTATTGGACAATGATATTCGTTTAGGTTCTCCTTTATTTCGTCCCTCAAAAATTGTTTGTGTTGGTTTAAATTATGCCAAGCATGCACAGGAAAGTGGGATGGATGTTCCTGAGGAACCAGTTCTTTTTTTTAAAGCTAGTTCTGCTATCATTGGACCCTATGATTCAATTACTATCCCCAAGGGAAGCGAGAAATCAGACTGGGAAGTTGAGTTAGCTGTAGTCATTGGAAATAAAGCATCTTATGTGAGTGAAAAAGACGCTTTAAGTCACATAGCAGGTTATGTTTTACATAATGATGTAAGCGAACGCTCTTATCAATTGGAACGTTCGGGACAATGGGTAAAAGGTAAAAGTTGTGATACTTTCGCACCAATCGGACCTTTTATTGCAACTCCCGACGAAATCGGAGATCCAAACAATTTAAATCTTTGGTTAAAATTAAATGGAGAAGAAATGCAAAACAGTAATACCTCGGATTTTATATTTAACATTCAACAGGTTGTTAGTTACATAAGTCAATTTATGACTTTACTCCCTGGAGATGTTATCTCCACTGGAACTCCTTTTGGAGTAGGTTTAGGATTAAATCCTCCTCGCTATTTGAAAGATGGTGATGTAATAGAGCTAGGAATTGATGGTTTAGGGATTTCAAAACAAACATGTAAGGCTTATAAATGATTATAGATAGTCATCAACATTTTTGGAATTATGATCCAATTAAAGATGCTTGGATAGATTCCTCTATGGAAGTAATTAAAAGAGATTTTCTCCCCAAAAATTTAAAACCCTTATTAGACGAAAATGGAATAGATGGTTGCATTTCCGTTCAAGCAGATCAATCTGAAAATGAAACAGATTTTTTATTAAGTTGTGCCCAAAAAAATAAATTTATTAAGGGAGTTGTTGGATGGCTTGATTTGACTTCAAAAAATTTAGAGAGTCGACTGAATCATTATGTTAAAAATCCTTTTTTTAAAGGGTTAAGACATATTGTTCAAGCAGAAAAAGATGACTATTTACTTCGCAGTGACGTTCAAAATGGAATAAGTAAACTTGCTAAGCATAACCTTACGTATGATATTCTTGTTTTTCCAAGTCAACTCACAGCAGCCATCACACTTGTTAAAAAATTTCCAAACCAACAATTTATTTTAGATCATATTTCTAAGCCTAATATCTCGGATTCAATGGATGAGTTATGGAAATCAAATATTATTGAACTGGCTAAAAATCAAAACGTATGTTGTAAACTTTCAGGTTTAGTTACAGAAACTAAAAACTATATTTTCAGTGATAATGATTTTAAACCTTACATAGATGTAATTTTTAAATCTTTTGGTCCTAATAGAATTCTATTTGGTTCGGACTGGCCAGTCTGTTTACTTGCGGCAAACTATAAAAAAGTATTTGATTTAATTTTTGATTATCTTGATAATCATTCAATTGAAACAAAAGCTAAAGTTTTTGGTCAAAATGCCATAAAAATTTATAATCTGTAATATGAATTTAGATATAAAAGATAAAATAATTATAGTGACCGGCGGATCAAAGGGAATAGGGGGAGGTATTGTCTCTTTATTAGCTAAAGAAGGTGCAGTTCCTATTATTATTGGAAGAAACAAAAAGGATATCTTAAGTGCTTTTAAAAAATTGCAAGAAAACGGATATAAAGCTGGCTATGCATTTGCTGAACTAACCAAACCAGAAGAATGCAAAAAAGCGGTTAGTCATGTGTTAGACCAATTTGGACGTATAGATGGACTTGTAAATAACGCAGGTGTTAATGATGGGGTAGGATTAGAGCATGGAAACTACGAAGATTTTATGGAATCTATAAAACGTAATCTAGCTCACTATTATGCCATGGCACAATTGGTCCTTCCAGAATTAAAGAAAAATAAAGGTTCGATAGTAAATATTGGATCAAAAACTTCGGTTACTGGACAGGGTGGAACCTCTGGGTATGCAGCAGCTAATGGGGGTCGCAACGCTCTTACAAGAGAATGGGCTGTAGAATTATTACCTTACGGTATTCGAGTAAACTGTGTTATTGTAGCGGAGTGTTTTACACCACTTTACAATAAATGGATACAGAACTTTGAAAATCCGAATGAAAAACTGTCATCAATCACAGAAAAAATTCCTTTAGAAAACCGCATGACAACCACTGATGAAATTGCCAATACAGTTGTTTTTTTACTTTCAAAACGATCGAGTCACACAACAGGTCAATTAATTTATGTCGATGGTGGATATACTCACCTCGACAGAGCAATAAATAAAGAATTGTAATAAAATGTCTGGAATTAAGCTTAAAAAATATTGCTTGGCTTTAGATCTTAAAGATGATCCAAAAATAATTGAAAGCTATAAAAGCTATCACCAAAATGTTTGGCCTGAAATAAATAAAAGTATTAAGGATTCTGGAATTAATGAAGTAGAAATATACTTAACTGGAAACAGACTTTTTATGATTATTGAAGCTGATGATTCATTTTCTTTTGATAAAAAAGCAATAATGGATGCTGAAAATAGTAAAGTTCAACAGTGGGAGAAATTGATGTGGACGTTTCAAAAAGGATTGCCTAATACCAAAAAAGGTACAAAATGGGTATTAATGGATAGAATATATAATCTAAATAAATAATAGCAATGAACTCAGAAATAAATTATAAATATCCCTCAGTTCCTGATTTAAGAGAACGAGCAAAAAGTAAGATTCCAAAATTTGCTTTTGAATATTTGGATGGAGGATGTAATGATGATGTTAATTTAAAAAAGAATACACAACGAATTAGAGATATCGAATTAAAACCTAAATATTTAGTTGATTATCAACCTCCAAGCTTAAAGACTGAACTTTTTGGACATGTATATGATGCTCCTTTTGGCATTTCACCTGTTGGACTGCAAGGTTTAATGTGGCCTAAATCTCCTGAAATATTAGCTAAAGCAGCTTTTGAACATAATATTCCATTTGTTTTAAGTACAGTAACAACCGCTAGTATTGAAAAAATTTCTGAAATTACAGAAGGTAATGCATGGTTCCAGCTGTATCATCCAGCAGAAGATAGTGTTACTAAAGATATTTTAAAACGTGCTGATACAGCAGGTTGCCCCGTATTAATTATTTTGGCTGATGTACCATCATTTGGTTATCGACCTAGGGATATACGTAATGGATTATCTATGCCTCCAAAAATGACTCTTACCAATATTATAAATGCAATGAAAAGACCTCACTGGTCATTACAAACGTTAATAAATGGACAACCTGGTTTCGAGATATTAAAACCATATATGCCAAAAAATTTAAATTTAAGTCAATTAGCAAAATTTATGGATGCTACTTTCTCTGGTCGTTTGAATGAAGAGAAAATAAAGCGAATAAGAGATTTATGGAAAGGTAAGCTCGTAATAAAAGGAGCAGAATCAGTTCATGATGTTGAAATGGCTTGTAAATTAGGAGTAGATGGTGTTATTATTTCTAATCATGGAGGAAGACAAGTTGATGTTGGTCAAGCTACTATTGATTCATTAAAAACTATCCAACCACTTTACAAAGATAAGATTACTGTTATGATGGATAGTGGAATTAGAGGAGGTGCGGATGTAGCACGTGTCATGGCAAGTGGAGCTGATTTTAGTTTTATGGGACGTACTTTTATGTATGGAGTTTCTGCACTAGGAAATAAAGGAGGGGATCACACTATAGCCATGTTGAAAAAACAATTGACTCAGGTTATGGAGCAATTAAGCTGTGCAAAAATTAACGACTTAACCAAAAAATTAGTTGTTAAATAATAAAATTTGATATTGTTAAAATGAATACACCAAATACCATTCCCGTTGTTCCAAAAAAATTAATTATTCCTTTTATATTACTTACTTCACTTTTTGCTCTTTGGGGATTTGCAAATGCAGTTACGGATCCTATGGTTCAAGCATTTAAAAAAGTATTAGAGTTATCTAATTCTCAGGCAGCTTGGGTACAAATGGCTTTTTATGGAGGTTATTTTTGTATGGCACTTCCAGCGGCATTATTCATGCGAAAATATTCTTATAAAGTTGGTATTTTAATTGGTTTAGGATTATATGCAACCGGTGCATTATTGTTTTATCCTGCTGCTATTTCACAAGAGTTTTGGTTTTTTTGTATTGCTTTATATGTTTTAACCTTTGGATTGGCTTTTTTAGAAACTGCCGCTAATCCTTATGCACTAGCTATGGGTCCAAAAGAAACTGCCACCCAAAGACTTAATTTAGCCCAAGCATTTAACCCCTTAGGACTAATTTTAGGTCTTTTTGTTGCTCAGCAGTACGTAATGAAAAAACTTCAATCAGATGATATTTCTGATTTTAGTGCCTTAGATGAGGTTTCTAAAACACTTATTAAAACAGCAGACTTGATGGTGATTCGCGATCCTTATGTGATTTTAGGATTAGTTATTATTGGTGTTTTTATATTATTTGTGTTCAGTAAAATGCCAGATTCTAAAGATAAATCCTCAAATATAAATACTGGTATAATTTTTAAGAAACTAGCTAAGAATAGTAGATACAGTCAAGGAGTAATAGCACAAATTTTTTATGTAGGTGCTCAAATAATGTGTTGGACCTATATTTATCAATATGCTGAGGGAATTGGTATTGATAATGTTTCAGCTGGGTATTATCAAATGGCAGCTTTTGTTTTGTTTGTAATTGGAAGAGCCATTGCAACTTTTTTATTTCGTTTTTTTAATCCAGGAAAACTTCTAATGATTTTCGCTTTATTTGCGATAGTTTCATCTTTAGGAGTTATGCTAATTAACAACTATTTAGGTCTGTATTGTTTGGTTGCTGTTTCTTTATTTATGTCACTAATGTTTCCTACCATTTATGGAATAGCGCTTGGTAATTTAAGTGAAGAAGAAAGTAAAATTGGTTCTGCTGGTTTAGTTATGGCAATTGTTGGAGGCGCATTGATGCCAAAGCTTCAAGGAATGATAATAGATATTGGTGGATACAATGTAGATGATGTTAGTATATTGGGAATGTCTGAGATGAATTTTTCATTTATTTTACCTCTTTTGTGTTTTGTTTTCATTGCGATTTATGGATTGAACAGTAATACAGTTGTTAAAAACGAAATAATATCTTAGATCATTAACTATTTAGATATCAAATTATAATATTTTAATAAAGGTTAAATGAAAAAACTAAACCACAGACAAATCTTCTTATTTTAATTCAGACACTCAGAACCTCACTATTATACAAACACCTCCCATCAAAATAAAACCGATATTATATAAGTAGGGTAGCTTGTATTAAAAATTACTATTGAGATTTTTTGGTTTTTGTTATAACTTAGTGATAGTTAATTAAAAAATTAATATTTACCGTTTTGAGTAAGTCTATGCCTTAGACTCCATATAAACAGAACCTTAATTCATTAATAAATTTACACATGAGAAAAAAAATAATTTTAGGTACACTTCTTACAGGGTTAATTCTTTTGGGAATTTATTTTTATAATTTAGGGCAGAGACCAGATAGAGAATATCCGTCGTTTACACTTCATCCTGAAAAAAAAGCCGCAACAGTTCATGACAGTATCCCTTTACAGGATGTTGTGCTAGCAGGTAATAATTGGGACGGGGTCATTACCATTTTTGACCCAAATACTTTTAAAATCATAAAAAAAGTAAGTGCCATGCCCGACAGAGAGGAAAGATTTGAAGAAATCTATTCAGGCCTAAGAAGTCTTGCTTCAGGTTTTATCAGGGAATATATTGGTGAAGGCAATGATCAATTAGTTGACGACATGTTTACGTCAAATGATGGTAGGTATATTTATGCATCAAGACCAAGTTTCGCAGACGTTGTTGCTATCGATGTCAATTCTGGGGAAATTGTTTGGC
>Ga0115003_10003666_pt1 | contig 12030 bp, 9 predicted proteins | sample ArcticOcean_MG_C_7_FD_88736 | JGI IMG/M metagenome (GOLD analysis project Ga0115003, IMG submission 88736) | Marine microbial communities from western Arctic Ocean - ArcticOcean_MG_CB11_88 | ecosystem: Environmental > Aquatic > Marine > Oceanic | place: Arctic Ocean: Canada Basin | collected... | reverse complement strand
TCCAAATGTTTAAATGTCCTTTATTTTTGAGATTGAAAAAATGTCTAACTATGGCACCAATCACGATGATCGCAATCAAAATCATCCAATTCATTTGATGCGCAAACGTGTTTGGAAAATGGTTACTAATCATAATAAACACAACCGGAAGCGTCATGTAATTATTATGAATAGAGCGCTGCTTTGCTTTTATACCTAGGGACGCTTCTGGAGTTTTTCCAGCTTTGACGGCTTCCACTAGTTTGGTCTGCGAAGGGATGATCCGACGCCATACATTTCCTACCATTAAGGTTCCCATCACAGCACCTACGTGGATGTAAGCAGCACGTGAGCCAAACCATTGATGAAACCACCAGATTATTCCGAACAAAAGTACCAAGGAGATAATAATCGGTAACCAGCCTCTTTTACCCAATGAAGAAGCCCAGAGAAAATCATAAATTAGCCAAGCCACCAGTATTGATCCCATACTTATACCGACCGCCATTCCGTAACTTAAATCAGCGATTTGCGAATCAATCAAATAAACTCCGGAACCAGTATAATAGACGATCCCAAGCAGGAATATTCCACTGATCCAGGTGGAGTAGGCCTCCCATTTAAACCAATGTAGAACCTTTGGCATTTCAGACGGTGATATTAAAGTTTTTTCCATTTGATAAAAACCGCCACTGTGTATCATCCATAATTCACCCTCCACTTTTTTATCAGGATTTTCAGGTGGAGTGAGTTGGCTGTCCAGCCAATTGAAAAAAAAAGAAGCCCCTATCCAGGCAATTCCAGTGATCACATGAATCCAGCGGACAACCAGATTTAACCATTCGATAATGTATGATTCCATAAAATCAATGAGGGTCTAGATTTTTAATTATAATTTACCTAAAGTAGATATTAGTATTAATTTAAAGTTTTAGCCATTTTTTTTTAGAAAACTCATGGAATATTATCCCCGAGACATGCTTGGATACGGTCAACACCCACCACATCCGCTGTGGCCTAATAATTCTAGGATTGCCGTACAATTTGTGATAAATTATGAAGAAGGCGGTGAAAACTGTATCCTACACGGTGACCCCGCATCAGAAACATTTCTTTCCGAAATTATCGGTGCGCTGCCTTTTGTTCGAGCCCGCCATATGAGTATGGAATCTCTTTATGAATATGGAAGTCGAGCCGGATTTTGGCGCTTACACCGTCTTTTCACTCAACTGAATATTCCAGTGACAATTTTCGGGGTGGGGATGGCTTTGGAGCGTAGTCCGGAAGCAGTAGAAGCTATGCTGAAAGCGGATTGGGAAATTGCCTCTCATGGTTATCGCTGGATTGATTATAAAGATATTCCGGAAGAAATCGAACGCGAACACATGGCCAGAGCCATTGAAGTTCATACGCGAGTTACCGGCAGCAGACCGTTGGGCTGGTATACAGGCCGTACAAGTACCAACACTCAACGTCTGGTACAGGAAGAAGGCGGTTTTTTATATGACGCGGATTCATACGCAGACGATTTACCTTACTGGGTAGAAACTCCTGCAGGCGAGCCGCATCTGGTAATTCCCTACACCTTGGATACCAACGATATGCGTTTTGCCAGTCCTCAGGGTTTTAATTCTGGAGAACAGTTTTTTAATTATCTTCGTGACGCGTTCGATGTACTTTATGCAGAGGGAGAAACCGCCTCGACCGAAGGAAATTTCGGTGCCAGAAGTTCCTGTCCTAAAATGTTGAGCATCGGTCTACACTGTAGACTTATTGGTCGTCCAGGACGCATCGCCTCTTTAGAAAAATTTTTAGCTCATGTAAATAACCATCCCGACGTCTGGCTCTGCCGTCGAATTGACATTGCGCGCCACTGGCACAAATACCACCGACCTGCAGACTAATTAACTACCAGTAACTGATATTTGTTGCATACCATTAATAGAACATAGCCAATCCTGCTGATTGTCTTTAAATAACTAAAATAACTAATTAAAGGATCCACTTTGGAATCACAACACGATAACCGTTTCTCAAACCAGTATCTGAACCTTGCTGAGGAAAGACTCGGTACTGTAGTTTTAGCAACAACGGATGATTTTTTTGCAGAAAAAGAAAATGTGATCAAACCCGGACGTGGTATTTTTATTCCGGACAAATTCACTGATGACGGTAAATGGATGGACGGCTGGGAATCGAGACGCAAACGGATCCCTGGACACGACTGGTGCAGCATTCGTTTGGGAGCGCCTGGAAAAATAAGAGCGCTCGATATTGACACCAATCATTTTACCGGCAACTTCCCGCCGTTTGCTTCATTGGAAGCCTGCGAAATCACAGGAGATCCGGATGATTCTACCGAATGGACTGAACTTCTCGCTAAATCTCCGCTCCAAGGAACTTCCCAAAACTTCTTTGAAGTTTCAGGTGAGCAACGCTGGACTCATGTACGCCTTCATATTTATCCAGACGGCGGAGTTGCGCGGTTGCGGGTTTATGGAGAACCACACATGGATTGGTCAACGATTGGTGCGGATGAAATAATTGATCTTTCTGCATCATGGCACGGCGGTTTGGCCCTGGCCTGTAATGATCAACATTTTGGTGATATGGGAAACTTGATTGCTCCAGGTCGTGGAATAAATATGGGTGACGGCTGGGAAACACGGCGGCGGCGAAATCCAGGTAATGATTGGGTTATTTTACGACTTGCACGCAAAGGAGAGGTCAGGAATATCGAGGTTGACACAAATTTTTTCAAAGGAAATTATCCAGATCGTTGTTCAGTCGATGCAGCAGAATTACCAGCAGATACTTCTCCTGAAAACTGGGAAAAGGCAAAAGTAACATGGCAGACTTTGCTTCCGGAACAAAAACTTCAAGCGGACCACAGACATTATTTTGAAGCAGAACTTCAAGCTGTAGGTCCCGTAACTCATCTTCGTCTTAATATTTTTCCGGATGGTGGAGTGAGCCGTTTTCGCGTTTCCGGTGTCAAGGCTGAATAAGCAATTATTTGTTAAAATTACTATTGAGTCAGAAGCTCTCTTCAAACAGGAATAATGTTAACTACTGTTTATCTTCCCGACTGAAGGTAATGTTCTGATAAAATTCTTAATTCATGTAGTAACCAAAACGTTCGACAGGGATGAGAAGACAAAACTCATGACTGTAAAGTAAAATATTTCAAAAAATTTAAATAACTATGAAAACTATTTTAAGCGACGAAAGGATTTTCGTAATTCTCAATCAACTTGGGAGTGCGAACAGTTCCTTTGAAAACAACTATCCCGGTAAGAACCTGCGGCGGCAACCCGTTCAGACATTCTACGAAGGGGCGCACTTATTTAAAGCTGATTCTGCTAAAAACTTTGGCAAACTCGCAAACAAAAATTTCTCTGATTTTGCACCGAATTTTGTAAGGTTCGCAAAGTCGCTTGGTTTGAAAGGTGCGGACAGTTTGCCAGACAGAGAAGTTGAAATCAATGAATTGCTTACGGAAATCGAAAATAACGGAGTGGATACGAAAAAAAGTACAGTTTGGCTTGCATGGCGAGTTTACGCACAAGTTAAGAAAAAATTGGAGAATGAACCGGTTGAAGATTTCAGGCTCGATTATGAAGACGGATTCGGCATACATCCTGATGAGAAAGAAGACGCAGTCGCCGTTCAGGGTGCAACAGAAGTCGCTGAAGGAATGAAGCGAAGTATTTTGCCTCCGTTCATCGGCATTCGGATTAAACCGTTTAATACTGAGTTTGTCGAACGTTCGGTGAGAACGCTGAATATTTTTATCAGTACATTGCTCGAAGAAACCGGCGGAGCGCTTCCTGATAATTTTATTGTAACTTTACCTAAAGTCGAAATTCCAGAACAAGCTGCGGCCCTGGTCAAGGTGTTTGAAGTTCTAGAAGCTGATTCCGTGCTAAATCCAGGCCAGCTAAAAATGGAAATCATGATCGAAACCACCCAGTCCGTTTTTAACGTAGATGGTGAAGTGACTGCCAGAAAAATCGCGAATGCCAGTGGGAACCGTTGCCTGGGTGCTCATTTTGGAACTTATGACTACACTGCCTCCTGTGACTTGATTGCAGCTTACCAAACCATAGACAACGAGGTCTGCGACTTTGCCCGGCAGGTGATGAAAGTCGCTTTTGGAGGATCCGGAATTTTCTTGTCCGACGGTGCTACTAACATCGTTCCGCTAGCTCCCCATAAGGGAGGAAATCTTTCTGCTTTGCAAATTCGTGAAAATTTCGAAAGCGTTCACTCTGCATGGAAACTCTCGTACGGACATATCCGGCATTCGCTCGCCAACGCTTTTTACCAGGGTTGGGATCTGCACCCTGCTCAATTACCTGTAAGATATGCGGCTAATGCCGGATTTTTCCTGGAACAGTTACAGTTGTCAAGCGGGCGTCTCCGCAATTTGGTAGAACAGGCTTCTGAAGCGACTGTTAGCGGTGATATTTTTGACGACGCGGCAACCGGACAGGGATTGCTGAATTATTTTTTCCGTGCGTTAAACAGCGGCGCGATTGATCTGGAAGATGTGGAAAACGCAGGAGTAACAGTGGAAGAAGTACTGGGAGGTTCATTCCGGAACATTGCTGAAGCACGCCGGAAATAGGGGCAAACTTTAGGCCTACCCCTGCTTTGTTTTTAAGAATCAATTTATGATTCGGTCTTCGGCAAAACTAGATTCAAGATCAAGGCTGCCAATCCACCTGAGGTGATTGCTGATCCAAAAATTTGCTGAATTGCTTTTGGAGTTTGGCTGAGAACTTCCGGTACAAAAGCAAGTCCCATCCCAATTCCTAGTGCGACTGCAACTATCAACATTTCACGTCGTCCCAAACGCCCCATCGAAGCAATGATATTCACACCTGCAGCAGCAACTGTTCCAAACATTACTATCGTGGCTCCACCTAAAACAGGATTCGGCAGGGAACGAAAGAATCCGCCTATTACTGGAAACAAACCTAGTATCACCAGAAAAACTGCGAGGTACATGCCCACAAAACGGCTCGCTACTCCGGTCATCTGAATCACACCATTATTTTGACTGAAAGTCGTGTTTGGAAAAGTGTTGAAAATTGCTGCTATTGCAGAGTTGACTCCATCTCCCAAAACACCGCCTTTGATGCGCTCCATATAGATCTCCCCCTCAACAGGTTCACCTGAGAGCATCGAAGTTGCTGTCAAGTCACCTGTGGACTCAATAGTAGTAATGACATAAATGAAGGCTACGCCTATAAATGCAGTCCAGTTGAAAGCAAATCCATAATTAAAGGGAATGGGGATATTGACAAAAGGAAGTCCAGTCATATAGCCGAAATTGACTTTGCCCATGTACCAGGCAACAAGATAGCCAACCATAATTCCCCCGACAATTGAACTCATGCGGATCATTGGGTTTTTACTGCGGTTGAGGACTAAGACTACGACTAACACCAGAACTCCTAAACCAAGATTTTGAGCAGAGCCAAAAAATTCCGGTTTGTTATCCAACAACCATTTCCCACCTCCCATGTCAGTAATACCAGCTTTGACCAGACTGAGACCGATTAACATTACCACTGTACCTGTTACTACAGGAGTGATAATCCCTTTCAGAATATGGAGGAAGCGGCTTAGCACAATCTCAATAAAAGCTCCCACGAAACTAATTCCGAAAATGGTTGCCAGAATTTCATCCGGGCCACCGCCCTGACCTTTGACAATAAAGCCCGCGGTGAGAATTGCACCTAAAAACGCAAAACTGGTGCCCTGTACGCTCAACAAACCGGAACCGATTGGCCCAATTCGTTTGGTTTGGATGAAAGTTGCCACACCAGATACAATCAAAGACATACTAATCAAATACGGGATGCGATCACCCAGTCCCAAAGCTCCCCCGATAATGAGAGTCGGCGTGATGATACCAACAATAATAGCTAACAAATGCTGCAACGCCGCATAAGCCGATTTTAAGGGTGACGGCTTGTCTTCAACTCCGTACACCAGTTCCAGTTTATCATTTCCTTGTTCCATAACTTCTCCTTTATTGGTTAAGAAATAATGGCGATTCAAAAAAACCTGGAGCGCCAGGACAAAAAAATAACCTTATCACACAAAAAAATTCGTTTAAATAAAAACTAAAGTAAATTAATGACAAATACCGAAAGTTTACTTGGTTCATATTCAGTTAACAGGCTCTAAATCTGGATTATCCCCACGGCTACGTCCAACCTTTGACATTGCTCTCCAGACACCGTCTATTTTTATTTGAGAAATATCAGCAGTATAATCAGTAATCCGCGGACCGTCATTAGCAAAGAGTGAGGAGCCAACCGCATAGATATCCACGGGGACATCCAGTTTCTCAAATCGTGAAATTTTTGCAGTGTTAAATCCACCTGACACAACAATCTTAACACTCGCACACCATTCGCGCGCACGTACAGTCCACTCCTTGGGCAAATCCCATTTTTCCCAGGCGGAATCTATTGCATTCCGGACGATAAAAACTAAGCGCGGATTGACACCCATATCAAGTTCGGCCTGCCCCATCGGAGTTACCGAAACATCCCGAATTGAAGAGCTGGTGTCGAGCCGGACTCCAAAAAGCTGATAGCGCTGCGCCTCTGTTTCATTTCCAGCTTCCATCAACTCACGGTAACGCGTAAACATGCGCCGCATCACAAGAAGAGAATCTTTGACTGAATCATTATTGAAATCAACCAAGGCAATCCTGGGAATTTCAGGCGCGCAGGCAGAGGCGAAAGCCATCATCGTTTCAGCAGTATCACCAAAAAAACAGGCAATTGAGGCATGGGCTACCGTTCCTCCTCCAGCACCACCCCACCAGTCTCCCTGCGCATCCGTTGAGATGTAAGGGCCGACACGAAGCTGATGATCATGATTAAAGCATTGCACAGCTACATTATACGCATAGCCGTCCGCGGCCTGAACTTCGTGTAAATCAAAACGTGCTGGAAAGAATAAAACCGGTTTCCCTCTAGCGGCCATTAATGTTTCATAAACATTAGTAGCAACTCTACTGGAACGAGTGAGCAGGCCCAGTGTTGGTGTTTCCAAAAGAGCAAAATCACGGTAACGTCCTCGTACCCGAATCACAGGCTGGATTGAGGTTGGGTCTCCCCTGTAAGTAACGGTTGCTCCATCATGTACTGCCTCAACTTCCAGACGATTCCACGTATTTACGAATTTACCATTTCCATTAAAATATCCACTGCAATGCTTGAGCATCATTAATGCTTTGTCCACTCCAGCGACTACCACTTTTCCACTGCGACGTGTGAACCACTGCATTTCAACTTCCAGATTTCCAACTTCTGTCTTTGACAAATCTACATCTCCAAATCTTAGCGCCTCACCTTTAAATACATAGCCTTGTTGAGCTAAAGTGGTCAGCATCACCCCGATATTTTCAAAGTACTTGTCTGAATACCATCCACGACGCATGCGTTTGATATCAATTTTGAAGACATCATTTGTCAGACGTTCACGATTAAAAATGGTCATATAAAATATTAATATAGTATTGTTTACTTAAGGCATTCGCAAAATATGTTCATTCCTGCGAAGCTTGTCCTCAACCTGATCGAGGAGCGTGAGTCCAGAAACATGAATTTCATTTATATTTTTGGGGATTTTTCGAACCTACTTCGGCAATACTAATAACGCGATTTTTGAATTTTATCAATAATTTTATTTAGCTAAAGTTACCAGCTTTTACTTGCCAGTCTCAACAGGAGACCATATTTCCCAGCGTTCGAGAAATTCAAGCAAGTGCTCTTTGCCCGGCAGAGTTCCTTCTGTACTGAGTAAATTCCGGACGCCCGCCTGTTCTTCTGAATATTGCCGCTGATCAAAAAATCCGCCAAAGTAAGCCATCCGCAGCCAGATCAAGTAGGTACTTAACGCATCACACTCGTTGTAGGCGACAATTTCGTCTAGACGGCCCTCCAACCACATTGGTGCAACCTCCTCTCCGCTCACTCCCATTTTTCCAGGAATTCCGCAAACACTAGCCGTTTCATTCAGCGATGGATTAGACGATCCATAGCCACCCAGTATTTCTATCAAATCAACATGCGCCTCACTGTTGCGACTGTCAAAATAATCATCTCCCAACCATGGTTTTTCAGGACGTTTTGCAAATTTTTCTGCTTGAATTCCTTTTGCAACAGCACGCTGCACAAGAATTTTTAGGTCAGCTTTGGCTGAATTGAATCCAACCAGTTGAGGTTTTTTATCACCAACTGCTTTGAGGAAACATGACAGTATTTCCATCTCCGATGTTTGTTTCGGATCAGTTGCATCATGAGGCAGCGCTGTCAATGACAAAGCGACTTCACCGTTTTCCTTTACAGCACGAACAACCGCAGCAATTGAAATTACCCTGCATATGGTAGTTTTGAGGTAAGGCATCGGATTTTCTTCATCCGCTCCACCTTCTTCCCACATTTTCTGAATCACCTCTGCATCAGTTTTTTCTTCCGGTAGTTTAAAAAGCCTGCGTCCCGCTTCCGGATCAGGAACCCATTCCGCGTCAAAGGCCCAAACAACTTTGTTGACTGATTTGAACATAATCCTTTTCCTTTGCTAAAGTAAAATGCCTCTCAAAGTCTAACGTTTTACACAGGCATTGACAATCTAATCTATGATAGTGCAGTGTTTGATGTCAAGAAATTACATGAAGGAATAATATAGCGGAGACGCTGACTGAAGTGTTGATTTTTTGGATGGAAATGCTATTTACTGTCATATGGCTGATTATCGTGAAAATGGAAGGACCGCCCCATAATTACGAATTCCATTATAAATATAACTTTCTGAAATAATAATAAAAGAAGACAGCTTTGTTTTTTACCACAAAGTAGATAATCGTACTCACTTGTCTTAAATCAAGCAATTGTTTATACTGAAAATGTTCCGAATTTTTCCCTAAAACTAAGTTCATCAACACAAATTCCAAACTCCATGAATCTCAGTATAACTATCATCGGACATAATGAAGTTGAACACTTACGGAAATTACTACCTCAACTCAAATGGGCACATGAAATCGTCTATGTAGACTGCGAAAGTCATGATGGCTCCCTGGAAGTCGCACGGGAGACTGGCTGTCGTGTTTATTCACGTCTGAACAATACCAACCTAAATGTCAACAAAAGTTACGCGATGGAGCAGGCGTCCGGGGATTGGGTTTTTTATGTAGATCCAGATGAAAGGATTCCGGAAATTTTGGTGTCGGAAATCGAAAAAGTAATTCGAGTAACGACAAACTCAGCCTTCAAACTGAAACGCCGCAATCATTATTTTGGAAAATGGCTACGTCACGGGAGTCAGTATCCAGACACGCAGTTACGTTTATTTAGGAAAGATTCCGCGCATTTTCCGAATCAGCACGTACATGAAAAATTGGTGGTTGAGGGCAGAGTCGGTAAATTAGAAAACGATATGCTGCACTTTCCCTATCTGAATATCAGTCAATTTTTAAGCAAGTTTGATTTCTATACTGGAGTTGAGGCGGGTTATCTAAGGGATTCCGGAGTACAGATAACAACCATAAATTCTCTACGATTTTTCTTGCTCAAACCGTTTAGTCGTTTTTTGCGGCGCTATTTCCTCAAAGGTGGATTCCGTGATGGCTTGCCAGGTTTGTTCTGCGCAATTTTTGATGCACTGAATTTTGTTGTACGTTATTTTAAGCTTTGGGAATTGACACAGAATCCGGTGTCAAATAGCAAATTTTGAATTCTGAGATTTGAAACGTATCTGTCTTCAGAAGGACGTTCCGTTCCGGAGAAAGTTGAGCATCCATTGCGTGATTACCTGAGGCTGGATAGAGCTATCTAGTGATTTAACGCCTGCCGCAAAAATTTCTGGTCCCAGGATTTGTTCGCGTAAATCCATCAATACTTTTGTATATGTTTTCTCCAATTCTGGATGTGGCTGAAAAGTCAAAATATGATCATCAATCCGAAAAGCGGCATTAGGGCAAAATTCACTTTCCGCAATCAACTCCGCTCCTTCCGGAAGTTGTGTGACTTGATCCTGATGAACAGCCAGCAGTGAAAAGTTCTCCAAATCAGGATTGAGCCAAGATTCCGTTTTAATTTTCCTATATGAATGCACACCTACTCCCCAGCCCTGAGTAGCTTTTTCTGTTTTTCCTCCGAGTGCCCTAGCAATCATCTGGTGACCGAAACAAATGCCCAGCAAGGGATGTTTATTACGATGTAGTTCAACCACATACTTTTCCAATTTTCGAATCCACTCTTCATCGTCATAGACACTGAAGCGGCTGCCCGTGATCAAATACGCGTCACACTCCTGAGGTACTTGTGGATATTGCTCAAGCTGCACGTCAAAAACCGAAAACTGTAATTCCGGATCAATGCTTTGAAAAAGCGAGATGAACATCCATGGATAGTCTCCATGCTCAGCCTGTAAATTTTCATTGGTTGAATCACATTGCAGAATACCAATTTTCATAAGACTTCAGTAAAGTAGCGGGGAAATTACATAATTTTCTTCTCCTCAAAGTATTGAAGAAGGAGTTTGTTGAAAAGCAGCATGTCACGGTAATCAATTTCACCAATATTTGCAACCCTAAAAGTATCCTGTTTTGCACCTTTTCCAGGATAAATAGTAATATCGTTTTCATAAAAATAATCGTGCATCTCCATAAAATCATATCCCGGGGAAGCTGGTTCAACAATTGCTGTTAACAATTTTGAATGTTGAGATCTAGGCAGGAGGAGTTCCAAACCTGCTTTTTCAAGACCATTCAGTAAAGTCTCATATGACTTAACATAACGTGCGGTACGGCCTACCTGAGTTTCTACAAAAAACTCATCCAGCGCCTGATTAAGAGCATAAACAATTTGCACGGGCGGAGTAAACTGAAATTGTCCTGTTTTTTCGATATAACTATGATTACCCCACAGGTTCAGGTACAAATTACGGGGTTGGATTTCCGCGGTTTTAACGAGTTTTTCTTGATTGGCAATCACAAAACTTGTACCCGCCATGCCCTGGATACACTTGTTTGATGAAGAGATTAAATAATCAATCGGCAGTTCACGCATGTCTATCGGCAGGCCGGCATAAGATGACATCGCATCCACAATCGAATCTACTTCGTATTTCCGACATAGTTCCAACAGTTCCGGCAGAGGATTGAGCATTCCGGTGGTTGTTTCATGATGTACAAAAACAAAATGCGTTAGTTCTCCGTCTTCTTTAAAAATAGCTTCCACAGCATCCACATCCGGATAATCCCCCCAGACCATCCGATATGTACGGTACGGAATACCATAAGCCTGAATAATAGTTTCTGCGCGTTTACCGTAGGCACCATTATCGAGAATTAATATTTTGCCCTCTGGAGGCACAACCGAACTCAAAGCGGCTTCTACACCAGCTGTTCCGGAACCGGTAAAAATAACAGCAGTGTGCGTGGATTCACCATTGACTACCTGGACGACTTTGTTTAATACTGCTTGCGTCAGCTCACCAAATTCCTTCTCACGTGGACAAATGTCTGGAACCAACAGTGCCTCTTTGACACTGTCCGTCGTTGTGGCTGGTCCAGGATTTAAGAGAATGTTACGTTTCATGGGTAAGATAGTTTGGCATGTTAAAATATGATACTGGTTCAGTTCTTATATCCTTCAATTCTACAAATATTTGTATTACCTGTAAAATGCAAATAAACAATCCTTTCGATTGATTCTATCAATAGAAATAGATCTACATTGACGATGTCGATTGACAGATTACATAGTTTTCGCTTATTTTAGATGTAAGAAAAGGAAAGTTAAACACCTTCAAAACTAAAATTTTTTTAAAGAGAGACATGAAGAAAACATTTGAGATGGACATTTCCGCGGAAGTTCAGCAAGCATTAAAAACAGGACAGCCGGTAGTAGCACTGGAGTCAACGATAATTTCACATGGAATGCCTTATCCGCAAAATTTGGAAACAGCACATGCTGTTGAAAATATAATACGTGAGGAAAGGGCTGTACCTGCCAC
>Ga0115003_10003653_pt1 | contig 12047 bp, 10 predicted proteins | sample ArcticOcean_MG_C_7_FD_88736 | JGI IMG/M metagenome (GOLD analysis project Ga0115003, IMG submission 88736) | Marine microbial communities from western Arctic Ocean - ArcticOcean_MG_CB11_88 | ecosystem: Environmental > Aquatic > Marine > Oceanic | place: Arctic Ocean: Canada Basin | collected... | reverse complement strand
TTTCCCTAAGCACATAAATTGATAGAAAACATACTATAACAGGACTAGAAAACATGACTGCAGACACAACTGTTAATGGTAAAAACTGTAATGCATAGAAGTTTGAAAGTGTGGCGGAAACTAGGAGTAATGCTCGACTTACCAACTGCCAGATGTGATCAGTTTTGAAGCGGTCAAGGTTGATACCACCCTGTAAGATGACACCAATCGAGATGGCAAAATGTCCAGCATATCGCATAAATGTAAGCTGGAACGCAGATATACCCGCCACAGCCAGCCATTTTGCGCCCGTATCTACCAAAGAAAAAAGTAGCCAGGCTACCAGCATCAATATGATACCATAGCGCGGGAAATCAGCCATTGATTTAGCAACAACAACCATGGATTAGCTTTTAAACTGACGAACGTAATAATCCACCATTTGGCTGACCATATCATCCGCCTGCCCATTATCACGAGCATCAATTAAAGCAGCCAGTGAGCCTTTGCACATTATGCTGTCCACACCAGCATCCTCGGCCATGCGGGCATAATACCCCACATCTTTGGCTGCGTTCTTGATTGCAAAAGCCAACTGTGCCGGGTCATTATCAACACCATAAGCTTTCACAAACCCCATCATGCCAGAATGCAGTGGCCCGGCCGCCATAACGTCATAAAGTTGGGCCCGGTCCACACCGGCCACATCCGCCATGGCAAAGGCTTCAGCCATAGCATTAGCAACAGTCATTGCAAAAAAATTATTGATTAACTTTATAGTATGTCCAGAACCAACCTCTCCTAAATAGAAGACATTCTCACCTAGATCCCTCAAAATTGGCTCAACCGCATCAAAAGAACTTTTGTCTCCCGAAGTCATAATATTCAGCAAGCCATCCTTAGCGTGCGCAGGTGTGCGGCCTAATGGGGCGTCTAGAAAGGTACCACGGGCTTGCGCCACTTCTATCGCCAAAGTGCGGCTACTGCCCGGAAGGGACGTACCAAAATCAATGACGGTCGCACCGGGAAGCAAACCTGCGATCACACCGTCGTTTCCTCGCATCCGGCCTTCCACATGATCAGAAGTACCCATGCACAACATCACCACGTCGCTTGCCTGTGCAACTATTTTTGCAGTTGTAGCCTCAGTTGCTCCACGTCCAATGGCTACATCCAAATAAGTGCGATCCAAATTTCCCAAAACAGTTAGCTGATATCCAAGGTCTTGTAAGCGGCCAACCATAGCGCCACCCATTAAACCTAAGCCAATAAATCCAATAGTTGGTTTGCCCATACTTTATCCTATCAAAAATTTATATTAAGTGGCAGAATCGTACTTTATTGCACCAAATTTTGCTAATCCTATTCAAGCAGATTTGGTGGCCTTATTAGAGGTGGGGGCGGCAAGTTGGTTTTCCAATTCTTGCGCAATCGCAAGGGTTGATGCGGCATCTGTAACGTCAATTAACGGCTCATCTCCATTAATCACATCAACAAAATGATCCAACTGCGCTTCCAGTGGCGTTCTTGTATTCTGCGCTGGTTCAAACGCAACAGGCTTGGCAGAAGTACCCCAATCAGTACCCTCCCAGACAGTCATCGATGGAAAACTGATAGCGCCTTTTGTTCCTGTGATCCACATCATATCTTGTTTGGTTGTACCAATATTTGGGTTCTCGCCAGTACCCGCCTCAAACCCCCAAGGACTAGGAGTGGTATCGGCGAAACTGATTGTCCCAACAGCGCCATTTTCAAATGCCAGCGCAATAGCACCACTTTCAACCCGCGTTGATCCACGTAGCGATCGTCCCCTTAAGGCGACCGTCTGGGTGATTTCACCAATAACAAATCGCAGGATATCGATATCATGCACTAAGTTTATCATCACAGGACTGCCATCGTCAGTACGCCAATTGCCTTCAAAGTAAACATCTGGCTTGCGCATGGCCCATAGGACCGAAACGTTAACCACTTCACCAATCAACCCATCCTGGAGGCAAGCTTTTAGCTGCTGGACCACCGCATGATAGCGGCGGTGATGCCCAACGAGCGAGCGAATATTTTTGCTACGCAATGCCGTTTCCAGCTTTTTTGCGCTTTCAAGTGTCTCGGCAACTGGTTTCTCGATCAGCATGTGCCAGCCACGTTCTGCCGCTTCTATACCGTGGGATGCATGTAAATGGGTTGGAGTCGCAATGATCACACCATCCACTGGCATCATGACATCGCCCATCTTGGCGAAGCGGGGCACATCAGATTGTATCGACATATCAGGATCTGCCAAGCCAACAAGTTTGCATCCAGCATGAGCCTGTACGGCTTGTAAATGTCGGAAACCTATTAAGCCACCACCAACAACCAGAATGTACTTCACATTACAGCCCCGATTTGCCAGGGCACAAATTCATAATCTCCAAGGCCCTGCCCTTCTGACTTTGTCACCTCGCCAGATGCCACGCGCAGAAACATCTCATAAATCTCACGACCTTTATCCTCTACGCTGATACCCTTCGATAGTATCTCGCCAGCGTCAACATACATGTCTTCAGACATGCGATTTGCCATCTCACTGTTTGTTGCGATTTTAATCGTAGGTGCAGGCTTTGATCCAAATGCAGACCCCCGCCCAGTGGTAAAACAGACAAGGGTACAGCCGCCAGCAATCTGACCAGTCACAGAGGCAGGATCATATCCCGGGCTATCCATAAACGTGAAGCCTCGCGCAGTGACAGGTTCCGCATATTTATAGACCCCCATCAAAGGCGTGGTGCCACCCTTAGATGCCGCACCAAGTGATTTTTCCAAGATCGTAGTCAGACCTCCCACTTTATTTCCAGGACTGGGATTGTTGTCCATTGATCCGTTATTGCGCGCCGTGTAATCTTCCCACCATTTAATCAAGCCAATTAGCTTATCACCTACCGCTTGATCTACAGCTCTGCGTGTCAGCAAGTGCTCAGCGCCATAAATTTCTGGGGTTTCAGCTAAAACTCCAGTTGCACCTTGGGCTGTCAATAGATCACAAGCATAGCCCAATGCAGGGTTTGCGGTGACCCCCGACCACGCATCAGAACCGCCACACTGCAACGCAACCATCAATTCAGATGCAGGACATTCCTCACGCTTTGCTTGGTTAGCAATTGGCAGCATTTCCATTATTTTATTTATGCCTAACTCTATAGTCAGGCGCAGGCCTGCAACTTTCTGGATATTCATAGTTTGAAATGTTGGGCTCTGCTTTAGACCATAAGCCTCTAACAACCAATCAATTTGGTTCATTTCGCAGCCCAATCCGACCATAAGAACCCCTACATGGTTGGGATGTTTAGCATAGCCCCACATGACACGCTGCAGAGCTTCAAACCCGTCTCCAGAATCCGCCATTCCGCATCCGGTTCCGTGTACAAAAGCCGCCACGCCGTCAACATTTGGGTAATCCGCCAAAACCTCTGGTGTAAAGTGATCGGCAATCATCCGTGCGGCAGTCGCCGAGCAATTAACCGACGTGACTATTGCAATGTAATTGCGCGTACCAACCCTTCCGTTTTCACGACGAAAACCCATAAAGGTATCTTGCTTTGTAGCTGGAGGCACGGGACGCAAATCAGTTGAAAATTCATACTCCATCGCAGTGTTCCGAAAATCGACGTTGTGCGTGTGCACATGATCTCCCGGCATAATATCGCAAGACGCATAGCCAATAAGTTGGGCATATTTGCGCACAGGATCGCCAGGGCCCATCCGGGCAGTAGCCACTTTGTGTCCCGAGGGAATTGAGGCTGTTGTGGAGACGACATCGACAAGGGTGCCGAGAGCCAGGCTCCGCGTTGACGTCACCACTGTATCAGCGCGGTCTAACCGTACAAAGTCCATTTTTTGCTCCTCAAAGTAACAATCTCAGGCGCAGTAAGGCGCGTCCGAGGACCATCGATGAATATCAATATGCGGGACCTGCGCCAATCTCGCCCGAGCCGCTCCCCATTGATCTTTGCAGGCACGCCAGTCGCGCAGTTCCGTTTCTGGACGCGCGCGTGAACGGGCTACAAAATCAGGAAAATGCGATCGGCCAGTCGGCTGCCCTGTCGCATTAAACCTAATATCAAAAGACCAGCGAAAGCCATCGGTTATATTGGTTAGTGAGGCATGCGGCGTCAGCGGATGAAACAACACCGCCCCGCCAGCTTTGGCCGGCAAGGGCAAAGCTTTGGTTTCATCCACAAACCCATCAGCGATGCCCGTTTGCGTACGGGCACAGTGGGGGAGAATTGTCTGCCCTGAAGCTTGTGGCTGAACCTGTAAGCACCCATTTTCAACCGTGGCGTCCGTAATTGCGAGCCATACTGTGACCATATCAGTTTGATCGGCATCTTCCAAAGCCACAGCGCGATCTTGGTGCCAGTCTGTTGCTGTAATATGGGCCCGCACTTCAGCTTGGTCCAATTTAGCGGCCGGCGGTTTTAGTCGCACGTGCTGGATTGGGTTGCTGGTCAATTCAGGGCCGATTAATTGCTCAACTGCATCCAACAAGGGGGCAGCTGTCAACATTTCAAACACCGCTGGTCCTATATGAAAAGGTGTATCGTCCATGATACGATCACCCGGTAGCGAAATATCCATCGGTTGGAAGTAGTCACACCCAGCCTGATATGCACTTAACAATTTGCCCCAAAAATCCAAATTCGCACCGGGTGTTTGTACCAAGCCATCGACAAACCAACCCTCGTAAAGACCGTCCAAAAGATCAGCATATTCAGCTTTGACCTGCTTAAGTATACTAGCAGGTATCAAGTCTGGAACGACGACATATCCTTCTGTTTTAAATTGCCCTATTTGATAGGAGGTTAATCTCATGGCCTAATTCACAAGAGCAGAGCGATGATGTTTGGCCAAACGAGCATTACTGAGAGCGCAAGTAACTGGATGCCAATAAAGGGCAAGAACCCTTTAAAAATATCAGTCAGGCTAATGTGCGGTGGTGCCACAGATTTTAGATAAAACGCCGCCGGTCCAAACGGTGGCGAAAGGAAACTAACCTGCATGTTCATGCAAAACAGGACACCAAACCAAATAGCAACATGGTTAGGGGCCAACTGGCCAATAAGTCCAATTTCATCGATGGGAAGGCGTAGTACGATAGGTAGAAATACAGGAATTATCAAAAGAACAATGCCCACCCAGTCCATGAACGCGCCCATGAACAATAAAATTAACATCATAACCAGGATCACGCCCATAGTTGGGAGATCTCTCCCAACGATCAAGTCTGCCACATAAGTTGGCCCACCTGCTATCGTGTAGGCGCCCGCAAGAGAAGCCGCACCGATGGTGACCCAAATTATTGTGCCAGTAGACCTTAAAGTGCGCATTAGACTTTCCCAGACCAGTTGGAATGATCCCTCACCTCGCAAGACTGCGATGATTAGAACAGCACAGGCGCCCATGCCAGCCGCTTCGGTAATACCAGTGATCCCACCATAAATAGAACCAAGAACAACTCCGATTACAACAATTGGTGGAACGAGACCCTTGCCCATACCCCAGCCAATTTTTGCGCGATCTTTTCCAAAAACAAAATATATTAGAAGTAGTGCTATTACGACAATGCCGCCCAACCAAGGCATATGATCTAACGTACCAAGCCGAGCAGGGTCACCCTCACTTGCCGCGTTGGAACCAGAAAGTTCAAAAAATGCAGCCCGTAAAAACAAAACAGCTGAGAAACCTGCTACCACTATAGACATAAATGCACCAAAAAGTTTACGCTTCTCAATTGGTTCTGGATCGTTTGGATCTGGTTCTGGCAAGGGTGCATCTTCCGGGCGCAGAGTTGTCCTAACGACGATGTACAGAATGATCATCGACGCTAGCATAAACCCCGGAACAAAGGCTGCTGTAAACAGTGCTTTGATAGAGGTTTCTGTGATTAAACCATAGATAATTAGAACAATTGATGGTGGAATCATAGTGCCCAACGAACCGGAAGCGCAAATCACACCAATTGCGAGATTTTGATTGTAGCCCAACCTCAACATTTGAGGCAGTGCTATCAAGCCCAAAAGCACCACTTCACCGCCAATAATTCCTGACATCGCAGCCATTATAACCGCCATAATCGAAGTCACGATTGCAATTCCACCCCGTGTGCGGGATAGCCAAACATTAAGCGAAGAATACATGTCTTTTGCAATTCCAGAGCGTTCCAAAAGTGATGCCATGAAAATGAAAAGTGGTACCGATATGAGAACATAGTCAGTTAAGAGCCCGTATATTTTTTGAGCGAGAATATAAAGTGGCCCCGTCCCCGGTCGGCTGGTTAACATTCCATCGCCAAAACTGAGAGGGTTTAGTAAAAGTGTAGGTTCAAACTTCAGTACCAAAACTAAAACAGCAAGGGCAGCAGACGCAAGGCCTAGGGGCATTCCGATGGCCAGTAATACGATAAGCGTCACCATTAATATAAGTGAAATTGTTCCAATATCCATTAGTCTTGTCCCACTGCGCGTTTCAGCATTTCAATTTCTTCCTGATCGGGTTCATCTGTATGAACTTCAGGCTCTTTATTCCAGTCTGCGAACAGGTTCAGTACCGCTTGGGATGCAACCAGAGTGATCACAATCAAAATCATCGGCTGCAACGTTGCAGGGATTGGCGGATTGAACGCAGATCCGTAAAGCTCCCACCTATAAAGTTTATTTACAAAAACCTGTTTGTAGCTGCCATACACCAAAAAGAAAGCAAACATGACAATCAACAGGGTTGAGATCGTATCAAAAATTCTTTGCAGCCAACGCGGTGCAATATCATAGACCAAAAAGATGCGGATATGACTGCGTTGCTGCATCGCGTAAAAGCCCGACATTAAGAAAACAAAGCTAGCAAACCAAAGTGTCATTTCATTAGCCCATTCAGTTGGCTTTTCGATGATGTAGCGCAAGAAAACTTCATACAGCATGACTGTAGTCATTAGTGCAATCATCATCATTGTGACACGGCCAATGAACAATGCCGCTCTGTCAATACTACTAGCGCCAAGATACTCCATGCCCGCTGCGCGTACAGTTCGCGCTCCTATAAATGCAAAAATGGGAGCCAAGATCAACGCAGACAAATCAATAATATCAATATGCCCACCAAAGATCCCACTTAAGTTTGGAGTCACGTCACTAATTAAATATATGGCTTCGATCTGAGCTCTCAAAGAATCTGATTTATAGGGTATCCAATCTAACAAAAAGGCTGGCAGATGCCAGATAAGCCAACTCATTGTACCGACGAACGCTAATGGCACGAGCCACTCGATAATTCCACCTGTTTTCTGCATGTTGATATCCCCTCGCCGCTATGCGTCGATACTATAGTAATTAATAAAATCTCGATCGGGTTCTACGCCGATTCCTGGTCCAGTAGGTATTGCGACACGGCCTGCGTTCGATTTGACCTGCCCTTGGATATCCAAAGGCTCGACTAGCAGTTCGTCGCGGAATTTATTGTCTGTGGTATCGAACTCAAGCATTGGCTCCCAAGGATGCAGACCACCAGGCAAGGGCGGCATTGCCGCCAAAAGTTGTAAGTTGGTACCGACAGCAATCGCGCTGCCCCAAACATGGTTTATTACGGGTGTAAAATGCGCATGACACAATGCTAACACCCTCAGATATTCAGAAATCCCACCCAGTGCACAAACTTCCGGCTGTGCAATATCCAATCCACGGTTCTCAAGAATACTGCGCCAGCCCCATCGGTTGAATTCAGCTTCACCGCCAGAGATGTTAACCGTCAAGCCCGCACGTAATTCGCGATAACCATCCAAATCTTCTGGCGCAATAGGCTCTTCAAACCAATAGGCATCCAACTCCTCAAGGGCGCGGCCTACATAAAACGCATCAGATGTCGTGTAGCAGTGGTTGGCATCAACCATGAATTTAAAATCATCACCAACTCCACGCCGGACGGCTTCACACAGTTGAATATCTGGTTTTGGACCAAAACCAGTTTTCATCTTAGTGGCAACAAACCCCATGCCGCGGATTGCTGCCGCATCATCTTCAAAGCGCTTTGCAAGATCAACTATAGGTTCATCCCGCAGCATCATGCCGTAACCATAACAAGGAACATTGGTACGATGCGCTCCACCTATTAACTTGTGTAATGGTAGGCCAGCCACCTTTCCAGCTATATCCCAAAGTGCAATATCCACTCCAGACAAGGACTGCATGGGCATGCCCTTTTGTCCATGATCTCGCAAAAGGTTATAAACCTTGTGCCAAATCACGTCCCGATCCATTGGATCCATCCCCAACACTATCGGTTGAATAACCTTTTCAACAATACCCTTATTACCTAAAGCTATATTTCCTGGACCGAAACATTCACCCCAACCGGTCACACCCTCATCAGTTTGAACCTCAACCAAATGCGCAGTGCGGCTAGAATAGTATTGTTGCGAATACCCTAATACTTCGGGCATGTCATATTGAAGTACATGACTTATGATGCGGGTAATTTTCATATTATCCAGTCGTTATAAGTAAAAACGGCAAGGCCATAAAACAGCCTTGCCGCAGGAATTTAATCAGTAAGCGGTTCCGATTACTTCATTGCTCCCAGGTTTTTTAGGAATGCAATGTGGCTCGCAAGAAGCGCTTTGGCCTCTGGCGTTGTCGCAAATTCGGTCCAACCGATTTGTACAGCCGCACGATATTTTGCAAGATCTTCTGGAGCCCACTCATACAAGTTGATGCCCTTAGCGCGCAGGTCTTTAGCCGTCTGAGCATTTTGGACTTCGTTGATGGTCGCGTTTTGCAACGCTAGGCTTTCCATCGCAACTTCGATGATTTTTTGGTGATGCGCAGGCATTGCGTCCCAAACAGACTTGTTACAAGCTAGGTGGTCTGCCGGCATGGAGTGGAAGCCAGGATAGTTTGTGTGCTCTGCAATATCGTACAAACCTAGGCCAACGTTGTTGGTCAAGTTTGCCGCATCTGCACCGTCGATGATGCCAGTTTCAAGCGCAGTAAAGATCTCTGTGAAATCCATAACAATTGGCGATGCACCCATAGCGGCGAATACTTTTGTTGCAAGGCCCGGAGGTGAGCGGAATTTCCAATCTTTGAAATCAGCAGCTGTCCGAATTGGTTTTGTTGACGCCAGTGACTCTGGGCCCGGGATCCACCATCCAACAAACTCCATATCGTAACCGTTATAAAGTTCGTTTAACGCGGCGCGTCCACCACCGTGCAGCATCCATGCCATTTGCTGGTATGGATTCTGATAACCACCAAGCAAATCACCAGCAAACTGGAAGGCAGGGTTCTTACCAGTTTGGTAGCCACCACCTGTCATGTCACAATCAAGGATACCTGTTGCGGCAGCATCAAATGTTTCAACTGACTTGACGACCGATGAAGAGTAGAACATTTCAACGGCGATTTCGCCATTTGACATTAATTCGATATCATCAATAAATTTTGCAGCCATCTTACCCGAGAGCTGCTCAGGTGAGAAATGTGTCTGCATACGTAGCTTAGTTGTAGCGTGGCCATCAGCAACTGCTGATGATGCAGCCATAGCTGCAACTATAGCAATAGATGCAGCTGTTTTTAATAGTTTCATATATTGTCCTCCCAGACGTTAAGCGCTTGAATTCGGAACCCCAAGCAGGTCTCCACACGAATTACGCTGTTAGTAGGCTAGGCTGACAATTCATGATCGGCAAGATAAAAATGAAATTTCTTATAATTTTGATATTTTAGTATATTCTCAAAATAATTGATGTTACAATTAGTACATAATTAGAATAATTTATGTTACAGAATGAAAAAATGGCATATGACACCGATATATATCGTGAACTTAAAAAACGTTTAACTACGAACGAATTCTTGCACGGTGCCAAAATAAGGGCAGAAGTTCTGCGCGAAGAATTTGGATGCTCAGCAAGTTCAGTACGTGAAATTCTATTGCGCCTATCGACACAAGGGCTTGTTAACTTCCAAGAGCAGCGGGGCTTTAGAGTGCCCGAGCGTTCCTCACAAAAACTGATCGAACTGACACACGTTAGGATTCTGTTAGAGGGGGAAGGTGCCGTTCTTTCAATCCGCCAAGGTGGTGTTTCTTGGGAAGCGCAGCTGGCCGCGGCACATCATAAACTCATCCACATAGAAACCCGAATCCAGGTACTGGATGACCCTGGTGAACTAGTCGAAATTTGGTTCGACTGCGAAGGCGAGTTCCACCAAACACTCATTTCAGCATGTGGGTCAGGCACACTGAAGCAGTTACACAGCCAAGTCTATGCGCAGTTTAGGCAACAGTTAATGAAAGCAGACCGGCTGTTTGACTTCATATCAGCGAATATCAAACAACATGCTGAAATTCTCGATGCGGCGCTGAAAGCAGACGAAGCTCTTACGCGGAAACGAATTCACGATCATTTGAAGCGTCACCTGACAGGCAAAACAATCGCAGCCCAACCACCACCTAGCGGTCAGTGAATATCAACATAATACTATCGGCTTTTAACATTGTCTGAGCTCAGATGCAGAATAGTGAGGTCTTCGGAAAAAGCCAGAAAATCGAAGCTCATTGTCCCCAACAAAGTCGTTTCTAATAGCTATTAATATTGCAGAGGTTACTTATTACAAAATTCTTAATACATAAATCAATTTCAAGTGGATTATGGTCAAATCTAAATCCCTGCAATACTCTGATAGAAAGGTTACATAAAAACTTAGATGATTAACAAAACAATCTATAAATCAGCTTAAACAGGGTTGAATTTTCATCTTGGCCTAAATAAAAATTGAAATAAAAATTGTGAGAAAACATTATGGGACAAAGACTTAAAGGAAAGCGTGCGTTAATTACTGCCGCGGGACAAGGTATCGGCCGGGCAACCGCAATTGCTATGGCGAACGAAGGGGCAAAGGTCTTTGCAACAGACATAAACATGGATGTACTTTCCACGATTCGTGATACGAATCTCAAAAATATTGAAATATTTAAACTTGATGCGCGCGATGGCGAAAGCGTCAAAGAAGGCGTTTCCCGCGCCGCGCCAGACGTACTGTTTAATTGTGCAGGATTTGTTCACCATGGAACAATTTTAGATGCCACAGACGATGATTTAGACTTCGCGTTCGATTTGAATGTTCGCTCGATGGTGCGCACAGTAAAAGCTGCTTTGCCTGGTATGTTAGAACATGGTGGCGGCTCAATCATCAATATGTCCTCAGCTGCCAGCTCCATCATTGGTGCGCCAAACCGTTTTATTTATGGAACAACGAAAGCAGCGGTTGTTGGCCTCACTAAATCGGTTGCCGTTGACTATGTAAGCAACGGAATTCGATGCAACTGCATTTGTCCCGGCACAGTTGAAAGCCCAAGTTGGCATGATCGTGTAACTGCATTGGGAGAAAAATTGGGCAGCTACGAGGCCGCCCTGGAGCAATTTGTATCACGGCAGCCTATGGGCAGAGTGGCAAGCGCTGAAGAAATAGCGGCTCTTGTTGTTTACCTTGGCAGTGATGAAAGCGCATTTACGACAGGGCATGCCCATATCATTGACGGCGGGTGGTCGGGACAATGAAAAAAAAGATTTCACACACAGATTTGCGATCTCGCCAGTGGTTCAACAATCCTAATAATCCAGAAATGACGGCTTTGTATTTGGAGCGTTATTTGAATTACGGGCTAACCCGTGAAGAGTTGCAATCAAACAAGCCCATAATTGCAATTGCACAGACAGGAAGCGATTTATCGCCATGCAATCGCCATCATATTGAACTTGCAAAGCGAACCCGCGATGGGATTATAGCTGCTGGTGGTGTCCCATTGGAAATGCCTGTGCACCCCATCCAAGAAACAGGCAAACGACCCACGGCATCACTGGACCGCAATCTTGCCTACTTAGGATTGGTGGAGACTTTGTTTGGTTATCCAGTGGATGGTGTAGTTTTAACAATTGGTTGTGACAAAACAACTCCGGCTCTTTTGATGGCCGCAGCGACAGTAAACATTCCGGCGATTGCCCTTTCTGTTGGGCCTATGCTGAACGGCTGGTACGAGGG
>Ga0115003_10003651_pt1 | contig 12053 bp, 12 predicted proteins | sample ArcticOcean_MG_C_7_FD_88736 | JGI IMG/M metagenome (GOLD analysis project Ga0115003, IMG submission 88736) | Marine microbial communities from western Arctic Ocean - ArcticOcean_MG_CB11_88 | ecosystem: Environmental > Aquatic > Marine > Oceanic | place: Arctic Ocean: Canada Basin | collected... | reverse complement strand
CAGTAAGGGTGAAGAACAAAAAGCAGCAGCAAAAAAAGTTTTACCTTTTTTCCCAAATCAAGATGATAGAGGAACTCATATGAACATTAGTGGTGGTGGAGTTGTAAAAACTGCTCCAAATAAAGCTAATGCAATAAAACTACTTGAGTTTTTATTAACTAAAGAGGCACAAGTGCATATAGTTAATAATACTTACGAATATCCAATTATTGATGGTGTAGAACCACATGATTTGGTCAAAGCAATGGGCCTTGATTTTAAGCAAGATCTTAAAACAAAAGTAGTATCTTACGGAAAAAAACAAGCCGACGCATTAGAAGTAATGTTAGCTGCAAAATGGAAATAAAAAGATACCTTTCCATTTATTTTCTAGCAAGAGAGATAAGAAAAGATTTATTTGATATTGATACAAATAATTCAGCTGATGAAGTTACTATATTGTCTTCGCAACTGACAAATTTTGATTTTTTATCAGAGTGTAAAAAAATCAATATCGATAAATGGAAAAAAATTAATTAATTTTTTTCCCTAGTGCCCGTAATTACTTTTAATGAATTACCCCTTTAAATGTGTTAAGGGCACAAAGTAAATGTTTTTAAAAAAAATTAATATTTGGTACTTAAGTTCATTCTTAATATCTCTAATAGTAGCAGCACCGATACTAACAGTTTTTAGTGGTTTTTTTGGTACTACGGGAAACTATTCAATAATTTTAAAAAATACTTTTTTATACGAATATATTTTTAATTCTTTAGTTCTCTTATTAGGAGTTTTAATATTAACATTTTTTATCGGAGTAACTTGTGCCTATTTAGTATCATTCTATAGCTTTCCAGGAGTTAACTTTTTTAAATGGGCTTTAATCCTATCATTTGCAGTACCAGCATATATTTATGCTTACTCATTAACAGCTTTTTTTGAAAATTACGGTACAGCTTTTTCAATTTTAAAAAATATATTTGGTGAAGCAAGATACAATTTATATATACCTAAATTTGACGGTATGATTGGAGCTATTCTATCGATCTCATTATCATTATTCGGATATGTCTACGTTTTAACAAGAGCATCTTTCCATTATCAATCTCAAAACTTAATAGAACTTGGAAAAAATTTAGGATTTTCAAAAAAAAAATCTTTTTTAAATATAATTTTGCCATCCGCAAGGCCAGCTATTGTTGCTGGACTTTCTCTTGTAGCAATGGAGACTTTGTCTGATTTTGGTTCAGTTTCTTTCTTTGGTATCTCAACATTAACAACAGCTATTTATAACGCGTGGATTTCATTTGACGATCTTGCTTTAGCAAACAGAATGTCTTTCTATCTACTAATATTTATTTTAGGGTTATTTATTTTAGAAAATTTTTCTAGAAAAAAAGCTCAGTACCACACGCCCATTAAAAGTGGATTAAGATCAAGAAAACCTATAAATCTTTCTGGCCGCAAATCATTCCTAGCTTTCTTTTTTTGTGCTTTTATATTTTTTATTAGTTTTCTGTTCCCAGTTTTACAAATGCTTTATTGGACTATTAGCTTTCCACAACATCTAGCAAATTTAAATTTAATTAAATTATTTACAAACACTATGTCATTAGTTTTTTTATCAAGTTTTTTATTAATATCATTAAGTTTTATTTCAAATTACGGAAACAGAGTAACGGGTAGCAAACTGCTGAATTCCTTAACCGCTTTTTCCATTTCTGGTTATGCTATACCTGGAATAATTTTAGCCGTTGCCTTCATTACTTTTATTTCCTGGTTTGACAATAACGTTATTAGCTTTTTTGGTTTTAAAACTATTAAATCAATTTTTATTGGTTCTATTCTAGGTCTAATTTTAGTTTATTTTATAAGGTTTTACTCTCTAGCGAGTAACGGAATTAAGTCTGGATATTTAAAAATTAATTATTCAATTGATGAAAGTGCTTACCTACTAGGTTACTCAAAGTTTAAAACTTTTACCAATATTCACATTCCTTATTTAAAAAATTCAATCCTTTTAATAGGAATTTTGATAGCCATTGAAATCATAAAAGAACTTCCAATAACACTAATAATGAGACCTTTTAATTTTGAAACATTTGCTACGACCGCCTATATTTTTGCTTCTCAGGATTTACTTGAAGCTGCCGCTGCGCCATCTTTATTTCTTATTATTATTGCAAGTTTTTTTATTTTGATTACATCTAGATTTATTATTAAAGATTAAAAAATTATGACCAAAAACTTTTTAGAAATAGACAATGTTACATTCACAGCTAGTGCTAAAAATAAAGTAAACAACGTTTCTCTGCACATTGAAAATAAAGGTGATATTATTTGTTTATTAGGACCATCCGGTATAGGCAAAACTACAATATTAAGAACTATCGCTGGTTTAGAAAGAATTGATTCTGGAAAAATTATTTTGAATAATAAAGTTATATCTTCCAATGACACGCATATTGAGCCAGAAAATAGAAATATTTCTTTAGCATTTCAAGACAATTCATTATTTCCACATTATAACGTTATTCAAAATATACAATTTGGAGCTGAGAGAAATAACAAAAAAAAAATAAATTTAACAATAGATGAAGTTGTTAAGTTTTTAAATCTAAAGCATGTTTTAAATAAATTTCCACATCAGATAAGTACCGGTGAAGCTCAAAGAGCATCACTCGCAAGGTCCCTTTTATCAAATCCAGACTTATTATTATTAGACGAACCTTTGTCTAATGTTGACCAAAACTCTAAGGAGGAAATCCAAGTTAAATTGAAAAAAATATTAACAGAACATAAAATAACAACTATAATTGTTACACATGATTCCTACGAAGCTTTTTATCTAGGGACCAAATGTGGAATTATTCTAGATGGTCAACTCAAACAATACGATGATCCGTATAATGTTTATCATTTCCCCAATTCTATTGAAGTAGTAAATTTTTTAAACAGAGGAACTCTGATACCTGCGAAAGTTACAGGAGAAAATACTTTAGAGAGTATTGATCTTGGTACAATTAAAGGTAATTTTATAAAACATTATCCAAAAGGATCAGACGTCAAGCTATTAATACAACCCGAGGATTTAGAGCACGATGACGGAAGCAATTTAAAACTGGAAGTCGTAGACAGACAATTTCGAGGAACTAACTTTATATACACACTTAAAACCCCAAGTAATTTAACGATTCCAGTATTTGTTCATTCACATCATATACACCAGCATGAAGTTGATGAAAAATTTGGTATTAAAAGACCAATTAATATTGATCATATAGTTTGTTTCTAATAGAAATTAAAATTTAATTAACTTTAATTTTTGCTATTACTTAAATTGCATTAAATTAAACTTAGAGCGCCCCTAGCTCAGTTGGATAGAGCATCGGTTTTCTAAACCGAGGGTCGGAGGTTCGAATCCTCCGGGGCGCACCAAAAAAATAATATTAAGTTTAAATTATATTTTTAATAAAACCAAAAAGCCCAAAAATAGTTATTTTTAATATTTCTATTATTTCATAAAAATAAATTATATAGGCTTCTACATATGGATATTTTAAAATAATTAAATCTTTAAAAGAATTCAAAATCCCATAAAATGTAAGAAATATAATGATAGTTAAAATTAGATATCCATAAAAACCAATTGAATTTTTTTTCTTTTTTTCATTATTTTCTTGAAATGCATGTAATTCCTCCGTTGATAAGAGGTTTTTATCAATTTCGTGTTCCCCAGCCTTGCTAGCAGTTTCTTTTTCTAAATTATTAAATAGTAAATTTGACTCATTTAAATTTTTAATATTTTTTTCAATATCTTTAATTCTTTTTAATAAATTATTATTTCTAATGGGGTTATTTTCCTTTTTTAATAGTTCGTTTTTTGCTATGTTAAATTTTGACATTACAGTTTTTGCATCAGGAAGAATTTCAAATTCTTCTAGACGATCTTGATTTACTTCTAATTTTTGTTCTAAATTATGTAGAATTTGATTAATTTCTGTCAATGTCTCATCAAATATTGATGCGTCGATTACTTCAGAGTTTTCTTTATTTTCTCCAGTTAATTTCTTGAAGTTTGTCTCGTCTTCATTAATTTTATTTGTTTTTGTATATACATCGTCCATAACAAGTTTCTATAAGCTATCCTATTTTTTTAAATTAATATATAATTAGTTAATTTTCAAAATAATTTATTAACAATTATCAAAAGCAACTTGAAAAAAGAATTTTTAGAATACTGCCTTAATAATGGGTTCCAAAGGAACGATGAACAAATTAAAGCGTTAGATTTAATAATTAGTTTTTATAAAAAAAGCTGCACTTCAAAAAATAAGCTTTTAAAGTTTTTAACGAAATCAGATAACAAACTAGGTTTTTATTTGCATGGAGGTGTAGGAGTGGGCAAAACTATGTTACTTAATTTTTTTTTTGAACATTTAAAAATTGGAAAAAAACGAATACACTTTAATGAGTTTATGATTAAGTTTCATGATTTTAGACACCATCAGAAACTTCAGGGCAAAGATAACACGATAGAATCTTTTGTTAAAAAATTAAAAGAAAAAATTGATTTGATATACTTAGATGAATTTCAGGTAACAAATATTGTAGATGCTATGATTCTGGGTAAATTATTTGAAATTATTTTTAAAAATAATATTAAAGTTTTAATAACATCTAATATTAAAATTTCCAATTTATATAAAGATGGTTTGCAAAGAGATCAGTTCTTACCTTTTATTAGTGTTATAACAAAATTTTGTATAGAGCACGAACTGGCTATTGTTCAAGACTATAGAAAATCTGGAGAATCTAAACTGGAGCGCTTCTTCTATCCTGCAAATGAACAAACTTCTTTTCAAATAAGTCAAATTTTTAGACAGCTATCTAAGGGAAAAAATAAAAATTCTCTTGAATTAAAAATAAAGGGCAGGCTATTTAAATTTAGCTCTTTCTTCGAAGGTATCGCTAGATTTAATTTTCATGATTTATGTGCTGTTAATATTGGACCTGAGGATTACATAAGAATTGCTGATAAATGTAATTTTATAGCTATAGATAACATTCCAAATTTTAACGATAACAATTCTGATCAGCAACAAAGATTTGTTACGTTAATTGATATTTTTTATGAAAAAAAAATTCCACTTATGGTAAGTGCTAATTTCAGTCAGGAAAATTTTACTTCCTCGAGAAGATTAACAGATACTTACAAGAGAACTATAAGCAGACTATTTGAACTTACCTCTCCTGATTTTAATACAAATTAAGATTTTATTTGTTGAAACGTCAAAATCTATATTTAGTTTAAATTTTTGCAACAAACCTATATATTGTATGTTTATATCTAATTACTTGATCCATAATTTTAATTTCTCTATGCTTAGAAATATTTTGATCGATCAAAATAAATTAACAATAAAAAAAAGGATATCTTAAATGTTAAAAACTTTTAAAAATTTGATTTTAATCGGTTTTGCATCATTACTTTTAATTGCTTGTGGGCAACAAGGTGGTGGAGCTGGATCAAAAAAATCTAAAACATTACAAAATACACAAAAAGCTGGTGTAGTAAAATGTGGAGTTTCACAAGGACTACCAGGTTTCTCAAATGCTGATACTGCCGGTAATTGGTCAGGCATCGACGTTGATGTATGTAGAGCTGTCGCCGCCGCTGTTTTAGGTGACGCAGATAAAGTTGAATACACTCCGTTAAGTGCGAAAGAAAGATTTACTGCATTAATCGCAGGTGAAATTGACATTCTTTCAAGAAATACTACCTGGACACTATCAAGAGATGCTGACATTGGTTTAACTTTTGTTGGTGTAAACTTTTATGACGGTCAAGGTTTCATGGTGAGAAAAAACTCTGGAATTAATTCAGTTAACGATTTTAGTAACGGTATTTCTGCGTGCACGAATACGGGTACTACTACTGAATTAAATATGAGAGATTTCTTCAATTCTAAAAACATAAGCTACGAACCAATCGCTTTTGAAAAAGCAGATGAAGTTGTTGCCGCTTATGATGCTGGAAGATGTGATACTTACACTACTGATAAATCAGGTTTAGCTGCTCAAAGAACTAAAATGACTGCTCCTGATGATCATAAAGTATTGCCTGAAACAATTTCTAAAGAGCCACTAGGACCAGTTGTGCGTCAAGGTGATTCTGTTTGGGAAGACATTGTTAGATGGTCTCTAAACGTTATGATCGAAGCTGAAGAATACGGTATTACTTCATCTAATGCTTCTAGCCTAAAAGATTCAGAAAACCCGCAAATCAAGAGATTAGTTGGTTCTGAAGGTGAATTAGGTGCTGCTTTCGGTTTGGATAACGAGTGGAGTTTAAGAATTATCGAGCAAGTTGGTAACTACGGTGAAATCTATGAAAAACACATAGCTAGCACCGGAATTATGCCTGATAGAGGTCCAAATGAACTTTGGACTAAAGGTGGTATACTTTACGTAGCACCAGCTAGATAATTATTAATACAAATTTAAAATTAGAAAGGGCTAGATTTATCTAGCCCTTTTTTTTATGATCAATTTAAAATGAATAAAGTAAAAAACTAATTAATTATCGTAAAAAAAATCTAGTGAATCTAAAAAACTTATCTATAAATTTAAAAAACAAAAAGAAGTTAATACCTCAAGTCCTAACTCTATTGTTTATCGTATTAGGAATTAGTTATTTTGCTTTTAATGCCCAAACTAATATGGGCAATAGAGGAATTTCTTTTGGTTATGGTTTTTTAGGTCAAGAGGCTTCGTTTGATATAGGTTTTTCTTTAATCGACTATGATGGCTCCCACACTTACGCTAGAGCTTTTTTAGTGGGTTTATTAAATACTCTTTTAGTGTCTTCTATTGGGATATTAATAGCAACTTTAATTGGCGTAACTGTTGGTATTGGAAGACTCTCTTCAAATTATTTAGTAGCAAAATTTTCTGAAGTTTACGTTGAAGTATTTAGAAACATACCTTTATTACTACAACTTTTTTTTTGGTATTTTGCGGCGTTAAGAGCACTACCTCTTCCGGAACAAGCTATCAATTTTTACGATATTTCATACTTAACTGTTAAAGGTTGGTATGTTCCAAAATTTTTATGGACTAATTTTTCTGTATTTATCTACTCAATATTAGCGTCAATCATAGCAATTATTTTTGTGTCTAAGTATGCAAAAAAACAAAGAGAAGAATTTGGAAAACAACTACCTTCATTTTATATTGCTACGGGCTTATTTTTTCTAATTCCTAGTCTAAGTTTTTTAATTGGCGGTGTAAAACTTAATTTTGAAATTCCTGTTTTAAAACAAATGTCTACAACAATTTTTAATTTTCATGGAGGTGTTAGTATTATTCCAGAACTATTGTCACTAGCAATGGCTTTATCTATGTATACAGCTACATTCATAGCTGAAAATGTTCGAGCTGGAATTTTAGGTATAGGAAAAGGACAGAAAGAAGCAGCTGCTTCAATTGGTTTAACCAAAACACAAATTTTAAAATTAGTTGTTTTACCTCAAGCTTTAAGAATAATTATTCCTCCAACAACTAATCAATATTTAAATTTAACCAAAAACTCTTCTTTAGCTGCTGCTATTGCCTATCCTGATCTCGTCCTTGTATTTGCAGGTACTGCATTAATGCAGACGGGTAGAGCAATAGAAATTGTAAGCATTACAATGGGTACTTATCTTTTAATAAGTCTTTCCATCTCTTCTTTTATGAACTGGTATAACAAAAGTGTTGCAATTAAAGAAAAATAAAAATGAATTTAAATATATTAAAACCAAATAAAGAAAATATTTCTATTTATTTAGTTATGGGAGTCGGACTATTGAGTGTTGGATTTATAGATATTCTTAGCAATACATTTTTTAATTTCAATATTACTAGAATTTTTCCTGAAATAATTAGTTATCTTAGTCCTTTGTTGCTAGGAGTCTTTGGTTTGCACTTTATAAGAATTGAATACAGCGGGAACAAAACACTAGATATAATCAACAAAAATCTAAACTCTAGTAATTTTAATGCAATTTTATCACTTATTGTAGTTTTTATTTTAATAAAATATTTACCACTACTTTTGAAGTGGGCATTTTTTGATGCAAATTTTCTTGGTAACACCAAAGAAGACTGTACAGGCGATGGGGCTTGTTGGGTTTTTGTTAAAGTTTGGTTTAACAGATTTATGTACGGCATGTATCCAAATGCTGAACAGTGGCGTATTAATTTTTCTTTTTTACTTTTACTTACGTCCATAGGTTCAATTTTTGTTTTTCCTAATAAATTTAAAAAATATATAATTTTATTTTTACTTTTTATATTTCCATTAATAGCTTTGAATCTTATTTCCGGCGGATTGTTTGGATTAAAATTGATTAAAACAGGATCTTGGGGCGGTTTATCTTTAACTTTTATAGTTTCGGCTTTTGCACTAATTTTTTGTTTTCCAATAGGTGTTTTCTTAGCACTCGGCAGGAGATCCGACCTACCTGCAATAAAATATTCTTCCATAGGGTTTATCGAGTTGTGGAGAGGAGTACCTTTAATAACCGTTTTATTTATGTCCGCAGTTATGTTTCCAATGTTTTTACCAGATGGAACTTATATGGATAAATTAATGAGAGTTATTATTGCAATAACATTATTCGAAGCAGCTTATATGGCCGAAGTCGTAAGAGGAGGTTTGCAGGCTCTTCCTAGAGGTCAGTATGATGCGGCAAAATCTCTTGGAATGGGATATTGGAGAATGCATTTTTTAATTATTTTGCCTCAAGCACTAAAATTAGTTATCCCAGGTATTGCAAATACTTTTTTAGCACTAGTTAAGGATACACCATTAATTTTTGTTGTAGGGTTGCTTGAATTGGCAGGTATGATAGGTTTGGCAAAAACAAATCCTGAATGGCTAGGTATGGCCACAGAAGGTTATGTTTTTGCAGCATTTGTATTTTGGGTTATATGTTTTGCAATGAGTAGATATAGTCAAAATTTAGAAAGAAAACTAAGTACAGAAAGATAAAATGTCGAATATAATTGAATTAAAGAATGTAAATAAATGGTTTGATAAATTTCAAGTCTTGAAAGAAATTAATCTTGAAGTTAAGCCTAAAGAAAAAATAGTTGTTTGCGGACCGTCAGGCTCAGGTAAATCTACTTTAATAAGATGTATTAACAGACTTGAGGAACATCAAGAGGGATCTATTGTAGTTGACGGTAATGAAATTTCAGAAAACACTAAAAATATTGAAAAAATTAGAGCTGAAGTTGGAATGGTGTTTCAACAATTTAATCTATTTCCACATTTATCTATTCTAGATAATTGTACGCTTGCTCCAACTTGGGTAAAAAAATTACCAAAAAAGAAAGCTATAGAACTAGCAATGGAAAATTTAAAAAGAGTACAAATCGAAGATCAAGCAATAAAATTTCCAGGCCAATTATCTGGAGGCCAACAACAGAGAGCTGCTATCGCTAGAGCTTTATGCATGGAGCCTAAGATTATGTTGTTTGACGAACCTACATCTGCATTAGACCCAGAAATGATTAAAGAAGTGTTAGACGTGATGGTTGATCTTGCAAAAGGTGGAATGACGATGATCGTAGTAACACACGAGATGGGTTTTGCAAAAGAGGTCGCGGATAATATGATATTTATGGACGAGGGACGTATAGTTGAAAGAGCTAAAACCAATGATTTCTTTGAAAATCCTAAATCTGACAGAACTAAGCTTTTCTTAAGTCAAATACTATAACCAGCTTGGTATAGGTAAGTTTTTACTTTTTAAAAAATCTTTATTATAAATTTTACTAGCATAACGTTTTCCAGGATCACAAAGTATCGTAACAATATTATGTCCAGGACCCAATTGTTTAGCAAGTTTTATTGATCCCGCGATATTTATTCCAGATGATCCTCCTAAGCCAATATTCTGATCTTCTTTTAATTTAAATATTATATTTAAAGCTTCCTCATCTTTAATTTGGAAAGCCTCATCAACCATAGCCTTTTCAAAATTTTTTGTAATTCTACCTGTTCCTATTCCTTCAGTAATTGAACCACCTGAGTTTTCAAGTTTGTTGAATTTAATATATGAATATAAAGATGAACCCATTGGATCTGCTAAAGCTATTTTAATATTTTTATTTCTTTCTTTTAAACCGATAGATACTCCAGCTAATGTTCCACCTGTACCTACGGCACAGACAAATCCATGAACTTGACCTGCAGTTTGTGTCCATATTTCATTAGCAGTAGTTTTAATATGCGATTCTGTGTTTGAAGTATTGTCAAATTGATTAGCCCACAAAACACCATTTTTATTAGTATCTCTGAGTTCGTCTGCAATTTTTTTGGATTGTTTGATATAATTGTTTGGGTCGGCATATGGAACAGCATCTACTTCAATAAGTTCTGCGCCTAAATTTTTAAGTGTCTGTTTTTTTTCAATAGATTGAGTTTTTGGTATAACAATTTTTAAACTTAGTCCGTATGCTTTTGTTACCACAGCTAAGCCTATTCCAGTATTTCCAGCAGTTCCCTCAACAACAATTCCACCTTTTTGAATTTTTTTATTTTTTATAGCATCCTCAACAATAAATAATGCTGCTCGATCTTTAACTGATTCCCCAGGATTAAAATATTCTGCCTTGCCATAAATATTACATTGAGTTAATTCTGACGCTTGTTTTAGCCTAATTAATGGTGTATTTCCAATTTGTTTTAAAATATTAAAATTATCCATATTTATAAATTATATGAAAAATAAATTTCTTTCAATTGCATTGTTTTTAATTTTTTCTACTAATGTAATAGCACATTCAGAACACTATAAAGATATTAATGTTTTAGAATATGAGTTATTTAGAAACAATCAATCTATTGGATATCACAACTATAAGTTTGAAAAAAAAGGGAATTTATTAAATGTAACAAGTCTTATGAATTTTAAAATCACAAAACTAGGTTTAGATCTTTATAGTTATACCGGTACTACTGAAGAAGAATACCAAGAAAACCAATTGATTAATTTTTTATCAAACACTAATCAAAATAAAAAAATTAAAAATACTAAAATAATTTTTGATAAAAAAATAAATAAATTAATTATTTCTGGATCGGAAAATCAATTGACGTCACCAAAAGAATATACAGTGGGGACATGGTGGAATCATGAAATTATTCAGGCCAAAGCTCAAATTAGCGCTGTATCTGGAAGAATTATTGATCAAAAAGTCTCTTTTTTAGGAAAAGAGCAAATAAATTTATATGGAAAAAATTACAACGCATTACATTTCAATTTCTCGTCAACTGATCAAAGTTTACCCGAAAATAAAAAGCTTAATATAAATGTATGGTACGAAGAAGAAACTAATATTTGGTTAAAGGCAAGCTTTGATAAAACTGGACACTGGGAATATATGCTTAAGAATATAAATTGATTTTTTTTAATACCAAGTACATCTTTAAGTCAATGGTTTTTTTTCTTAATTTTTGAGGGTTTTTGCTCTTAAAATATTTCTATTAAATTGATTTTAATTGTTGATTTAATTTAAATTTTACTATTCTATTCAAAATAAGAGGAAAACACACATGGAAGAAAATTTTAACAATCATTTAGGAAAAAAACTTAGAATGAGAAGACTATCTCTTGGTTTAACCCAGACAAAGGTTGCAGAAGCTATCAATGTAACATTTCAACAAATTCAAAAATACGAGAAAGGCACTAACGGTGTAAGTTCTGCTCGACTATTGCAAATTTCACAATTTTTAAAAGTTCCCATCACTTATTTTTTTGAAGAATACAAGGATTACAAAGCTTTCGTTCCTGATCAAGATACCGCAGAAGATTTAAATTATTCATTTTTAACAAAAACCTTTCTTTCTCTCTCAAAAAGTCAAAAAGACAAAATTTTACAAGTTTTAAGAAATACAGATAGTTTAGAAAAGACAGGTTAGTTGGCTCCTCGGGCAGGACTCGAACCTGCGACCAATTGATTAACAGTCAACTGCTCTACCAACTGAGCTACCGAGGAATAAAAAGCAACATACTTTTTTT
>Ga0115003_10003650_pt1 | contig 12054 bp, 9 predicted proteins | sample ArcticOcean_MG_C_7_FD_88736 | JGI IMG/M metagenome (GOLD analysis project Ga0115003, IMG submission 88736) | Marine microbial communities from western Arctic Ocean - ArcticOcean_MG_CB11_88 | ecosystem: Environmental > Aquatic > Marine > Oceanic | place: Arctic Ocean: Canada Basin | collected... | reverse complement strand
TTTTTTTTACTGATACTGAAAAAGACATATTGCTTTTTTCAAAAGGAACATTCAATTCATTAAAAAAATTAATTAAATTTGGATAAGTTAATTCATTAAAAACAATAAAACCAAGATCTACAGGAACAATTTTATCCTCTTCTTTAATATCATATGTATAGGAATGGCCGCCAAAATGATCATTCTGTTCGTACAAATCTACTTTATGATTCTTTGATAAAAAATAAGCCGCTGATAAACCTGAAATACCTGAACCAATAACCGCTATTTTCATTAATAAAAATTATGCAGCTTCATCTTTATACTCATCCATAGAAGGACATGAACATACAAGATTACGGTCACCATAAACATTATCTACTCTTGCAACTGGCGCCCAGTATTTATTATGCCTCACGTACTCGTTGGGAAATGCAGCTTCTTCTCTAGTGTACTTATGGTTCCATTCATTTGCGGCTAATTCTAGATATGTATGAGGGGCATTTTTTAAAGGATTATCTTCTTTATCAAATTTACCTTCCTCTACTGAGTTGATTTCTTTTTTAATTTTAATTAATGCGTTACAAAATTTATCAATTTCTTCTAAGTTTTCACTTTCAGTTGGCTCTATCATAATAGTCCCTGCGACCGGCCATGACATAGTTGGGGCGTGATAACCAAAATCAATTAATCTCTTTGCTAAATCTTCTTCTGATATTCCTGAGCTTGCTTTAATAGGTCTTATATCAATAATACATTCATGTGCGACGTTGCCATTTTTTCCGGTATATAAAACTTTAAAGTCTTTTGATAATTTTTTTGAAATATAATTTGCATTTAAAATTGAAATCTGTGAAGCTTTTTTTAATCCTTCGGCTCCCATCATTTTAATATACATCCATGAGATAGGTAGAATACTTGAGCTTCCCCACGGTGCAGCTGAAACGGCACCCATTCCATTACTGGGTCCCGATTCTTTAATTACTTCATGAGTAGGTAAAAATTCTGCTAAGTGTTTACCACACGCGATAGGTCCCATGCCAGGTCCTCCACCACCATGTGGTATACAGAAAGTCTTGTGTAAGTTAATATGACAAACATCCGGACCAAACTTGCCTGGTTTAGCCACACCAACTAATGCATTTAAATTAGCGCCATCCATATAGACTTGTCCTCCAGCTTTATGGATAATTTCACAAATTTCAATAATTTTTTCTTCGAACACACCATGAGTTGAAGGATATGTCACCATTAGTGCCGCAAGATTTTTTGTATATTTATCTGCTTTATTTTTTAAGTCTTCTATGTCTACATTTCCATCTTCATCACAGTTAACAACGACTACTTTCATCCCGCTCATTTGTGCGCTTGCTGGATTTGTTCCGTGAGCTGAATTTGGAATTAAACATATATTTCTATTAGCTTGATTATTATTTTTATGAAATTTTCTTATAGTCATTAAACCTGCATATTCTCCTTGTGCTCCAGAATTAGGTTGTAGAGAAACTGCATCAAAACCAGTAATTTCTTTTAAATCATTAATTAAATCGTTAAATAATATTTTATAACCTTTCATTTGCTCAGTTGGAACAAATGGATGAGGTAATGAAAATTCTTTCCATGTAATTGGAATTAATTCTGCTGCTGCATTTAACTTCATAGTGCATGAACCTAAAGCTGTCATGGATCTATTTAACGCAATGTCGCAATTTTCAAGTTTTTTAAGATATCTCATCATTTCTGTTTCAGAATGATATTTATTAAATACTGGGTGAGTTAAATATTTCGACGATCTTAAAAGATTTTTTGGTAAATTTTCTAAATTTATTTCCACATCTTGCTTTAAAGTTTGAGATGATCCAAAAATCTTTAATAAAATATTTACATCGTTTAGTTTTTTAGCTTCATCAAAGGCAACTGATAAATTATCTTCGTCTACTTTTCTTAAGTTTATACCTTCACTTTGAGCTTTTTCATAAATTTCGTTAGTTTTATTTTTTGTAATTATAGTAACTGTATCAAAAAAATGATCACTCAATATTTTAAAGCCTACTTTTTTTATTTCATCAGCAAACAACTTTGCTAAAGATGAAGTTCTATTTGCAATTTTAATTAATCCCTTGGGCCCGTGGTACATTGCGAAAGCTGCACTGATTATAGCTAGTAAGGCTTGCGCTGTACAAATGTTACTAGTGGCTTTATCTCTTCTGATGTGCTGTTCTCTAGTTTGCAAAGAAAGCCTATAAGCTTTTTTACCGTGCCTATCTACTGATACTCCGATAATTCTTCCTGGCATAGATCTTTTGAACTCTTCCTTAGTTGCAAAAAAAGCTGCATGAGGTCCTCCATAACCCATTGGAATACCAAATCTTTGAGCGCTTCCAACTGCAATGTCTGCCCCTAGCTCTGCTGGAGTTTTTAATCTTGTAAGAGCTAAAAGATCACATACTAAAATAGCTTTTCCATTTTTTTTATGAATTTGACTGATACTCTCACTTGGATCTTGAATATCACCTAGAGTTCCAGGATAAGACAGGACGCCACAAACAATATTTTCACTAATATTTTGTAAATCACTTTTTTCATTTCCAATAATTAATTCTAATCCAAATGGCTCTATTCTTGTTTTTATAAGATCTATAGTCTGTGGATTACATGAGTTAGAAACAAATATTTTTTTTGAATTACTTTTATCTAAACGTTGACTTAGGCCAACTGCTTCAGCTGCTGCAGTTGCTTCATCTAATAATGAGGCATTTGCAATATCCATTCCTGTTAAATCAATAATTAGCTGTTGAAAATTTAACAACATTTCTAAACGGCCTTGAGCAACTTCAGGCTGATAGGGGGTGTAAGATGTATACCAGCCAGGGTTTTCAAGAATATTTCTTAAAATTACGTTAGGAGTAAATGAATTATAGTAACCCATTCCAATAAAATTTCTAAATATCTTATTTTGTTTTGAAATAGTTTTTAATTTTTTTAAAGCATCATTTTCCGAAAGTGGTTCTTCTATTTTAAGCTCATCTTTTAATAAAATTTTTTCAGGAACTGTATTTTTCATCAAATCCTCTAATGAATTGTAGCCAACTTCTTTAAGCATGCTTTCTTGTTCAGCATCAGTGGGTCCAATGTGACGGTATATGAATTCTTTTGAATTATTATCAATCATTTAACTAGGATTCTCCGCTACAAATTTTTCATAATCAGCTAGAGACATTAAAGAATCTAATTCTGATATATCTTTAACTTTTAATTTAAAAAACCAACTTGCTCCTTCAGGGTCTGTGTTGACGCTTACGGGGTCATCTACAATTGATTTATTTCCCTCTATTATCTCTCCTGAAATAGGTGAATAAACATCACTTGCTGCTTTAGTAGACTCAACTACTGCTGTTTGACCGTCTTTTTCTACTACTTTACCAGCTTCAGGTACTTCTACAAATACTATATCTCCCAATAATTCAGTGGCATGTTTAGTGATGCCTACAGTTGCTATATCACCCTCTATCGATACCCATTCATGTTTTTTTGAATATTTTTTTTTACTCATATTTAGCTCCTTTATTATTTAACATAACTTTTTTTAAAAAATGGAAGTTCAGAAACTTTACCCACATGTTTTTTGCCTCTTACCTCTAGTTGAATTTTTGTTCCTATTTCTGAAAATTTAGAATCCACATATCCCATAGCAACTGAAGCATTAACACTAGGTGCAAAAGTTCCACTCGTAATTAATCCAATTTCTTCACCTTGATCTGAAAAAACTTTTGTATTTTCTCTAGCTATAATTCTACCCTCTGGCAAGATACCAACTCTTTTTTTATTACTACCATTAACTATCAATTCTTTTATTTTTTTCCAGCCATTAAACCCACCCTCTTCTCTTCTTCTTTTAGCTATAGCCCACTTTAAGTTAGCTTCGATAGGGTTTGTTTTTTCATTTAAATCATGGCCATATAAACAAAGCCCAGCTTCAAGTCTTAATGTGTCTCTAGCTCCTAAACCAATGGGCTTAACTTTTTTTTCAACTAAAAATTCTATTAATTTTTCAACTTTATTATTAGGAATAGAAATTTCAAAACCATCTTCTCCAGTATACCCTGATCGTGTTATGTATAGATTTTCTTCATCTAAATTAAAATTGCCGCCCGTCATAAATTTTAAATTTGAAACACCCGGCGTAAGCTTTTCTAATATTTCAACTGCTTTTGGGCCTTGTAATGCAATCAAAGATAAATCTAAATTTATAAAATTTTTGTGGTCTTTGTTAAGAAATTTAGAGATTTCTTTTACATCATTTTCTTTGCAGGCTGCATTTAAAATTATACAGAACCCTTCTTTAGTTTTTGTTATAATTAAATCATCAATAATTCCACCGTTATCATTAAGTAAAAAAGAATACTTTGAATGATTTAATTTCAATAACTTTAAGTCTGCTGGAATAATTTTTTCTAAAGCTTCTGTTAAGGTATCGTCTCCCTCTAAAAAAAGCTGACCCATGTGTGAAACATCAAAAAAACCTGCATAAGAACGAGTTGAAATATGCTCTTTAACAATACCATCTTTATACTGAATGGGCATTTCATACCCAGCAAAAGAAACAAATTTAGCGCCTAAACTTTTATGTAAATTATATAAAGCTGTTTTTTGTACATCCATAATAACCCTTAATTAGCCCCATCTGTCTATGTACCTGAGAGATTTAATCCTTCGGTGAGGCTTGCGCCTTCTTTCCAGAGTTATTATGGTAACGGTCCTTTTGCCTGAGAGTTTCCGGGGTGGTTGCTCCTTCGGCGCTATAAAATAGTCTCTCCCGTTACAATTCAATAATCTTTTAATTTTAAATAAGAGTCAATGATATTTGTTTTCACCAATATCTACAATTTAACCACTAAAACTAAACAAAGTCGTTGGCCCAACTCTCTTGTAGATAGTAAAACTACTTTCTTTCATCAATTTTACTATTGATTCAAAATCTTTACTTTTCGATTCATCAACATTATGAGTTTCTACTGAGATTAATTTTGGTTTTAACTGATTCAAATCAATATTCTTTAAAATTTTAAAGTCCATACCCTCAACATCAAGATTTATAAAGTCAATATTCTTGTCTATTTTACTTATATTTAATATTTCTTTCATTGACTTAGACTCAACAGTGAGTGCTTTTTTATTTTTATTAGATTTGTTTTCTAATTTTTCATAAAATTGCTTATCTAAAGTATTAACTGGACTAAATGGATCGTCATAGAAGACTTTAAAAGTTTCTTTTGTTTCATTAATCGTTGTACAAAGATTCGTGTCTTTAGGTCTAACAATATTAAATAAATCAATAGATGTAGGGTTGATATCTATATTTATACCTCGCCAACCTTTTCTATGGAGTAAGCAAGTATTGCTATACATAACAGGATGGAAGCATCCAATGTCTAAATAAATACCATTTCTTTTCTCTTTAAAAAACTCATTTATAAATTGGTCTTCTCCCCATTGAGAATATTGTTCTCTTTTTAAATACGATTTATGTCTAATATAAAGATTGTAATATAAATAAATTTTGTATGTTAGTTTTGTTTTTAAGAATATTTTTTTTAAAGACACTTTGATTATTTTAAACTTTTAATTTTTTTATCAAAGCTCTTAATAATAATTGCTAGAATTATAATAAAACCACCAATTAAAGTACTAGCTGGTGGAATTTCATTTAAAAATAACAAAACCCATATAGGTGCACATATTGTTTCGGAAAGCATAAGGAGCCCAATTGTTGATGAAGGGGTTGATCTAGAGCCAATTGTTATACAGATAAATCCAAAAGCTAATTGAGGTACTCCAAGAAAAAAACCCATTAATATATCGTGACCAGTGAAGACAAAAGATTCTGATAAAATCAGCCCATAGATCACACTAAAAATCCCCGAATAAAAAATGGCTGGAATCATATCTAAATTTTTATTTTTTCTTATGATCATTACTAGTATCGAAAAATTAATAGGTATCGCTAAAGCAACTAAGTTTCCAAAAAAAGATCCTGAAGAAAGAGATTCTCCCATCATAACTGTAATACCGCTCATTGCTAGCAGGATTGAGATAAAACTTACCAATGAAACTTTTTCTTTAAGGTAAAAATACCCGAAGATAGCTAGGAACATTGTTTGTGTACTAATTATAAAAACAACATTTGCCACCGTAGTGTTAGTCATTGCTACAACAAAAGCGATGAAGCTTAATGACATTACTAATCCACCTAATACCGCGGGAAAGCCTGCGTCTTTAAAAATACTTATTGTATTTTTTTTATAAGTGGCTGTTAAAAAACCTATTAGTGCTATCATAAAAAAAAATGACCTTAATAACAAAATTTGCCAAATACTTGCTTCTTCAAAAGATCTAATGATGAATCCTCCCCAACTTAAACAAAAACCTCCAAACAAAAGAAGGATATAACCTGGTGTCCTATAGAGAAATTGCATTTAAAACTTTCTTAATATTTTTTTAAAATAAAACTGTAATGTTAAAGCTCTCAGTATCATAAATAATAATAGAGAAAACCATAAACCATGATTGCCAAAATATCGAGTTAGATATATTGAAAGTGCAATAAAACTTAAAACTGATACAATCATTGCATTTCTAATCTCTTTTGTCTGTGAGGCACCAATAAAAATTCCATCAAGTTGATAACAAAAAGATGCAAATGGTGGAATAATTATAATCCAGATAAAATGCTTATAAGAAATAAATCGTAAAACTTCTATATCTGTAATTATATTAATTATTTCTTTAAAAAAAATTAAGTAAAGAACTGATATAATTAAGGCTGTAAAAAAACTTAATTGTATTGAATTTTTTACTACAGATAAAAAAGATATTTTATTTCTTCTACCTATAACAAATCCAACTATTCCCTCTGTAGAAAAAGCAAAAGCATCTAAAAAGAAAGCTGCTAAGATAATAAATTGCATTAAAATAGTATTAACTGCTAAATAATCTTCACCTAATTTTGATCCTAAATAGGTGACCCATAGAAATGAGAAGGTTAAAAAAAAAGTTCTAATGAAGATATCTAAATTAATATTAAATAATTTTAAAAGCTTAGATTTAATAATGAGTTTTTCAAATTTTGGAACGATTTTAAATTTTTTAATAATAAAATTATAGGTAAAAAAAATAAATATTATTAGAGTTATATAACTTGCGCCTAAAGTACCTAAGGCAACTCCAAAAATATTTAAGTTGTAAGACAAGACTAGTAAAGAACTAAACACAATATTTAAAACTGATAAAACTACAATTAATAAACTGGAAATTTTAGTTTTTTGTATTCCCAAATAAAAACCCACTAAAATATAAATACATAATTCAGCAGGAACTGAAAAAACTCTAACATTTAAATAAGTATTGATTAGTTTTTGAGTTTCTAAAGATGTGTTAAAAAAATATTGAATAGAAATATAAATTGAAGGTTTTAAAATAATTATTAATAAAGCTATGATCATAGCAATTACGAAATTTCTCAATAAAGTTTTAACTATTTCCCTGTAATCTCCTCTTCCGTAGGCTTGAGAAACAATACCTACTGTTCCCATCCTTAAAAAACCAAAACTCCAAATAATCATTGTCATTACTGAAGTGGCTATGCTTGTCGCAGCTAAATATTTAGTTTCACCAAGATTTCCCATTAATCCTATATCCACCATACCAACTAGTGGAATGGCAAGATTAGAAAAAAAAACCGGAATGGACAATAAAATGATTTTTTTTTTTGAAAATTTTGTTGAATATTTTATTAATTTCATTTTTGTTCTTTAAAACCTATTAATAAACTTATATACATCGATCAGTCTAATGTTAGAGCAATTTTTAATCACTTTTCAAATATTAGTTATTGACGTTGTTATGGCGGCAGATAACGCCATTATAATAGGTCTTATTGCTGCAAACTTTGCTCCTGATAATAGAAAAAAAATTATAGCTTTGGGTGTTGGAGCAGCTTTTGTCTTTAGAATTTTTTTTGCAACAGGCGCAAATTATATATTCGAGTTTGCTTGGGTTAAAATATTAGGAGGAATTCTTTTAGTCTGGGTTATTAATAATTTAAGACAAGACTTTTTTGGTAAAAATAAAGTTCGATCTCCACAACTAAAATCAAAAGAAACTAAAAGTTTTTCAACTGGTGTGTACCAAGTTTTAATAGCTGATTTAACTCTAAGCTTTGATAACGTTTTAGCGGTAGTGGCTGCATCAAAAGGTAATTTCCATATTATGGTTATTGGTTTACTTTTGTCTGTTTTTTTAATTGCAACATTAGCAAGTTTCTTTGCTGATTTTATTAAAAAACATCAATGGGTTGGTTACTTAGGGTTAATTACTATATTGATTATAGCTATTCAATTAATAATTGGTGGTTTAGTAAACTTAGAGGTTCTTTCAATAAACGAGAATTATAAATTCTTATTTAGCATATGATAGATTTTTGTGTTTTAGGGTCAGGTGTTGCTGGCTCTACAATTGCAAATCTTTTATCTAAAAAATACTCCATACATGTTTTTGATAAAGCTAGAGGACCAGGAGGAAGATCTTCAAATAAAAGATTTAGAAATAATTTAAGTTTTGATCATGGTGTTCAGTATATTTCACCAAAATCTAAAGAGTTCACAAAACTTATTCAAAAGTTATATAAAAAAAAAATATTTAAAACTTGGGGTGGAAATCATTTGGATTTTACTTTTGAGAACAAACCATTAGTTTCAAAATATATTGGTCAAAAAGCAAACAACGCTTTAAGTAAATATAATCTTAAAGGAATTAAATTATCTTTTGCTTCTCAAATTAAAAAAATTGATTATAAAAAAAAATTTTGGGAAATTTTGCTAAATGACAACTCTAAATACCAATTTAAAGGCCTGATATTAACCTGTCCTTTTCCTCAGCTTAAAAAATTAGCTAGGAAATATTTAGATAAAAAAGTTTCAAAACTAAAAGTTCAAATGCAACCAAATATTACTGCTATGGTTGTTTTCAAAAATCAAAAAGAACTTCCCATAAGTTCTATAAAATTTGATGATGATATATTGTCTTGGGCTGCAAATGAAAATAGTAAAAAAAGATTTAAATCAAATTTTAATTTATGGACATTGCAAGCATCATTAAAATGGTCAAAAAAAACAATTAATAAATATAAAACAGATAAAAAAATTTTAGATCAATTGATTACAAGATTTATTAAATTGACAGGATTAAAAAAAAATAAAATTGTACATAAAAAAATTCATGGTTGGAAATACTCGTATAATTATAAGCAAACTTCTTTATTAAGTAGTTGGAATAAAAAATATCAGTTGGGAATATGCGGAGATTGGTTCGATGGTCCTAAAGTGGAAAATGCTTGGCTAAGTGCTATAGATATAGCAAAAAAAATTAAATAATTAGAATATACCCTTGCTACTTTTAGACTTTCTTTTGACTTGAGGCATCACTTCAATATTTAAACCTTTAAGATCTTTCGCTTTAAGTTTTCTTAAATTTTGAACTAATTTTAAAAATCTTACAGACTCCTTTTTTGAAATTATACCATCGGTTAAAGTTTTAAATTTGTTGATGTATTCTTTCCTCCCAAATGGTTTTTTTCCAGCGGGATGAGCATCGGCCACATTAATTTCCTCAGAAATCGTTGAACCATTTTTCATTTTAATAATAACTTTTCCTCCAAAACATTTCTTATTTGGATCTTTATCATGATATTTTTTAGTCCACTTTTTATTTTCTCTTGTAACTATTTTACGCCAAAGTTTAACGGTACTTTTTCTTCTAGCTCTTTGTGAGGTATAAGATTTAATATGGTGCCAAGCACCGTCCTCTAAAGCTACTGCAAATATATACATTATGGAATGGTCTAGTGTTTCTCTACTTGCATATGGATCCATCTTTTGAGGATCATTAGCTCCTGTACCAATAACATAATGCGTGTGATGGCTTGTCTCTATGGTAATTTTACTTATGTCAGATATGTTTTTAATTTTTTTATTCAATTTTCTAGCTAAATCTATTAATGCCTGTGATTGGTATTCAGCAGAGTGTTCTTTTGTATAAGTTTCTAAAATTGCTTTCTTTGATTCATTAACTCTTGGAAGGGGAACTGTGTATTTTTTTCCTGGGCCAGATAAAACATAAGCTATTACACTATCTTCTCCCTCATAAATTGGGCTAGGTGCACCTTCTCCTCTCATACATCTATCAACTGCTTCAATTGCTAACTTTCCTGCGTGCGCTGGTGCAAAAGCTTTCCAGCTTGAGATCTCTCCTTTTCTAGATTGTCTTGTAGAAACAGTTATGTGAAGAGCTTGTTGAACAGATTGGTAAATAGTTTCAGTATTAAGTTTAAGTAAGCTTCCAAGTCCTGCTGCAACACTTGGACCTAAATGAGCTATGTGATCTATTTTATGTTCGTGTAAACAAATACCTTTCACTAAATTAACTTGAACTTCATATCCAGTAAGAATTCCTTTTATTAAATCCATGCCACTACATCCTTTTTGTTGAGCTACAGCTAAAATTCCAGGTATGTTGTCTCCTGGGTGACTATAGTCAGCTGCTAAGAAAGTATCGTGATAATCTAATTCTCTTACTGCTGTACCATTCGCCCAAGCTGCCCACTCACAATCTACTTTTATTTTTTGGTTTAAACCAAAAACATTTGCTCCATTTTTTTTAGAATGAGCTAAAGCCATTTGTCTTGCTGAGGTAACTGGTTTTCTATTGAATGATGCAATTGCTACTGAAGCATTGTCGATAATTCTATTAATTATCATCTCTACAGCATCTTTATTAATCTTCGCTTTATCAGATGCTATCTCGGCTATTTTCCAAGCTAACTGGTCTTTCTTTTTTAAATTAGCTTTTGATGGATGTACTTTTACAATTATATTTCTCATTAATTTAACATGTTTCTAAGAACGTACTGAAGAATTCCACCATTCTTATAATACTCAACTTCATTTTGAGTATCAATTCTACAAAGAACTTTAATAGTTTTACTTGTTCCATCTTTATATTTTATTTCACAAGACACTTCGTCCCTTGGTTTAACGCCTTTATCTATATCAACTACGGTGATTAGTTCAGAACCAGTAATATTCAATTTTTTTCTATCAAAGCCTTCTTTAAACTGAAGGGGCAAAACACCCATTCCAATTAGATTTGATCTATGAATTCTCTCAAAACTCTCGGCGATTACAGCTTTAATACCTAAAAGTTTTGTGCCTTTAGCAGCCCAATCTCGAGATGATCCTGTTCCATATTCTTTCCCTGCCATTACAACTAAATCATTTCCTCTTTTTTTATATTCAATAGTTGCATCATAAACGCTCATAATTTTTCCATCAGGTTGCAGCGTGGTAAATCCACCTTCTGTTCCAGGTGCCATTTCATTCCTAATCTTAATATTTCCAAATGTACCTCTCATCATTACTTCGTGGTTTCCTCTTCTCGCTCCATATGAATTAAAATCTTTTTGTTGTACTTGATTTTTCATAAAATAATCACCTGCTGGGCTGTCTTTTTTTATATTCCCGGCCGGAGAAATATGATCTGTGGTAACTGAATCAGCTAGCAAAAGTAATAATCTTGCATCTTTAATTGGTTTAAATCCCTCAGGTTGATCTGGCAAATTATCAAAGAATGGGGGTCTTTTAACGTATGTAGAGTTGTCTTCCCAGTTATAAATACTGCTATCTACTGTTTTAATGGCGCTCCATTCTTTAGGCCCTTCTGAAACATTTGAATAACGATTAATAAACATTTCTGCATTGATTGATTTTAACATTATATCTTCAATCTCTTTATTACTAGGCCAAATATCTTTTAAGAAAACTTCTTTGCCTTCCTTGTCTGTTCCAAGAGAATTTTTATACATATCAAAGTTCATATTACCTGCTAAAGCAAAAGCAACTACAAGCGGTGGTGAAGCGAGATAATTAGCTTTAACATCAGGGCTTATTCTACCTTCAAAATTTCTATTTCCTGATAAAACAGAAACGGCATATAAATTTTCTTTATGAATTGCATCAGAGA
>Ga0115003_10003641_pt1 | contig 12069 bp, 11 predicted proteins | sample ArcticOcean_MG_C_7_FD_88736 | JGI IMG/M metagenome (GOLD analysis project Ga0115003, IMG submission 88736) | Marine microbial communities from western Arctic Ocean - ArcticOcean_MG_CB11_88 | ecosystem: Environmental > Aquatic > Marine > Oceanic | place: Arctic Ocean: Canada Basin | collected... | reverse complement strand
TGTCTTGTTCCATCAACCAAAGCGCGGTTCGAACTGCTTCACCCCGAGGAGTTTCCAGTTTCTGATCGTCATTCAGCAGTTTTCGTGCATCTGACTGCGCTGTTTGCATCAAGTTTGCTTGACGTTCCAGATCGGCAATGCGGAACCTTGGTACGCCGGATTGCGCCATTCCGATCACATCCCCAGCGCCGCGCATTGCGAGGTCTTCTTCGGAAATTTTAAAACCGTCTTCTGTTTCACGCAAAACTTCGAGTCGACGCCGGCCTGTTTCGGTCAATGGATCTTGGAACAACAAAAGACACGTTGATGCAGCGGACCCGCGCCCGACCCGACCCCGCAACTGGTGCAATTGTGCCAAGCCGAATGTTTCGGCGCGCTCGATCACCATAATTGACGCGTTTGGGACGTTGACGCCTACTTCGATCACGGTCGTTGCCACCAGAACTTTGGTTTCGCCCGACACAAATCGCGCCATGGCTGCGTCTTTGTCGGCTGGTGGCATTTGTCCGTGAACAAGGCCGACAACGCCCTCGCCCAATGCGGCGCGCAACCGTTTGAACCGTTCTTCGGCGGCGGTCATGTCTAGGAATTCGCTTTGTTCGACCAACGGGCAGACCCAATATGCTTGCCTGCCATCAGTCACGGCACGTCGAAGTTTGTCGATGACTTCGTCCATGCGGTTGGTAGATACCAGTGCCGTTTGAACGGGCATGCGACCGGGTGGTTTTTCATCCAGAACCGATACATCCATGTCGCCATATTGCGCCAATGCCAATGACCGCGGAATTGGGGTCGCCGTCATAACGAGCACGTCGACGGCCTGCCCTTTTGCCCCCAGTTCCATTCGTTGCGCGACGCCAAAGCGGTGCTGTTCGTCAATGATTGCGAGCCGCAGGTCAGCAAAATCAACGCCCTTTTGGAAAACCGCATGGGTGCCGACAAGTATCTGAATATCGCCCGCCGCAAGCCGCGCCAATTTTGAAGCGCGCTCAGCGCCCTTGTCGCGCCCTGTTAGGATTTCTAGATTGACGCCAGCCGAGGCCGCTAAAGGCTGCAGACCTTCCAAATGTTGACGTGCTAAAATTTCGGTTGGGGCCATCATGACGCCTTGCCCGCCCGCTTCGACCACTGCCAGCAAAGCCATCAGTGCCACGAGTGTTTTACCGGAACCAACGTCTCCTTGAAGCAATCGGTTCATGCGAATAGGCGCGGCAAGATCAGCGCAAATCTCGGACACCGCCCGCGTTTGTGCGCCCGTGGATTTATATGGCAGTCCTGCAAGGACCCTATTTTGCAGTAAATTTGTTGGTACTGAGCTGCGCCCCTTGGAACGGCGCGCAACAGCGCGCGCGAGCGCCAATGTCATTTGGTGGGCAAATAGTTCGTCATAAGCAAGACGTTCGCGGGCAACAGCATGCATCGACAAATCTGATGTGGCCTCGGGCGTGTGCGCATCGCGCATGGCTTGCAACCACGTGGGCCAGCCGTGTTGCGTCACAAGGTTCGGGTCAATCCATTCCGCCAAATCAGGTGCCAGACCCAGTGCGGCGCGGGTCCCTTTCCACATGAGTTTTTGGGTGATGCCGGCATGAAGCGGATAAACCGGTTCGAACGCAGAAATTTGGCCGGCGTCTTCAACGCGCAGTATATGGTCGGGGTGAACCATCTGCACAACGTTGTCGAACACCTCAATTTTTCCAGACACGATGCGGTGTTGCCCAGTAGGGAGCTGTTTGGATAGATAATCTCCACGCGCATGGAAAAACACGAGCTGAAACGTCATCTCGGCGTCAGTCACGTGAATGCGGTATGGGCGACCACGGGTCCGTGGCGGATAGTGCTCGCCGATCGTGACTTCCACGGTCACAACTGAGGGGGCGACAACATCACGGATTGTTGCGCGTTGACAGCGATCCACACCCGAAAGCGGTAACGTCATCAACAGGTCTTTCGGCTTCGTCACACCGACAGATTCAAGAGTTAGTGCAGTTTTGGGCCCAATTCCATCCAAGCTGGTCATGGTCGCAAACAGCGGGAATAGCTTTTCCGGACGGCCGGTCATAGCCCGTCAATCAAGGCGAGCCATGCATCTTCGTCAATGGTCTCAATGCCCAAACTTATGGCTTTTGTCGCCTTTGATCCGGCGCCAGGGCCAGCAATCAACAAATCTGTTTTGGCACTGATGGATCCGGATACTTTTGCTCCCAAAACCTCCGCGCGGGCCTTTGCCTCGGCGCGGCTCATTCGGTTCATTGTTCCTGTAAATACAATAACCTTCCCAACAACGGGACTGTCTACATTTTCGATTTGCACGGCATTTAGAACATCTAAGTGTCCAACCAGACTGTCAATAGACGCCCGCTCTGCATCATTGTGAAATGCTACGATCAACGATGTTGCCATAACGGAGCCAACGCCGTCGATACTTAGCAATGCATCCCATTCTGGACCGTCACCGATATTCGCAGACGTCAACGCATGCTCTAACAGCGCCCAACTGCCGTAATGACCCGCAATTAACCCAGCGCTTGCGTCACCTACGTGGCGTATTCCGAGGGCAAAAAGAAGGCGCCGCAATGGAATTTTGCGCTTATATTCGATCGCAGAAAATAGTTTATCAGCGCTCTTGTCGCCCCAACCTTCACGGTTTTTGAGTTGCTGAAGCCCCGTGCTGTAACGGTCTTTCAACGTGAAAATATCCGCTGGCGTTTTGATCCATCCATCAGCATAAAACTGTTCGACCTGCTTTGCGCCCAATCCGTCGATATCAAATGCAGTGCGCCCAACGAAGTGTTTTAACCTTTCGGTTGCCTGAGCAGGGCAGATTAAGCCCCCCGTACAGCGGCGCACCACATCGCCGTCGTCACGTACCGCTGTGGACCCACATTCTGGGCAGACTTCGGGGAATGAAAAAGGAGCTGTATTTGCGTCCCGTTTGCTGATGTCGACATCTTTAATTTTCGGGATAACATCGCCCGCGCGATACACCTGCACCCAGTCCCCAACGCGGACATCGCGCCCTTCACGGATAAACGCGCCGTCTCCTCTGCGCCCAGCAATGTAATCTTCATTGTGCAAAGTAGCGTTTGATACAACGACCCCCCCCACCGTCACTGGTGCCAAGCGGGCGACGGGCGACAATGCCCCTGTCCGTCCGACTTGGATTTCAATATCGTTTAAACGCGTCCACGCCAGTTCCGCAGGAAACTTATGCGCAATGGCCCACCGTGGGGTCGTGCTTCGAAAGCCCAACCGTTTTTGGAGTTCAAGGTCGTCAACTTTATACACAACACCGTCGATATCATACCCAAGCGTTGGCCTGAGTTCTTCGATCAATTGGTAGTGTGCAATGAGGTCGGTCGGGCTTTGGCAAATCTTGGTTAGGTCATTAACCTGAAAGCCAAAGCTTTTAAGCTGAGCCATCGCTCCTGATTGGGTCGGGGCAAACGAAGATGAAATTTCACCCCAAGCATAGGCAAAAAACCGCAATGGTCGCGACTTAGTGATTGCTGAATCTAGTTGACGCAATGACCCCGCCGCCGCATTGCGCGGATTGGCGAACAGCTTTGCACCTGCTTCCAATTGCCTATTGTTCAAGGCTGTAAAATCTTGCGTGCTCATATAAACTTCGCCACGCACTTCAAAAATTGTAGGCGCGTTTTCGATGCGGTGTGGGATATCGGCGATCGTTTTTGAATTCAACGTAACGTTCTCGCCGATCTCACCATCGCCTCGCGTTGCTGCTTGCACCAACTCTCCATTTTCGTAACGTAGCGACAATGACAGCCCGTCAATTTTTGGCTCTGCTGTATATTCAAGACCATCGCTATCGCTGAACCCTAGGAATTTACGTACGCGCGCATCAAATTCAAACACGTCGTCATCCATAAACGCGTTGCCAAGACTGAGCATGCGTTTGGAGTGGGTAACTTTTTGAAAACCATCGGACGGTTTGGCACCAACCAATTCGGTGGGGCTATCATCACGTTTCAAATCTGGAAAGCGGACTTCAATAGCAGCATTACGTCGCTTGAGCGTATCAAACGTCGCATCATCCAATGCAGGGGTGTCTGCGGAATGATAATCGTGATTGGCCTGACCAAGGATAGCCGCCAAACGCGCCAGTTCCTGATCTGCCTGATCAACATTTAGGTCATCAATTGAAATGATATTTATTGATCCGTTCACTGTCGGCCCCCAATAGTAGTGGGCATACAATTTTCCCCACTATACCGTTTCTAGCAGGGAAGACCGGCAGGTAAAGTGCTGGTCTGGATTGATATTGTTTTGGTTTACGCCCCGACGGCAATCTTTTCGGCGTTCATCACGGTTTCAGGATCACGCAAAACGTAGCCGCGGCCCCAAACTGTCTCGATATAGTTGGCGCCTTTTGTTGCCTCGCTTAACTTTTTGCGAAGCTTACAAATGAACACATCGATGATCTTAAGCTCTGGTTCATCCATGCCGCCATAAAGATGGTTCAGAAACATCTCTTTGGTCAGCGTCGTCCCTTTACGCTAGGATAACAATTCCAACATTTGATACTCTTTACCAGTCAAATGAACAGTAGATCCTTCGACTTCAACCGTTTTGGCGTCAAGATTGATGGCGATAATCCCTGTTTTGATGATCGACTGAGGGTGGCCTTTAGATCGCCGAATAATCGCTTAAATGCGGGCAACTAGCTCTTCACGGTGGAACGGTTTCGTCAGATAATCGTCAGCACCAAAACCAAAGCCAAAGCCTTTAAGCTTACTGTCGGTGTCATCTTCACCTGACAGGATCAGGATGGGGGTTTCAATTCGGCTCAGCCGCAATTGTCGTAAAACTTCATAGCCATTCATGGCTGGCAAGTTAGGTCGAGAAGAATCAAATCGTAGTCGTATAATTTTGCCAAATCGATCCCCTCTTCCCCAAGATCCGTCGCGTAGACGTTTAAGTTTGCATGGGTCAGCATCAATTCGATGCTTTTCGAGGTCGTCGGGTCGTCTTCTACCAATAGGACGCGCATTCAGGTTCTCCGCTCTCATACGATCAACTCACTGTAGACGCCGAATAGTTAATCTGACCCTAACGGTAAAAACAACCTCGATCTTCAACCCAAGATTGTTTATATTGTTTTAAATGTCGTTGTTTTTAACGCTTCTTCCCCGTGTCGTAGAACCGTTAGTTCCCATTCCAGATACTCGTCTTCCGATAGCGCATAAGTTGATTGGGCAGATTCGTGAGATATGAGACCCGACATGACCGCACGCACAACAGTTGCCTTTCTCGATGCCACCCAGCACCGCGTATCATGGGGCGGAAGGTCAGCGCGTGTCATAATTGACCCATCTGGCAGCGTGACCGACCGCGGCCCATCGATTTTCTTTAAAAACACATTTCACCCCTTTTCAGGTTTTCACGATAAGGATATGGCGCAAAAGGGCTTAATGATCTGTGTAGCATGGCCTTGTTCATGCTTCAGATTTTCCTATATCTTGTACAAAGCTTTCTTGATCGGACACATAGTCATGCCATTGGACACAAAATTGAACTCGCTCGGGTTCGCCAAACCGCCATCCGAGACACGCGTAGTTGTGGCAATGTCCGGCGGCGTCGACAGCTCTGTTGTGGCCGCTCAGCTCGCTGAAGAGGGCTATGATGTGGTTGGTGTGACCTTGCAGCTCTATGATCATGGGGCTGCGTTGGCCAAGAAAGGCGCTTGCTGTGCTGGCCGAGATATTCACGATGCGCGCCGTGTGGCTGAGAAAATGGGCTTTCCGCATTACGTGCTCGATTATGAGGATGCGTTCAAAGAAGCCGTGATGGACGAATTCGCCGACAGCTATTTGGCCGGTGCGACCCCTGTGCCGTGCATTCGCTGCAACGAGCGGGTGAAATTCAAGGACCTGTTGGAAACCGCCAAGGATCTGGATGCCGATTGCATGGCGACTGGGCACTATATTCAGCGCATGATGGGCGATGAGGGTGCGGAGCTGCATTCTGCCGCTGATCCGACCAAAGACCAAAGCTATTTCCTGTTTTCAACCAAGCAAGAGCAGCTTGATTATCTGCGTTTCCCGCTTGGGCATCTGAAATCCAAGGATGAAACCCGCGCATTGGCGCAAAAATACGGGTTGAGCGTGGCGGATAAGCCTGACAGCCAAGACATTTGCTTTGTGCCTGACGGCAACTACGCGGCGGTAATAGAAAAACTGCGCCCCGGTGCCGCTGAACCTGGTGATATCGTGGATGTGGATGGTAAGGTCCTCGCGCAGCACAACGGCGTCATCCATTATACTATCGGGCAACGGCGCGGGCTTGGCATCGGTGGGCTTGCTGATCCGCTGTACGTTGTGCGCTTGGATGTCGATAAACGGCACGTGATTGTTGGGCCTAAGACGATGCTGGCCACACGTATGGTGCCGCTGCGCGAGATTAACTGGATTGGCGCTGGTGGGCTTATGGATGGCGGGGAACGTCAGATTGCGGTCAAGGTCAGGTCCACGAAACCGCCAATTGAAGCGATCCTGCGGCCAATCTCTGACACCGAAGCCGAGGTTGAACTGCTCGTAGCCGAAGAAGGCGTGTCACCGGGGCAAGCTTGTGTGTTTTATGATCCTGACAGTAGTCGGGTACTGGGCGGTGGTTGGATTTGGCGGGGATATTGAAAAATTAGTAGCCTTAACCCACTTTATTGCGAATGCTAGGTTGATTTGAGATATGAGAGGCAATTTTAAAAAAGCAGATGTAAACGAACTAGCACGCCAAAGCGGGTTTCAGTGCTCAAACCCTTCTTGTCGAAGACCCACTGTAGGGTCTGATGGCGAAGGAAGAAGCGCCAGCATCGGTGTGGCTGCTCATATCACTGTGGCATCAGTTGGTGGTCCAAGGTATGATCCTAATATCTCTGAAACTGAGATACCGTCGATAAACAACGGCATTTGGCTTTGCCAAACTTGCAGTCGTTTGATTGATGTTGATGTTACCAGCCATTCGACAGACTTTTTACACGAGTGGAAAAAACTATCAGAAATCCAAGCATATTTAGCGTTGCGAAATTTGGAAGTAGTTCAATCCAGAAGTTAAATTAAACTAGAACATAAAATGCCTAAACTTGTGGCTGAAATGCGCGAAGACATAAGGGAAAGCCCCTTTACATGCGAATTCATCATTATGTCTGAGCGCTGGACATATAATGGCTCAGGCAAACATATATTTTCGTATTCGTTTGAGGACCACGAGCACCTGCAAGGAAATATGACCATGTGTGAAAACTATGGGGCTATCGTGAACGTCACCCATAACGATGTCGAAAGGTATGAGTTTACTGAAGACTTCGTGGAATTTTTAGAAAAAACTAGTTAATAGCGATCAAAGACTTATCAGACTGTTGGATCACTCCTACATCTAGCCAGCAGCGAGAGCAGGCAGATTTTTCCATTGGCAACGCTAACTGAAATAGCATTTAGGCATTCAGTCTAGAGTGCGACAGCCGACATTTAGGGCGATGTAATACCTTTGACAGCCCATTCCCTCTAGACCGTGCGCCCGTCCCGCATTACCCATACAATCATGATATACAAAACCGCATCCGACTGGCGCAACGCCCCGCATAAACGTGTTCTTTTGTTTGCGATGTCGGGCTTGGGGAAGACTTATCTGTCTAATCTGGTCCGCGCGCAGGGTGATTGGTTTCATTATTCAATCGATTACCGCATCGGCACCCGTTATATGGGCGAGCTGATTGCCGATAATGCCAAGCGCGAGGCGATGAAGGTGCCGTTTTTGCGCGATCTTTTGCGGTCTGACAGCATCTATATCGGATCAAACATCTCTTTTGATGATCTCAAGCCGATGTCGTCATATTTGGGCAAACCAGGTGACCCTGACTTGGGCGGGCTCGCGTGGGACGATTACACCTACCGCCAAGACCAGTTTATGCAGTCCGAGATTGCCGCCCTTCATGACACCGGCCAGTTCATTGATCGGTCATATGAGCTGTACCAATATCCGCATTTCATCTGCGACACAGGCGGGTCGATTTGTGAATGGGTTGATGTTGATGATCCAAACGATCCCTTGATGACCGATCTTGCGTCCAAAACGCTGATGATCTGGATCGAAGGGTCGGACGATCACACAGCCGAGCTTGTGCGCCGGTTTGACCGTGAACCAAAACCGATGTCCTATGATCCGGTGTTCCTGCTGAACACGTGGACCGCCTATTTGGCTGAATTTAATGTGGCCGCTGATAAGGTGAACCCAGATGATTTCATCCGCTGGGCATTTGCCAAGGCATTGGCGCACCGTCAGCCGCGCTATAAGGCGATGGCAGACCGCTGGGGCCTGACCATCCCAATGGATGTCGTGGCACAGGTCAAAGATACTGAAGGGTTTGAGCGCATGGTTGCGGACGCCCTTGAGATGCGCAGCTAAGCCGCCTATCTGTGCCTTCTGCCCGTAAGGACCAATCACATGCCGATTAAACTGCCATCCGCCCTGCCCGCCTTTGACGTTTTGCGTAACGAAGGCGTCATGGTGCTTGATGAAGATGCCGCCGCCCGCCAAGACATTCGCCCGTTGCGGATTGCATTGTTGAACCTCATGCCAAAGAAAATCCAGACCGAGAACCAGTTTGCACGTCTGATTGGTGCGACCCCGTTGCAGATTGAGCTAACACTGATCCGGATGTCCTTACATAAAACGAAAAACACCGCCGCCGATCATATGGAAGAATTCTATGTGCCGTTCAGCGAGGTCCGCGATCAGAAATTTGATGGGCTTATCATCACGGGCGCACCGATTGAACATCTGAATTTCAACGATGTGACCTATTGGGATGAGATTACCCAAGTTTTTGAGTGGACCCAGACAAACGTGCATTCCACTTTTGGGGTGTGCTGGGGCGGCATGGCAATGATCAACCACTTCCACGGGGTCCCCAAGCACCTGACGGAGGCCAAGGTTTTCGGTTGTTACCGACACCATATCACAGATCCCTCCTCGCCGTTTTTACGCGGGTTCTCGGACGATTGTGTGATTCCTGTCAGCCGGTGGACCGAAATGCGCGAAGATGACATCGCCGCGGCAAGCGATCTTAAGACATTGATCACCAGCGACACGTCTGGCCCATGTTTGGTCGAGGATGCGGCGCACCGCGCGTTGTATATCTTTAACCATTTTGAATATGACAGCGGCACGCTCAAGCAAGAATTTGATCGCGATATAGCTGATGGAACCGAAATTAATGTTCCTCAGAATTATTATCCAGACGATGACCCGAGTCAGCAACCAATGAATAAATGGCGCAGCCACGCGCACCTTCTGTATGGAAACTGGATCAACCAGATTTATCAAACGACAAAGTATGACCTCAATGACATCGGGACTTAAGATACTTGCATACGCGGCCGTCTCAGTTGCCTTGGTGGCAACCCTGACAGGCCGCACATCCGTGCGCCAAGTGGCCAAGACGGAACAGGCATATCCGCCAGTCGGCCAGTTCGTCGACGTATCAGGCGGCAAAGTACATTACATCCGTGCCGGATCTGGGCCAGAGCTGATATTGTTGCATGGCGCCGGTGGGAATTTGCGGGACTGGACGTTTGGAGGATTGTTTGACCGGCTGACGGCTGACTACACTGTCACCGCGTTTGATCGGCCTGGCATGGGATATACCGACAGGGTGCCCGGCATTTCCACTGGCGCTTTTTCGACTGTCGGCGACAGCCCGCAAGCCCAAGCCAAGATGCTGCGCGAGGCCGCTGGTGAATTGGGGATCAAAGACCCTATTGTGGCGGGGCATAGCTTTGGCGGGACCGTCGCCATCGCGTGGGCCGTCGCCGGCTTGGACGAAGATGCGCCCTTTAACGCGCGTGCACTCACGTCATTTGCTGGCGTCGCCATGCTGTGGCCAGGCAGCTTGGGAAGCTATTATACGGTTAATGGCAGCGTGCTCGGCGGGGCCATTATGATCCCGTTGATATCAATCGTTGCATCTGACAGCCAAATTGAAAGCGCAATCGTGGGCGTTTTTACGCCGCAGCCTGTGCCTGCTGGATATTCACAACACCTCGGGGCGCGGTTGGCGCTTCGGCCTGATAGTTTTCGCGCCAATGTCCGGCAAGTGAATAAGCTATATCCAAATGTGGTCATGCTAAAAGAGCGCTATTTAGAACTAACCTTGCCGATTGAAATTCTTCATGGGACAGCTGACACGATTGTGCCAATTAATATTCATGCCCGCGAAATTGTAAAAATAGTCGCTTCGGTCCGGGTGCGTGAATTAGAAGGCGTTGGCCATATGCCACACCATGTGGCACCAACTGAAACTGTTGATGCTATAGCACGTGCCGTAGCCCGCGCTGGATTGCGCTAGCACGTGCCATTGCCCATACTGAGCAAAACAGGCCAAGGATAAACTGATGGATTTGCCATTTGACGGCGGTATTAGCTGCTTTTTTGCCGATAGCGCACCAAACGCGGTGCGTGATGTGATTAACGGTGGGAAAAAGAACCAAATCCTCAACCCAGACTACCCATATGCAAAACGGATGAGCCGAAACGCGTACGAGGATGAACTTGACGCGTTGCAGATCGAATTGGTTCGGCTGCAGGCTTGGGTTCGCACGACAGGTGAACGGATCGTTGTGGTTTTTGAAGGCCGCGATGCGGCAGGCAAAGGCGGCACCATCTCTAGGTTCCGTGAAAACTTGAACCCGCGCCATGCGCGCGTTGTTGCCTTGTCAAAACCGACCGAAGTCGAGACAGGGCAATGGTATTTTCAATGCTACATCGATCACATGCCGTCGGCAGGTGAAATTGTTCTGTTTGATCGCAGTTGGTTTAATCGCGGAGACGTAGAACATGTGTTCGAATTTTGCACACCGGAGGCCCGTGAAAAGTGGTTTGGGCAGGTAAGTACCTTTGAAAATATGCTGGTGGATGAAGGCATAAAGCTGTTCAAAATCTGGCTCAATGTCGGGCAAGCCACGCAATTGAAACGGTTTTTGGACCGTGAGGCAGATTTGCTCAAGCAGTGGAAACTGTCATGGATCGATGTTGAGGGGTTGAACCGCTGGGATGCCTACACAAAGGCAATTGGCGAGACGATAACGCGGACCTATACGGCCGCCGCACCTTGGACCATCGTGCGGTCTGATGACAAACGACGGGCGCGGTTGAATGTGATTAGATCAGTGTTGACGAGCTTGGACTATGCTGGCCGCGACCACACAAGGCTTGGGGGCATCGACCCGCTTGTCGCGGGTGGCCCCGATCTCTGGCATGGTTAAACGCGGGTATCATCATGGGAATTTGCGCCAAACATTGGTCGCTGGCTGTCTGTCTCTTATTGAAAAGAAGGGTCCAACAGGTTTCAGCCTTTCAGAGGCCGCGCGCGAAGCAGGTGTGACTCCTGCTGCTGTCTACCGCCACTTTGAGGGACGCGAGGACCTGATTGCAGAGGCCGCGTTACAAGGCTATGCAATTTTTGCTGACTTGATGGAACATGCCTATGCAGGTGGGCAGCCATCTGATTTGGCTGCATTCGAGGCTACAGGACGGGCATACCTTGCGTTTGCGCGCAAATATCCGGGACATTATGTAGCGATGTTTGAAAGTGGAATTTCCATTCAACGGACGCCCGAATTGAACGCCGCAGCAACGCGTGCAATGGGAGTTCTTGAAACGGCAGCGGTTGCCCTTAGCCAGCACATTCCCAAACATATGCGCCCACCACCGCAAATGTTTTCGGCGCATATCTGGGCGATGAGCCATGGCGTTGTTGAACTGTTTGCGCGCGGTAGCCCCGGCACAAAATCACCGTTTCCGCCGGAGGACCTTTTGGAAACAGGCATAGGCATATATTTACGCGGATTGGGCCTCGTTGCCCCCGACCGCTAGAAGATATAGATTTGGACAGAGCACTGGCGATAATTTTCTAATAGCAAGTGTCTGACATCAGCGCTTATGGGTCCAAATAGCGTTATTTGATAAGAGAGTGTTCTTGGCTCATCGTAACCACTGAGGAGTGGAACATGAGACAGACAACTGGAACACGCAAAAGCCCTGGCGAGAAGATCG
>Ga0115003_10003640_pt1 | contig 12069 bp, 8 predicted proteins | sample ArcticOcean_MG_C_7_FD_88736 | JGI IMG/M metagenome (GOLD analysis project Ga0115003, IMG submission 88736) | Marine microbial communities from western Arctic Ocean - ArcticOcean_MG_CB11_88 | ecosystem: Environmental > Aquatic > Marine > Oceanic | place: Arctic Ocean: Canada Basin | collected... | reverse complement strand
TTGTCATCCTTTTCACAATTGTCATCCTTTTCACATTTGTCATCCTTTTCACATTTGTCATCCTTTTCACAATTGTCATCCTTTTCACAATTGTCATTTGTATTATTGTCGTTATCTTTGTCCATTATATTTATATAAAATATTTGTTGTTTAAATCGTTAATTGTAATAATCGCATAATTTAATTAAATTCTGTAAATACTTTAATATTTTTAGTTTATCACCATCGTTCATCTTACGAATTGGATCGCGCAATTTGTTTATTTTTTCAACAATTGAATTTACATTTTTCATATATTTTATATCATCGCTATAATCTTTGTCTAAAAAATAATCAATGTTGCCAGCCATTAATTTATCTTTATAGTTTTTAACCACATGATCAGTAAAAATCATCATAATCAACCTGGGGTTTATCTTACGAATTTCTTTTAATGCATTCAATGAGTATAATATATCATCGTCCTCGGGAAACACTTTATGAATGTCCACGACAAACTGAATAAAATGCTCATTAAACGCCTTTAGATATTGAGATTTATCGGACATTAATTTAATATGATGTTTAGTATTTAAATATTTATTATCTTTATTTTTAATTTATACTTATTTTAATTTATACTTATTTTAATTTATACTTATTTTAATTTACACTTCACTAAACTCATGTCCCTATACCACATTTCGTTTTTTTTCATATTCTTCAAGAGTGCTTTCATTCACAGTGTCCGCCGAATAAGTATCGGGTGGTGTCTCAATCATGACTTGTTCGTCAAGCGATGCATAATGTCTTTGTTGTCTCATACCACCACCACCCTTACATGACATAGAATCCGCGTCTTGGTCTAAAAAACTATAACAATCCGACGTTATGCCTGATGCAACCCCATTACCACCCATGTCAAATGAAAAAGCATTTGGTTCGCCATTAAAATCGGTTGCGATATTTTGATTGACATCTTCTCTCGGTTGAACATGATTTAATATGTCATCGCCGAATAACACTTGATGTCCTCTGTTTAATAATAACAATGCTGGGACTTTTGAAACCGTTGGTGGTAATAAAATATCTTGTCCATTTTCAAATTGAATATATATGCCACCATTTGACTTTTTAATTCGCTTATCAATACATATAAAATGTATATCGTCTTTTACTGAACTGCGGGAAATTTTTTGAATCAGCGATTTAGAATGTTCGCAATAGTTGCTATAGTATAAAATAGAACTCATTATATTTATTTTATAGGTTTTTTTATATTTTTTTATACGTTTAATTTATTTCTAAATTTATGCGTTTTAATTTATTTTTTTAAAAAATTGATTTATAAATCTCTTCATTTTATATATATACAAATGAATCCAACATTTACCAACATAGAAAGTGATGAAGAAATTCTCAAATTCACCATATCAAATATTAATATGAGCTGTGCAAATGCCGTCCGCAGAATTATACTTTCCGAAATTCCCTGTATTGTTTTTAGAACCACCCCACATGAAAAAAATCTCACCGAAATTGAAATAAATACTTCTCGTCTAAACAATGAAATTATTAAACAACGACTTTCTTGTATCCCAATTAATATATCAGATATAAAATTTCCATATGCTGACCATGAAGTACACGTCGACGTTGTAAATGAGGGAGACTCTGTCGATTATGTAACAACTAAAGATTTTAAAGTTTATAATACAAACACTGAATCATACCTTAATGATGAAGCAGTCAGAGACATATTTCCCCCCGACTCAATCACACAAGATTATATTATCTTAACCCGTCTTCGTCCTAAGATATCAGACAATATTCCAGGAGAACATCTAAAGATGAAGTGTAAATTGGCCATTGGCACGGCAAAAGAAAATGGTTCATTTAATGTAGTATCTACATGTGGGTTCGCAGCAACACCAGACGAAGATAAAATTAGAGAAACGTGGAGTCGAATGGAAAAAGAATTGAAAGACCGAGGGTTGTCAAAAGAAGAAATTGAATCTAAAGAATTAGATTGGAAATATTTAGATGCTAAACGTATTACAAAGACAGACTCTTTTGATTTTATAATTGAAACTATTGGTATTTTTACCAACGAAGAAATTATTGTGAGAGCCGGTCAAATTATGCTCGATAAATTGAAAATGTTTAAAACAATGGTTGATGATGGCAGTTTAAAAATTGAAGCGTCTAAAAACACCATGGAAAACTGTTTTGACATTATACTCGAAAATGAAGATTACACATTGGGTAAAGTCTTGGAAAATATTTTATATGAAAAATATTATAAAAAAACTATTAACTTTTGTGGTTTCCAAAAACCCCACCCACATATTGATATTAGCATCTTACGTGTTAATTTTATAGACCCAGTCGAAATGGAACAACTTAAACTTAGTTTGACAGAAGTTGTATTTACCGCCAATGAAATATTTTCAAAAGTAACCGATTATTTTAAAACTGGTTAATTTAATCATAATGTAACACATAACTTATTTCCTAAATTTATAATTGAGTGAAAACATCAACCTTGGCACTTCGAGGCGCTCAACATATTCGTTCACCACTCGCTTACATATTTTTTCTCGTGTCTGTTTATAATTTTCATGTATTTGATATAAATGACTCTTATATTCAAATGGGAATTCGCGCAAATGTCTCGTTTTCTTAATAAAACAATCAATGTAATGAATTAAAAGAATGTTACTAAATTCGTTCAGTTTTTTATTATAAATATTAAAAAACGGGGCATCTTCATCATAGTATTTTAAATATTCATCCGTTTTATTTTCTTTTCTTAATGCCAAAAAATGATATTCTAATTTTGGCTGATTGCCTCGCAAACGTCGCACCCATTCATATTTCGGGTTGCGCAACTTTGTCCTAGCGTTGTCGTTTTTATTATGAATCATTATTCCAACATCTTCAAAAGAGTCAAAATTATTCGCCAGTATTTCTAATTCCTCAAACGAATCAAATTTATATTTTTCAGGAAAAGACACAATCATCTTATTCTGAAAAAAAAGGTCACTTAATTCACATAAATTATTTACTTTATTAACATTATTATTATCTTCGATTTCATTCACTTCGATTAAATAAAGTCGCTTCTCGCTAATCCTTTTTACAATTCGGTTATTCGGATGCTGAATAACAAATGAATAACAGTAATTTTTTGGGAAAAGTTCAATATTAACATTACAGCTATCACAAACATCATAAAACATGCTTGAAAAAGTGTGTTTCTTTTCAATCTTTCCCTTTGTAAAATATACATTATTCGCACCCAAATTGCTCCTGGTTGAAATCTGCCACTCACTCTCATCTATCGAATAATATAGATTTATCATTGTGCCTTCAACAAATTCTTCGGCATAACACTCGCTCGGGTAATATTTTCCTTTAAATCTTTCATAATTCATAGATTTACCAGGCGAAACACTCAATAATTTATCATTAAATAACACCATTGAGCGAAATAAATTATATGTATCGAAATCTTCTTGGCTACGCAATGAATTTTTATTATATTTTATCAAGTTTTGAACTCCGTTATTTTTTGTGATTGAAATTTTTTTAATTATAGGATTACTGTCTGTGTCACAGTTTAGAACAGAATCAATATTTAAATATGTCATTATATTAAAATATGACGAAGCTTTAACCTATTTAAATATACTTTATCTTCGTTTTCAATTTAAATTTCTACTATAAATATAAGATAATGGAAAGTTTATCTGAAGACATCAAAAAATCAGAAATAGATAAACAATCAGAAATAGATAAACAATTATCAACCAAAGAAAATACTAAATCAAATGAAAACAAGTCCGTTGAAAATAATTTGTCGGAGCAAGAACAAGACCAAGAACAAGAACAAGAACAAGACCAAGAACAAGAACAAGACCAAGAACAAGAACAAGACCAAGATTTGAATTTACAATTAGGGGACATTATTGAAATTAAGGCGAGCGATGACCCCAATTTAAATAATAAACGGTTTTACATAAAATACATTGATGATAAAAGAATTCATTTAGTAAATAACGAAGAAGAACAAGAATTGTTTTTAAAAGAAGATGGTGCGTTGCGCAATGAAGCCATTGAAAATATACAATTGTTGTCCCGCGAAGAATTTCCTGGTTATGCAAAACAAAATAATCTGGTGCCTTCAACATGGATAGACATTCATTTCGGTGGTGAATATCCTACGATCATCACCGGAAAAATAACCAATTTAGAAGAAGACCAGATTGAAATACATCTGGCCGAGTCGGACCAGAAAATATACTTAGACTTCAATTATAAAGGAGTTCCAATCGACTTTGAAATCAATGAATTTGTAATTCGCGCTCCACCAAAATCTATGGAAGATGATTTTGATGTCGCAGTTACTGAAAAAGAAATTGGGGACGAAATTAAAGAAGTGGACGATGATGTTGTGCCTCAAGATGATTTGGATTATGACGATTATATCATTCCGAATAAAGATGAAATACAGAACGTTATTGATGGTGTGGTAATTAACACAAATGAGTTTATTATCGAAGGCGACATGGGCGAGGTTACAATTATGGTTGACATTCCTGAAAATGAACGACGATATGGAATTGACAAACAGGCAAACGATTTATTGGACGAATTGCTCTCGACAATTCCAACTGCCAGTCGCACGCCAAAAGTATTGAATAAAATTCACACCGAAATAGAACGATATAAGGAATTGCGACAAGAATTTTCCGAATTCGATGAATATAATGTAATTACCGGATTTAAAAAATTAGGTTCGGAACACAAACCATTAGTTGAAACGCTAGAAAAATTAAATAAAAAATTATACTGGATGTTGCCCGTCGCCAAAAGTAAAAAAAAACTGTGTTTGGGAGACGACATTGTGCCAGAGGTTGATGATGTCGAATGGGTTCGGTCCGAATTTGATGAATTAAATGACATTTACGAAACATTTATTAATAATAAATTGCCAGATGAGATGAATCGATATGATGAATATGTAAAGACATTAAAGCGATATTTTTATTATTCCGAATTTAGCGAAAAAGAGGGAAGTATAAATACTTCGCGCGTTGGTTCTAACATCATGGCAATTTTAAATAATGGCAATGAATACACCTCGTCCACAATCGGAGTTTCAAAGACAAGTGACGTCGGATTGCGCGGAAATAAATTTTATTTACAAAACTATAATATGGGTGATAATATGATACAAAATACAAAGTTATACACTGGCGAATCTAAATTGACAACAAGAAAATTAACGAATGCCGACTCAATAACAATTTCATCTTTTTTTTCTCTTCCAGAAAGTGCTGTCCATTTTTCCAGAATAAATTTACCTTCCACTAATATATTATTGAAGTCTAACTTAAATCATCGATTTATTCAATATTGGCAATTATTAAACAAAAAAACTGACTATAAGACTATCGAAGTAACCGATTTAACCACGTCGATTAATTATGAAGACAAACAGTATTTAGACCTTCCAACAGAATATGTATTATCAGATTCAATTTTAGAAGCAGACAAACCAGATGAGGAACAATATAAAAAATATTTACAAGCAATAATTCCTAAAACGCGAACACTATTTCAATTAATGAAACGACACATAAATGGTAAATTGTCGATGAAGGAAATCGTGTCATATTTGGAACCATTTATGATTTATCAGAAGGATTTATCATTTAAGCAATACGAAGAAATGACCGAGTTTATTGGAGAGAAAATCCGTGATTTTAAAAAGAATTATGCCCAAAAAAGTGTTTCTATTTTGTCGGCGACTAAAAAAGAAACTTCTACAGCACAATCAAATATTTTAAATATGATTCGAAGCAAGATCGATATTTATCAAAAATTGGTCGATGCATACTCGTTAAAAGATGAATATTCGGATTCAGAAATGTTTTATCATATTAAAAAAATTGACAGTGGTGTATTATTTCAAAAATTATTGGCAGAATTTAACTTTAATCTATATTATCCCAATGTTAATGCTGAATTTGAAAAATTAAATCGGATTTCTCAAGAAACGAATCAATCTATTCGAGCAAATGATAATGAAGATTGTAAAAAATATGTCCTCGCAAAACAATACATGGCGGTGGATGAAATGGAAGAAGATGATAATGTCGAAATATATTTTGATAAAAAATACGACAATGTTTATTACGATTTGATGAACGATTTCGACAATGACATTGCCGCCGAATTATCACTCATAAAAGAAGGCGAAAATGAACGATTAATTAAAATAAAAGTCGTAAAAGAAAAACTGATGGAGAATTTTGGACTGAATGAACAAGACGCTGCTCGCGACGCAGAAACAATGGTTGATGGCAAACGTCGCATAATAGACGGTGATTATGCAATTGTAATTGATGGAGATAATTCAGCTTATTATATACGCAATGATAATGTTTGGACTAAAGACGAGACCATTGGTGATGAAGTATTTGTGGAAAGTTCAAAACTGTTCTGCAATTTAAATGAAAAATGTCAACAAGTAAAAAATAATTGTGTTAATGATAAAATGAAGAAAGACGAATTGACATCACACCAGGTTAAAATAATGCTCAATGAATTTGACAGCTCTCTTGAAAAAGATGTTGTCAAATTAGAAAAACATATAAAGGACGAAATAGATAAAAACGTAAGCCTGGTTAAACTATTAAAAATTAAAATAAAAGCCGAAAAATTAAAATATGATAAGATGGCATTGGAATATCTACATGCAGAAGTTGATGATATAATAGTTTCTCCATATGAAGAAATACGAGATATCATTTTGGGTCAATCAGACTTGGTAAAGCGGTTTGGAGATATAATAAAGTTTGTGAGAATGTTTACAAGAAACCCAATTACTGATGACGGAGAAAGTATTTATTGGTTATATTGTCCGGTTACAAATAAAAAATTATTGCCGAATTTTTTACATCGATTGGCAACATCATATTTTGAGAATGGGAATTTAACGGAAACGCTTGATGATATTTGTAAAGAACAAGGAACAATTAGCGATGACGGAGATCAATGGGTTGATAAACACAGTGGATATAAAATAAAGCAAATTAAATTTGAAGATGACGAAGGTTTCACGGGTGACGGTTTTAAACTGATTACCCGCGACTTATTGGAGTTAGATTTGGGAGAACAGATGGCCGAAAACAACGAAGAGCAAATCAGCGAAACTGAGAAAAAGATATTAAACGTGGTTCGCTCAATGACGAGAAATATGCATGTTAATATTGAACCACATATTGATTTCATAAAAAAAGGCACAATCAATTTATATCAAACAAAATATATTTCGGAGTCTAAGTTCAACGAAATGATGCAAAAGGCAGCTGCATCGGGTAAATCAATGAAACGATTTGAATCCGTTGAAAAAACGAACGATTTCTCATTGATTTTAATCACATTGGCGTATATATTCATTGCCATAAAAGTTAGTATTCCAGGTATAAAAGTTAAAAAATCATATCCAAACTGTAAAAGGGGTAGTCTTTTTAAAAACAAAGGGTTTCCATTGTCAAATCCAGATGATAAATCTGGCATCGAATATATTGCCTGTATTGCTTATAGAATGATAAGTAAATCTAGTCCATGGAGCTCACTTGAAAAAACCAAAGAAGAGACAATTGTCAAAAATATCATAATTTATGTTGAAAATAATTTATTAAAAGATGGACTGGTGATGGATTTATTAAAACATAAAATTTCTCTCATTGAAAGTGGAGAAGACGGTGAAGATTTAATTCCAACCGAACATTCCATATCATCATGGTCGACATTCAGACCAATTTTAAAAAAAACCAACATTGGTTCGGTACAAAATATTGGAGAGGGCTTTATGGATAAATTAGAGAGCGAGATTATGCGAGGCTCGTCAAAACAAACCAAGCGAATAAATATTTTGAAAAGCAAATTATACCAATATGCAATATCATTTCAGGAAAAGATTCAGGCAGTGGTGTCTAAAAAAACACTTATTTTAACGAATAGTTTAGGTGACCCATTTTTGGAAAATGCCTGTTGCGATGATGGTGTAACTCATGTATATGATTATTTTACACAACAAGACTCTAGTATTAACGAATACAATAATAGAGTCAATGAATTCAAAAGACTCATTGATTGGTTAGATAAGCGCGCAAAAGCAAAAATCCTATTTAATCCGACAGACACAAAGTTAAAATATCCAGAATTAGACACCGCATTTTCCGACGAAATCATATACAAAACTTTTATTTATTACTGTAAATTAAATTCGACATTACCAATATCATCTGAATTAAAGTCAATCTGCCCCGAATTACAGCTAGGCGCAAAGTTAAATGAAAATCTTACAGACAATGTCGAGAAAATGAAAGCACAAGGTATCGAATTAAATTCAAAATCGTTGGAACAATTATTACAAGTTTTAAGCAGTCAAAATGCCACGGTAAATGACCATCACAAATTAGTCAAGCGAAAAATTCAGGAGTTATTCGATTTTGTTCGAACAGAAAAAGAGCAAGACAATAATACCGAATTATACAAGGGTGAAGAATTTTATACTCTTACACATGATTTACTTGTGTTTTTCGGAGATAGTGAATTAAAAGAAGACAGTCAACCCATGTTGGACTATAAGAATTTTTTGGGCGAAAGCATAGAAGAGATGTCTGTGTTATTAGAAAGAACTATTAAAAAGCACATAAAATCCAGCGTATCCGATAAGATAATGTCTTCTATTTCAAATTTACTAACTTTTAAAACAAATGGAACGGGTGACATGATTTCTGCCGAAATGGAAACTTTTTTAAAATCAAACAACTTCGCGGTAGGAACAATCAGTAATATATGCGTGATTATTCCACACATTATCATAAATAATGCATATTATGACCAAGAAAATCCACCAAAACATTGGAATTTATCCGACAAACATAATTCGGACTTTAAAAATATCATTCAGCAATATTATTCTGGATTAAAGAAACATTCAGACATAGCTCACTTAAAACCGTTTATAAAAAAAACAATGGAATGGAACAAGAAGGTACATGCTATAAGTGAAATGATACATTTTGAGGTGCCGGTCTCCGGACGATTAAGAACAATATTTGACGAGCGTTTATCCATACAATTATATAATTATTTATATTTGTGTAGTATTTATAACTATTTTAGAGTGATTGATTTACCTGAATTATATGCGTCTAAAGATGAGAAAGAATTTGACGAATCAGGCACATTTGAAGAAATCGGTTCAAAACAGCGACACAATCAAGAGAATGTCACTAACTTAATGACTAAAATGATTAAATCTTATGTGGAATTGTTACATCGCGATAAAAAAATAATCGGATTAACTTATAACGATGTCATTGAAAAGGTCACAAAAGCAAAAGAAAAAGAAAAGACCACTATATTAGACCGGATTAGTCTTTTAAGCGATGAAGAAAAAGAATTAGATGGAATATTTAAAAATCATAAGATGGGTGAATGGGACAAAGGTTTACAAAAAGGTCTGCGCGTTTATCAACAAGAAACATATGATAAGGAACGAGAAGAAATGGAACGCATGGCCAGAGTCGAAACCGAATTAGGAAAAAATGACATGGTTACAGCAATGAATAAAGACATATATCAATTGGATGTAATAGACAATCATATGGAAGATGAGCGAATTGAAGCAGAAGAATATGGAATGGATGACATGGTCGATGACGATGATTATGGAGACATGGATGGAGATGAGGCTTATTAAAATATTCTAATTAAATTCAATTGTCTTTCAGAAAATATATATAAATTAATATATAAATGAATAAAATTTTCATTAAAAACAACATTACAATGTTTGCGATGTTATTATTTTTTATACTTTATACATTAATTATTTTTATTAAGCCAGGATTTATATTTAGTCGCAGTGGAAGTTTAAGAGATTTTGGAATTGGATACAAAAAAAAAACAGTTGTTCCACTTTGGTTGATGGCAATTTTATTGGCAATCATTTCGTATGTAATGTTATTGTTTTTTTCAAATCAATCATAGATTGTGACAAATCGCAATCGAAGAATCGAATAATCGAATAATCGAATAATCGAATAATCTAATAATCTAATAATTTAACTGTTTAACCGGTAACCCTATATTGAGTTTGCTGTGAAGGACCTCTTGTGGATTTTGTTTCGTCGATTTTTTCTTTATTTTCGCCAGAAATATATTTGTCATGTCGTTCTTTCATCCCTTGCACTGATTCAGAACAAGTCAAGTTTAATATATAATTATATGAAATTGTTGTAATTAATAAACCAATTAACATGTACCAAATATATTCGGAAACAGAATATTTTATCTGTATAAAATTGTATAAATTGTTCAATTTGTCGCCATCTTTTTGAAAAATTTGTAATTTATTAACAACGTTTATAAATTGTTCTAAATTAGGAGGTAGTTCGTTTATCATTAATTGCGGGTCATCGTATATTTTAGCAAAATTATCATTTTTTTTTACAAGAGTGTCAATAAATGACTCTTTTAAATCGAACCAACTTGCCACAAAATAACCAAATGTGTTTGAAAATGGTTTTAGCCATCCTGGGAAAAAACTCAATAACAGATTAAACACACCAAATATGACCATCCATGGAATTAGAGTAATAATTAGCGTTTGCGAACCTTGTGCTTTATGACACATTTGTGTTGTTAAATTCAGATTTATAAAAAACTGTCCAATTATAACAATCAAGACATATACACCAAAAAGCATCGTGTCTCTATATGATTTACTCGTGGTGGAAGAAGATTTAGAGTGAGTTATATATTTGTCTTTATTAATTAAATAATAATTTAACATGTAGTAAATTGATGTAAATATAAAATAGAATATCATTGCTCCTGTTGAATTTGTTAGACTCGACGATTTAGAACTCATTTATAAATAGCATATATAATTTTTTTTTTTAAATATACATTAAACATGAATAATCCATCATTAACAGAACCAGGAGTTAAGAGTTTTTTACATCATTCATTAAAAGAATGTAAGAAATTCAAAAATAGTTATTATAACATCGTTTTTAATATTTCAACATTTATTTTCTTAATTTTAGGAATTATTCTTATTTTGATTTATAGATACAATGGCGGAGTTACAAAAGAAACACGTAAAGACCAAAATCGAAAAAATCAAGAATATATTTTTAAAAAATTACAATTTTTATCGGCTACAAAAAGGAGCGAAAATTTAATAACCGACCTTCCAGTAATAGATAATAATCCAGAATTAAATATGTTAAATAGAAAAATATATTAATAACATATAACACTATGCCAAATGAGTTCACTGTGCTAGAATATTATAATCTTAAACGTAGATACGATACATCTGTAAGGAAAGTCATCGACAAAACACTGAGAGACACTGGAAATAAGCGCCACAAGATTCTAAAATTTGATGCATTAATTAAAAATGTGCCCTGTCCTCAATGTAAAAAAACCGAACCTGTTCGATTTGAATCAACTGCCAACCAATTAAAAATCCGATGTCCCAATAAAAAATGTAAAATTTCTAATGTCACAATTCCTCGTCGGAGAGTAACGAATATATTTGATGAGTTTGACCGTGTTGCTGATATATGTAACACATTTAAAGAGGCAGTTGTTAAGATAAAACTTGATTTATTCTTTAAATACATTGATGAGAGCAAAGCAATTACTGAATTTAGTTCAATAAAGAAACAATTGTCAAAAGTTAGTGCGGAACTAATTGACTTAACAGGAAAAATGGAATTGATTGTCAATAATAATGACGAGTTTGTGAAATTAAAGGAAGAATATGAAATATTTATTAATGAAATGTCCGGCTTAATTAAAGAAGAGCGAGGTAATATAACGACATTGATGGAATTTCATATAGATAAGATAATGCCTATTGTCAAACAAATGCGTGAAATGAAATATAAATATAATTACCTTGAAGATGAGAAGGGAGTGGAAGTTAAAAATAATAATTTGGATAAACTGCTTTATTTAAGACAGAAAATATATTCTCTTGAAGATTCT
>Ga0115003_10003635_pt1 | contig 12081 bp, 13 predicted proteins | sample ArcticOcean_MG_C_7_FD_88736 | JGI IMG/M metagenome (GOLD analysis project Ga0115003, IMG submission 88736) | Marine microbial communities from western Arctic Ocean - ArcticOcean_MG_CB11_88 | ecosystem: Environmental > Aquatic > Marine > Oceanic | place: Arctic Ocean: Canada Basin | collected... | reverse complement strand
TGGACAATAATAGCAATTATGTTTACAAGATTCGCCTGTTCTTCCATGTGGTTGAGGTGAAAGTAATAAAGCAAAACTATTCACACCAGATACATTACGTGATGGACATTTTTGAATATATAGCCAAAATTGAGATTCGTTGTCAATTTCATTTTGTTTTATCATTTTTTGATAAACATATACTAAGAATATTTTGGTTACTTTAAATTTGTAATGTTTTCCTAATGATGAAATCATACGTTCAAACATTTTCTTGAAATTATCTTTATTTTTATTTATTCTATAAAAATCATATAAAATAAATACAATATCTTTGTATTGTTTTATATTGTCTAATACAACTTGAAAATCTTTGTCTCTACTCATAAATAATGATTCCATATCTTGATTTGAATGTAAACATGCCATAACTTATATAGTAGATAAAAAATATATCAATTTTATAAAGTCAGACTAAATGAAGTCGTCATTATTATAAAATTTATTAAATTATCATTTTTTACGTCAGCCACCTTTTCTTATTGTTTTTCTTATTGGTTTTCTTTTTCTTTTTGTTTTTTTACGTTTATCCAAGATAAATCGTATCGTTTTTTGTATAAAGTTCATATATAATATAAAAATAAAATATATATAGTATTATGTTTATGAATGATAATTTATCATTTCAAATTGAAAAGTATAATAAAATAGAAGATTATCATAATAAGGCACTTTTTATAGAAAAAATGTTGCGTTATTATAACACTACGAATTACATATCAAGTGATAAAAAATTATGTGTAGAATATTGGGAAAAAGAGTTGGACGAATTATATTATGTTGCGTTTCGGTATTTCTAAAGAAAGTAACCACTAATTTCTTTAGAAATTACAATACCAGATTCCTTATAATTTTCTTTTATTTTTTTTAAAAACTTTGAACGTTCAATCCTAGTCATTTGGTCTAATTCATTTATATGAACAACATAATAATTAGTCTTATGAAAACTTTCAATATGATGAATGTGATTTCCAAAAAAATTTACCATTTCATAATGAACATTGATATTGATATTTTCGTTAAGATAGAATGCAAACTTCATTTATAATTACATATATAATTTTTTTATTTCAATTTTTTAGTTTTTCGCGAAGATTTACTCGGGTATTGTATGGTCATTTTGTGTGAAGCCCCTGCGGTTGGACTATTAGCTCTAGGTTGTTGAATAAATAATGTCAATAATCTTATAATTAAACTATATTTACTATCTTTAGTATTATCTAAATAAATGCCTAAATCATTATACGAATTAATTTTTTTCTTAAAAAGAATAGATGATATCTCTTTCAACATATCAGTGGACAACTTTACATAACCTCTTATAATATTGCGTAATTGGTTTGGGTCTTTATTTGTAATTAAAAATAATTCGTTCATAATTTCAATTAATGGTTTTTTTGGATTTAATAAAACCATTTCAGCAAATAATAAGGACCACATCATACAATACCCCCCTCCTTCTTTCCTTTCTTTTGTATTAGCTCTAGCTTCAAACCACTGTAATCCTCGTAGTTCAGTCATACCTGATTCATTCAATGGACAAATATATAATGGTTTAATATAAGTTATATCATCTATATACATTGGTAATTCTGTTTCGAATAAAATCTTTAAGTAATCATTTATTACATCATCTTGTGATTTAATAAAATAACCTGATCCATTAGGTTCAAATCTGTATATATTTTTTTCGTCTGGTTTATATATAAGCATATTACTATGACCCATTGATGCTGTTTTTGAATATATAATTAATTGTATTAAAATTACATCGGATGATTTAGAGATACAACCTTTTAGTTTTAGTCCAAGATATTTAATATAGTCTGCTGGAAATACATGTTCAAAAGTGTCTGTTGGGTCTATAAATAGTCCTAATAAATGTTTTGTATTAAAATTACCAAGCGTAGGTGGTTTCAATTTTGTTTCGTTTAACGGAGTCACAAAGCACTTAGATCTATATTTATAGAGTAGATTATAAAACAAAATATTACCAACACTAATTTTACAATTATAAGTATAAATGCGTGGAAGGGTTTTATCTAATCTTGAAGTTAACCTATCCATTGATTCTTTTAAGTCACTTTTCATATCATAAAAAGTTGGATGCATAGATTTAAAAGATGGGATATTAAATTTAGTTTTATATTCTATATCAATATTTTCATAATTACATTTTTCTATAATTTTAGATAATTGTGTTTCATCTCTTTCATGTTTATCTTCTAAATATTTCATTTGTTCGGTTGCTCGTTGACAGTGTAAATAATATTCTTTAGATTTATTTCCTAATTCACGAATATGGGTTTGTTTTTTTTTTTCAATAAAAATGCTTTCTTTGTGTATAAATGGTGTAAAATGTGTTACATTTTTTATAACAAATAAAACATTATCACAATACATTAATGAGTCTACTGATAGATTATAACTAGGAACGTCGATAATGACAATACATATATTAAATATGTCTGCTAATATATTTAATTCATCTATTCCAAATATAAATAATTCTTTTTTATTTAAAACTGATTTCATTTTAACATGATTCTCATAATAAATAGTTATTATAAATCTAAACATTATAAATATATCCCGATAACCATTAAACTCATTTGAATTACTATAATTTACTGCGTTAGTAGGCAAGTCATATGAAGATATACCTTTAATCCATTCAATAACAGATATAACATGTTGTGAATAGGATGAATTATGTATATACTTTTGTGTTTTTGGATTATCAAACAGCTCTATATTTTTTTTATATAAATGAAGAAGTCCATATATAAAAGTTTGTAATGCTGAATTAGCACTATGTGGGATATCTACAATATAACCATATTCTAAAATATTAGAATCATCTAATTTGATTATATATTTTTTGGTATATTGGCGTTTTATAATTTTTTTTGTCTGTTTCACGCTATTAGGTTTTTTAAATTTAATTGAAGGTGGTTTTATAGAATAAGAATAAGATTCAGGACTATTATTTGAATCTGAAGGAATATATGGTTCAGGTTTAGGTGGACTAGGTGGACTAGGTGGACTAGGTGGACTAGGTTTAGGTGGACTAGGTTTGGGTGTTTTTTTCAATTGTTGTGGGACATTATCATCATCTATAATTGTTTGTAAAAAAGAATTAAACTTAATATATTTATCTTGATATAATTGTCTACCTTTGTCCTCTTTATTAAGTTGACTAAGTTTTTTAGATAGTTCTTGTATTCTCTTATATATATATTTATAAGATTCCATACTAATGTTTTTTTCTATACTATATTTTTCAATTATTCCCAATAATTTTTCGTCCCACGCTGAACCAACTAATAAACTCATTATATAATATTAATACTTTTTATTTATAAATAGTATTGAGATTTAAAAGTTGTATATTAAAATTAGTTTATAATCTTAAAGTAATGTTCTAAATATACTTAAAAAAAATGTAATTATTCGTAGATAATTTTAACGATTTTTGTATATGTCTGATTCATAATTATACAATATTTAAAATAGGAACTTTAATTTTCTTATATGTTGTATGAAGTTCATTATGGATACCAACTAGATATAATTCCGATACAACAAAACCATAGTTTTTTTCCAATATGGTTTTATACATATTGAGCTGTAACGCATAATGCCAGTAATTAGTATCTGGTATATAATTATATTTTAGATCAATTGAAAATTTATTGTATGGACTCGTTTTGTCGATTGATTTACATCTCTTCCAGTCGTAAATACTTAATGTACCATCTTCATTTAAATAAACCATATCAATGGAACCAGCAATCTTCATTTTTTCATCATAAATCATCCATTCAGTACGATATGGTTTTAAATGGCTATGTTCTTTTATAAAGTCTGAAAAATATATATATTCAACCGATTCTGTATTATAATAATACATAGGTTCATTGTTATAATAATCTTCAAACATTTTATGCATATTGGTTCCATTGGACGCTGCGGTATCTCGGTTTTTATTCCATGATTCTTTAATCTCGCTTTTTGTCATTCCAAAATATTTACTTGTATCCCAATTTTTAGATTTCATCATATTATCGATAATTTTGTCTGCGTCAAATTTCTCAAATTTGCGCTTTACCCAAGTTGTAACAGATGTAAAATGTGACATACCTTTTACATTATATATATGTCCGTTTTCCTTAAAACTAATATTTTGGTCACGTTCGTGTGCGTTATTAATAGACAACATACTATAACATTAAAGATAATTTTAAATCAATTTCTATTTAAAGATTATACTATAATAATTATAATGAGCGAAACATTTGCTTTCTCTGCCGACATTAACCAGTTATTATCTTTAATTATTAATACATTTTATACAAATAAAGATGTATTTTTACGTGAGTTAGTATGTAATGCGTCTGACGCCTTAGATAAATTACGTTATAGTTTATTGACAAATCAAGAACTTCAAGATAAAGAATTATGTATTCAAATTAAAGCAGATAAAACGAATAATACATTAACTATTACTGATAATGGTATTGGTATGAATAAAGAAGAACTTGTAAATAATCTAGGAACTATTGCGAAATCAGGAACAAAGGCATTTATGGAATCATTACAAGCAGGCGCGAACATGTCTATGATTGGACAATTCGGTGTTGGATTTTACGCATCGTTCTTAGTATCTGACCGAGTAGAAGTAACATCTAGACAAGACGGGGAAGCTTACAAATGGTCGTCTAGCGCAGGTGGTTCATTTACAATTGAAAAAGATGAAGAAATGAAACAAAGGGGTACATCTATTGTATTATTTATTAAAAATGATATGTTAAATTATCTTGAAGAAACGACTATTAAGGGACTAGTTCAAAAACATTCAGAATATATTAATTTTCCTATTCAATTGTATGTTGAAACTACAAAAGAGGTTGATTGTGTTGATTCTGATGATGAAGCTGATTTAGAAGTAGATGAAGAAGTAGTTGAAGAAGTAAAAGAAGAAGCTGAAGTAAAACCAAAAAAACGAACAGAAATATCTTATGAATGGAAACAATTAAACAAGCAAAAACCACTTTGGTTGCGAAATCCAAAAGATGTAACACAAGAAGAGTATAGTTCATTTTATAAAGGTTTAACGAATGATTGGCAAGAGCCAATGAGTCAAAAACATTTCTCAGTAGAAGGTCAGTTAGAATTTAGATCATTATTATTTATTCCAAAACGAATGGATATGTTTCAATCAGAAAAAAAGAAAAATTATATAAAATTATATGTAAGACGTGTATTTATTATGGACGATTGTGAAGAATTATTGCCTGAATGGTTAAGCTTTGTTAAAGGTGTGGTTGACTCAGAGGATTTACCGTTAAATATATCGCGTGAAACATTACAACAAAATAGAATTCTAAAGGTTATTCGTAAAAACTTAATTAAGAAAACAATTGATATGATGAATGAAGTAGAAGACTATAAAACATTTTATGAACAATTCTCAAAAAATATTAAACTTGGTATTCATGAAGATGAAACACATAGAGAAAAACTATCTGAATTATTAAGATTTGAAACAACAAAGGAACATTTTGTCTCGTTAAAAGATTATGTATCAAGAATGAAAGATACCCAAAAACATATATATTATATTACTGGAGAAAGTATGGCAAGTATCCAAAATTCACCATGCTTGGAACAATTAAAAGAAAAAAATTACGAAGTCTTATTCATGTATGATGCAATTGATGAATATATGATGCAACAATTAAAAACATTTGATAATAAGACATTTTTATCTATTACAAAAGATAGGTTAGAATTTGACCAAACCAAAGACGAAAAAGATAAATATGATAATGAGGCAACAAACTACAAAACGTTATGTGAATTTATTAAGAAAACATTAGATACTCATATCCAAAGTGTAGTAGTATCAACTCGTTTAACAAACTCTCCTTGTATTTTAGTAACAGGTGAATATGGTTTATCTGCTAATATGGAGAGAATTATGAAGGCGCAAGCATTACAAGATACAAATCCTCATATGAAATCTAGTAAAATATTTGAAATTAATCCTTATAGTGATATTATTATAAATCTAAATGATAAGTATAAACAAGACGAAAATGACAAAACAGTTAAAGATTTAATTTGGTTACTATATGAAACAACTTTAATAAATTCAGGATTTACAATGGATAACCCAAATGATTATACGAATCGCATTCATAGACTAATCCGGCTTGGATTAGATATAAATATGGAACCTATCGTAGAAGAAGAACTAGTCGAAGAATCAGACGAATACGTTGAAGATACTATGGAACAAGTTGACTAGCTATGATTTCTAACTGGTCTCTATTATGTAATAATATTATACAATATTATATGAACTATTTATTTATAATAATTATAATAATATTATTCGTATTTATATATTATGTTAATCTATTAAATATTTCTGAAACGATTAAAGATACAATAAATATTAATATATTCAATGGTGTATCCTTATTGTTTATTTCAATATTTCTATATTATTATATATTTTTTGGTTTAAAACGTGGGGTATTTACAACATTTATTATATGGTGTTTATTTGTAATTGCTACACCCATACCTGAAGCAGGTCTATTAGTATCTATTCCATTAAAAAACTTATTGAAAATAGATCTAGATATAACGCAATGGATTATATCTTTTATAGCATTATCTTTTATTTTTTATTCTTATTATAATTTTAGAAATTTATTGAAAGATACAAAAAGCGGACAATTTCTTTTGAGAATCATTGATTTTGGTTCATTTAGTATATTTATCACATCTATAATAGCGTCAATTAGTTTATCATATTTAATAAATGAAATGATTGATAATATCGTATACAAAAAAGAAATGGACAAACAAAAAAATATATTTTATGTTGGTATGTTTATAGTACCATTTATTATTTATATTATATCAATAAGAGAAATATATAAATAAATAATATATATTATATTATGTGTGAAACGTGTGATTGTTCCTTTATAGAATCATGTAAATTTTATCATAATGAATATACTACCGAATTATTATGTATTTTTAAATTACCTAATGAATTGGTTCATTATATTACAAAATATCTATATCATTATAAAGGACATATCCTTAATTATGATAACAAATCTAAAAGATTATGTACGGCTTGCTTTCAACTAGGATATTATAAAATTATACATAGTAAAAAAATAATTACAAACTATAATATAGTCCAATATTTTGATTCATGGATAGATGATTATTATACGAAGGAAGTTCAAACGTTTTGTAGTAAAAAAAATATACCAGGTGTAATGGATTTATTACAACTAAAAAATTGAAATAAATATTAATATAACGATTAAATAAATGTACTGTGAAAATTGTGATTATGATATTGAAATTGCGTCTAATTGGTTTTATAATGATTATCAAACCGAATTATTATTGTCTTTTGGATATAAAATCCATAGAGATGTAATTTTATATATATCCAAATATTTAATGTATAAAGACCATTGTATATTTATTACAGACAAACAAAAAATGTATAATGGTAAAATAAATAGATTAATATGTACAGGTTGCTTTCAAAAAGGATTATATAAATATAGTTATTCGGGAAATAATATTATACAAACTCCTACAATTTCGAACGATATTCAATATTTCTATAATTATATTCAAAAAGACGATAGAACCCGCTTATTACAAAAATATAAAACATATTTCTTTCCTAGAGATTATTATTTACACTATAACCGTAAAAATCCAATTGTAACTAAATATACATATATTACTGAATTATAGTGTTTTAAGTTCACCTTGTTCATCTATATAGTATATGTTTTTTATAATATAATTTTTTTTCTTAGATATAATACGAATACTTTTTTCACAATTTTCACAACATTTACTCATTCTTAAAATAGAGCCTTCTTTATTCGTTGTGAATACACATAAAGATATTTTTTTGGGTTTAGATTGTTGAGGTAATTTTAATAAAGCATCTACTTCAGCATGTATAGTTCCGTGTTTCAAAGTAGTTTCATATTTGTTATAACCGGCGACATAAAAGATAATATTTTTCATCTAAAACTAAGCAAGCCATATAAGCGCGCCCATTATTCGCATTTGGAATAGAACCACGTTTAGGAGCATATTCATACATTTGTTCAAGCACCAATGATTTTTTGACAGACATCTTATATCAATATATTCGTATATGTATAATCAATTTTTATATAAATATATTTCATCATTATTATGAATGGACAACATATTCTTATTAATTTGTATGTCTCTATCCAATATAAATTCTACATTTTTATTATTGAAACCATTTATTTTATTATTTCTGAAACTATTTGATTATCATTTGTATACAATCCATAATAAAGATAAAATAAATCATATACGCCATTTAGTAAAAGATTCATTATGTATGAGTTATTCGGATGAATTTAAACCATTAGGTTTAACTCTTCATCGTAAGATGATTGCTTATTTTCCACCTGATTACGCTGGACGTCTTGTATATATATTAATTCACTCGAAAAACAAATATGAAATCTTAGAGAAAAGCAATAAACCTCATATTGAACGAATCATACCAAAAGAAAACATCAATAATGAATCTAAAATAGACTATTGTTATCGAATAGGTGATTATAGTTTTATTGAATACAATAAAACTAAAATGTATATCAACTCTAATATATTTACTGAACAACAGAGACAAGTATATGATAATATTATGAATATTTATAATACAAAAAATAATGTGAAATGCTATTTATATGGAAACGTGAATAGTGGAAAAACTTTTTTGGCTTATTTAATGGCACGCGAATTAAATTGTTATTTGTGTGATACGTTTAATCCAACCGAACCTTCTGACCACTTTTCAAATATATATAATTGTATTCATCCTACTCCAAAAAAACCTTTGATTATATTGTTAGATGAAGTAGATATACTTATACAAAAAATACACAAAGAAACTATTTTACCGCATAAACATAATTCGATTCAGGTTTACAATAAAACCACATGGAATAATATGTTAGATAAATTAGATTATGGGTTATATCCAAATGTAATATTTATATTATGTTCAAATGTATCCGTAAATGATATAAATAAACTGGACCCGTCTTATTTGAGACAAGGTCGCATAGATTTAATTCAACATTTAATAAAATAATATATATATATATGAATATTAATGCCGAAAAGAAAGAATATAATAAAAATATATTTCCTATAGATAGATTTCCTATAGATAGATTTGATATAGTACATACTCCAAGAGACGGTGATTGCGCTATTCATACATTATTAGAAGGTTTGAAAAAATATTATAAAGATAAAAAAATTATATCTATAATAAATAGTCTAATAAGTAACGATATACATATAACAAATCTTTCATATCAGTTAGACAAAAAAAATATAATATCTTATAGTAAAGATAATATAATAGCATTTAGAACAGCTTTATATAATTATTATACGACAAATAAGAGTGTAAACAAACGGTCTATGTATTACCCAAGTAGTGATGAGTTAGATAAAATGAAAGAATCGTCTTATTATTTACAAGATAAAGATTTTTATCATATTTGTAAAATATTTAATATTTGTATCTATTTAAGAACACAGAAAATAAGCGATAAAACTGAGAATAAGTGGATTAAAATTAACCCTATGAAAACTACCCGTTGTATATATATTAATCATATAGACCTAATACATTGGGAATTATTGAAACTCAAAGAAAGACCAACTGTAAATAAATCTAGACGATCTGCGAAACAATCTTCAAGACGATCTGCGAAACAATCTTCAAGCCAATCTGCGAAACAATCTTCAAGCCAATCTGCGAAACAATCTGCGAAACAATCTTCAAGACAATCTACGAAACAATCTGACAATACACATAAAGTACCAAAAAATGATTCTACTCCGGTTTATAATATAGCAATGGGTGTATTTTTTTTCATAATTCTCGTAGGTGTTTCTTATTAATAATATTAAAACTATATATGTTGTTTCCAACCATAGCTCACGGAATTACAGATTTAGTAGAATGTCCTAGAAAAACGATTATTTCATATGCTTTAATAAATCCTATTGTATTGAATATGAATATAGAACAACAAACTATATTATTATTAGCTACTTCGGTATATCATATGCGAAAAGACGTTCCGGGTGGAATACTTGGTTCATCCATTATGCATAATATATGGTTATACGAACCCTTGATAGCACAATTTTATTTATCATTTGTACATACACCTAGACATTATTGTAGAAGCTTAAAAACAAAAACTATACCTAAATTATGTCTCATAACATGTATGTCTATTTTGTCTCTTATAGCCTTAAACCAAAACTGGAATTTATATTTAATCCATAAGTTGGGTACTTTATGGTGGTCGGCGCCAGTCATATCTCATATTTTTGTAAATGAACTATTTGTTAAGGATTAAATCCATTTTTTCTTCTAACATTAATAAACGTTTCATTATTTCGTCATTTTTTAATTTTTCATTTTGTAATTCTACGTCTAAATCTTTTATACATTGTATAGATAATGAAAATAATGAGTTGTAATTTAAACTATAGTATTCTCCTGTTTTAGAGACAATATAAGATATATCATCTAAAACAGATATGTCATTTGCTATAAAACCAATTTCACACTGGGTTGTGGAATACTTATTATATATTTTTGGATTTAATTGTCTTAAAATACTTAACGAACCACTTAAGTCTTTTATATTATATTTTAACCTTTTATCGGATAATAACTCCAAACTATCTGCTGTTATTTTACCATTTACATATAATTTGCTATCATCATCATTTAATGAACCGCCTATAATGACTTTATTATTATAATAAATAAAATTTTCACCACTAGACCATCCATCTGATATATCAATTACATTTAAAGAATCATAACTATTTTTAATTCTGACTCCACCATTTATATCTAATATATAGGATGTTGAATTTAATGTTCCAATACCAACTTTACCATTTGTATAATAAATATTATTGGATAAATCCGGAATCCAATCATTCGAAGGAATATAATATTCATCCGATGAATTATTATTGAATAATCTTACCCCCCCTTTGACATTTAATGTATAATTATCACATATATCATTGGTTCCGATATTAACATTTTTTGTAGTATAATAATTATCAGCATCGTTAGATGAAAATATACCTGAACCAGATGAACCTGCTCCTATATATATATCTCCGTTTTCATCTAATAATCTTCCATTTAAGTAAATATCACCACTTATAGTAGTGTTATTTATTACGTAAAGCGAATTTATTGATATATCTGATTCAGAATCAATGGTTGCGTTTGAACCTATGGTTGAACTATAAAAAATGGTACCATTAATAGAAACATCTTGTAATATGGTTATTCCTTTTACATCAAGTGTTTGCATAGAAAGACCATTCAACGATGAATCTCCAATAACTTCAAGATTTTTATATATAGTCGTGTTACCAGACGAGTCAATCAATAACGAGTCACCTTCATCTCCAGCATTGAATAAAGCAACATGCTCTTGATCACCCGATCCAAACTGGGAAACCTTCAAAGCTGGACCGGTTCCTTGATTAGAAATATCTAATTGAGTGCTAATAAGTATTTCATTATTAATCGTAATGTCATTTTGAATAATATTATTTATATTGAATGAACCGTCTACTATAAAGTCACCGAAGACATGTAATGAATGTAAACTAATATCGCTAGTAGTTGTTATTAAAGTTTGTTTGTTTGTTTCTAATATATCCACATTACTTATTATTGTATCCACTGAGCCACTTAACGAAGTAGCATTACTTATGATTGTATCCACCGAGCCACTTAACGAAGTAGCATTTAATATTACAGTATCCACTGAGCCACTTAAGGAAGTAACATTTGTTGTTATTGTATCCACTGAGCCACTTAACGAAGTAACATTTAATATTACAGTATCCACTGAGCCACTTAAGGAAGTA
>Ga0115003_10003633_pt1 | contig 12081 bp, 10 predicted proteins | sample ArcticOcean_MG_C_7_FD_88736 | JGI IMG/M metagenome (GOLD analysis project Ga0115003, IMG submission 88736) | Marine microbial communities from western Arctic Ocean - ArcticOcean_MG_CB11_88 | ecosystem: Environmental > Aquatic > Marine > Oceanic | place: Arctic Ocean: Canada Basin | collected... | reverse complement strand
AATATTTTTTCAAACCAAAGAAGTAGTGAATAAAAATAAATTAAATACGGTTTGTGAGGAGGCAAACTGTCCAAACATAACTGAATGTTGGAGTAAAAAACACGCAACTTTTATGATTATGGGCGATACATGCACAAGAGGATGTGCTTTTTGTGATGTTAAAACAGGAAAACCTTCTCTTCTTGATCCTATGGAGCCTTTCAAAATATCTAGAGCAGTAAAAGAATTAAAATTAAATCATGTAGTAATTACCTCTGTTGATAGAGATGATCTTGAAGACGGTGGAGCAAGCCATTTCAAGGAAGTTGTTTCTGAAATTAAAAAAAATAATATTAAAACTACAGTAGAAGTTTTGACACCTGATTTTTTAAAAAAAGGAAATGTATATGAAAAAGTTTTAGAAGCAAATCCTGATGTCTTCAACCACAATATCGAAACAGTTCCTAGTTTGTATCTAAAGGTTAGACCTGGATCTCGATACTTCACTTCGATCGAATTACTTAAGTCTGTCAAAGTTAAGAGACCAAGTATTTTTACTAAATCTGGTATTATGGTTGGTTTGGGGGAAAAAAAAGATGAAATAATTCAAGTTATGGATGATCTTAGAATGGCTAATGTAGATTTTTTAACAATTGGTCAATACCTACAACCCTCAACACAACATTTTCCATTAGATCGCTACGTACATCCAGATGAATTTAAAGAATTTAAAAACATTGCTATTGCAAAAGGTTTTTTACTAGTTTCTTCCACCCCCTTAACAAGATCTTCTTATCATGCTGACACAGATTTTAAGATATTAAAAGGAGCAAGAGAAAAATTTTTAGAATGTCGTCCGCTTCAATAAAAAAAATTATTTCTTGTAATAAAAAAAATTTAATTGATATGGTTCTAGATATTGAACAATATCCTAAGTTTGTCCCGTGGTGCCTCGATGCTAAAATACATGAAAGAAAAGATTCTAATGATTTTATTCAAATAAAAGCAGATCTTAAAGTTGGTAAAAAATTTATAAATGAGACCTATACTAGTCTAGTTTTATACTCTAAAAAAAAAAATTTAATCACTGTTACCAATTTAAAAGGGCCACTAAAACATCTTAAAAATGAATGGAGATTTAAAGAAATAAATAACAAAACGCAGCTAGATTTTAGTATAAGTTTTGAACTCCAAAATAAATTTTTCAATATAATAATGAAAAATTATTTTAATTTTGGATTAAATAAAATTACTGATGCCTTTGAACAAAGGGCTTTAAAATTATTCAAATAAAACTCTTAATAAGCTTTAAAGATTTCTTTACAGAATTTATTCTAATACTTTCTCTATTATTGTTTTTAAAAAAATATTCATAAATTTCAGTTTTTCTACCTTTTTTTAGACCTATGTAGACTAATCCTACTGGTTTAAATTTTGATCCACCTCTAGGTCCAGCAATTCCTGTAATTGATATATTTAATTTTGATTTTGATATTTTTGATAAGTTATTAACCATGGCTAAACAACATTGCCTGCTCACGGCTCCATATTTTTTTATTATTTTTAAGGATACTTTTAGATATTTAATCTTGGAATAATTTGAATAAGTAATAACACCGAATTTAAAAATTTTTGAAGAACCGTTGACGCTAGTTATTGCCTGTGCAAGCATTCCACCGGTACAGGATTCAGCTATTGATAAAGTTGTTCTTTTATTTCTAAGCAAGTTAACTATTTGTTTTGCATCCTTAAACATAATTTATAAAAAAAAAATAACCAATAGTATTGTAACAGAATAAAAACCTGCAACTACATCATCTAAAATTACACCAAAACCATTTTTCATTTTTTGATCAATTGTATTAATTGGAAAGGGCTTTAAGATATCAAATATTCTAAACAAAATAAAAGAAATTAAAGTATATAAAATAAAATAAATAAAATTATTTTTTTCAATAAGGCTATAGATAGTTAAAATAGGAATAGATTGACCTATAAATTCATCTATAACTATTTCTTTTGCATCTATTTCTGAAAATAAATTTTTAGAATTGTCTATAGCGAAAACTGAAAATATAAATAATATAGTTACTGCTAGAATTAAAAAAAAAATATTTACTTGAAGAACATAAAACCAAATATAGATTATACATGTAATAAAAGAAGCTATAGTACCAGGTGCATACTTTGAATTGCCAATGCCCATCATTGTAAGTATTAATATTTTTAATTTTTTAATCATGTTTAATCATGTTTAATCACCGAAACTATAACTTCTGCAGCTATAGCTTTCTCTTGTCCTACAACACCTAACTTCTCAGTTGTTTTAGCCTTAATATTTATATTTGTTAAGGGTATTTTGCATAATTTAGAAATACTATTAATAATTTTATTTTTAAATTTTTTTAGTTTAGGAGTTTCAGTTATGATATTTATATCAAGATTATTAATTTCATAATTTTTATTTTTAATTTCGTTAACTACCTTTTCAATAAGATTTGAAGAACTTACATTTTTAAATTTTTTATTTTTATCGGAAAACTTTTCACCTATATCACCCATTTGACACGCGCCAAGTATGGCATCAATTATAGCGTGCAAAACTGGGTCACCATCTGAATGTCCTAGTGTGCCAAGTTTAGATGGAATTTTAATGCCACCCAAAAAGAGTTTTCTGTCTTCAACTAATCTGTGAACATCAAATCCAATACCAATTTTTAAATTAGATTTATAAATATTCTTAAGAAGTCTAAAATCATATTTGTCAGTAATCTTAAAATTTTTTTTTTCACCATTTATAAGTTTAGTTTTATAATTACTGTCTATTAAAGATAAATCATCATCTACATATTTATCTTTATTATTTTTATGTAAATTTGAAATTTTTTTAAGATCAAAACATTGAGGAGTTTGAGTTAAAAAAAGATTTTTTCTTTTTAAATTTAAAAATTTATTTTTATTGTATTTTTCTTTTAAAGCATCTTGTATTTTTAGCACTGGAACAATTGCACTATTTTTTTTAGCTTCAATTAAAATTTTTTTTATTAAGTTTTTAGAGAAGTTTGGTCTTGCGGCATCATGAATTAATACCTTCTTAACTAATTTCTGTTTTTGTAAATAATTTAATGCATTATTAGTAGATTGTTGTCTATTCTTACCTCCTACTATAAATGTTATATTTTTAAGGTTGATTTTTTTTAAAAACTTTAAATGTTTTTTATTATAAACAATAATTATTTTCTTAAATTCTTTAAATTGATTAATTTTATTGATCGACAACTCTATCAAGGTTTTACCTGCTATTTTATGGTATGGTTTAGGGATATTAGATTTAAACCTATTACTTGATCCTCCAGCAAGTAAAATAAAAGAAAATTTCATTGAGTTAAACTATATTATGTTTATATAAATTATTGATATTTTTTATGCTTAAAAAATTAGAGGGTTTTAAATTAGTTCTTTCACTTTCTATAATTTGTATTGGGCTATGTATACTTACTTTTTTAGCTTTCATCGATATAAAATTATTATCCTTTTTAGATATTAATTTACAGCTTTTAATATATTTTGACATAATTCTACTCGTAATATTTTTAATTATAGTATTTAAAAAAATATCTAATCTGTATTTTTTAACAAAAACTAAAAAGGTAGGAGCACAAACTAGCCGCAGATATATATCTTTATTTACTTTATTTACTTTTATACCGTCGTTTCTTATTGCTATATTTTCTTTATTTATTTTTAATTACGGACTTCAAAATTTTTTTAATACCCAGATAACAAAAGCCGTGAGCAGTTCATACGATGTTGCTAAAAATTATTCGGAACAAAATAAAAAAATTATTCAGTCAGATGTTTTCTTAATGAGTGTTGGATTAAATAGAGCTTCAAATTTATTTTACTCCTCACCAAGTACGTTTAAAAATATTGTGAGATCAGAAAAATTATTAAGAAGAGTTGATGATATTTTTTTAATTGATAGCTCTGCTAATATTATATTCTCTGATAGTAATAGTAATACAAAATTTAAACAACCATCTGAGCAAGAAATTAATAAAGCCCTTGAAGGTGTAACAGTTTTAATCAAGAATAATATTGAAGATAAAACCTCAGCAATGATTAAATTAAATAACTTAATTGATACATATTTATTTATTTCAAGAAATGTTGATCCTGAAATTATCAAATATTTAAATGAAACGCAGCAAGCTGTTAGTTTTTATTATGCTGTTGAGAATAAAGAATTAGGCATAAAAATAACTTTTGCGATAATTTATATTCTAGTGGTAGGTTTACTTTTATTTATTTCAGCAATAATAGCCATTGCTTTTGCAGATAGACTTACAAAACCAATAATTAATTTAATCAAGGCCTCTGATAATATTAGCAAAGGAGTTTTAGACTCTAGAGTTAATGAGTCCGAAACCTATGAAGAATTTACAATGCTAAACAAAAATTTTAACAACATGATAAAAAGATTAAAAAAACAACAAGACAAATTAATAGTATCAGAGCGTTATGCTGCCTGGGAGAGCGTGGCCAGAAAACTTGCACATGAAATAAAGAATCCTTTAACACCGATACAATTATCGATTGATATGTTGCAAAATAAATTTTACAAAAAAATTACTGACGGAAAAGATGAGTTTAAAAGTTATCTGTCTACTATTAATAGACAGATAAAAGATATAGAAAATTTAGTTAATGACTTTTCAAGCTTCGCAAGAATGCCTCGACCAATCTTTAAAACGATCGAAATAGATATTGTTGCTCAAAGAGCAGTAAATTTTTATAAAATGTTCTCTAAAAATGAAATTTTTCTAACCATAAAGAAAAAGAAAAATATAATTAATGGGGATGCAGAACAACTTTATAGAGTTTTTTTAAATCTTATAAAAAATTCAGAAGAGTCAATCATTGAAAAAAAAGCAAAAAACCAGCTTTTTATAGGTAAAATCAATATAGAAATTGACAAAAATAAAGATTATATACACGTTTCATTAGATGATAATGGCGTAGGTATTAAAGATACCTCAAAAATAATGACACCATATTTTACAACTAAAAAAGAAGGAACTGGACTTGGACTTCCTATTGTAAATAAAATCATTAATGAACACAAAGGTGAATTAGCAATTTTCAACAATAACCCTGGTGTAAAAATTATAATTACACTTCCTAAAATTGATTAAATGAAAACTGAAATTTTAGTAATAGATGATAATGCAGATATACGTTTCTTAACTTGTAATATTTTACAAGAAAATGGCTATACCGTTAGATCTGCTGCAAATTACAATCAGGCAATTCAGGAGATAAACGGCAAGCTACCTGACCTAGCTATAGTAGATATTAGGTTAGATAAGAGTGACAAAGATGGCATTAATTTATTAAAATTATTAATGCAAAAGAATAAATCTTTACCTGTGATTATGATCTCAGGACACGCTAACGTTCAAGTAGCGGTAGAAGCAATCAGACTTGGTGCTTATGAATTCGTGGAAAAACCTTTTTCTTCTGAAAAATTATTGAATTATGTTAAACGAGCAATAGAAGTTTTCACTATAAGAGAAGAAAAAATTAATGTTGAAAATAAACTATTTCACTCATTTGAATTTATTGGAGTTAGTGATGAGATTCAAAATATTAAAAAAACTATACAAAAATTAGTAGCAACTGAAAGTAGAATTTTAATTACCGGTCAAACTGGAACCGGAAAAGAGCTTGTAGCAAGAAAGATTCACAAGAATTCTTCCAGGTCTGAAAGTCCATTCATAGTCTTTAATGCTGCGTTGTTACAAGAAAAAAAATATGAAAAACAACTTTTTGGTGAAGAATATAAAAATGGAAATATTGACTATGGAGTTCTTGAAAAAGCTAATAATGGAACTTTACTTTTAGATGAAGTTTCTGAAATACCATTTGAAATACAGTCAAGCATATTAAGAACATTGATTGATCAAAAATTTAAAAGAATTAACGGCAGAAAAGACATTTATGTAAATATTCGCATTATCTCTTCCACTGCAAAAGATTTAAAATTATTAATTGAAGAAAAAAAATTTAGAGAAGATTTATACCACAGGTTAAATGTTGTGCCTATTCATCTGCCTCCATTACAGTCTCGGACTCAAGACATTCCATTATTAATAAAATATTTTAAGAATAAAATAGCTGAAATTAACGGCGTTCCAGAAGCGGAGATAGATGAAAACAATGACTTGTTGTATAGCTACGATTGGCCTGGAAATGTTAGAGAGTTAAGAAATTTAATCGAAAGAGTAACAATACTTTCCTTGCATGAAAATCAAAAAGATACAAATAAAATACTTACTGATATTTTAAAAGAAAATCCTAACTCCTTAAACAAAGATGTCCTAAACAATACTTTGTCCTATCCTCTCAAAGAAGCTCGGGAAGTGTTTGAAACTAATTACTTGATTAATCAATTAAAAAAAAATAATGGCAATATTTCTAAAACTGCTGATTTTATAGGCATGGAAAGATCAGCTCTTCATAGAAAATTAAAATCTTTAGGCATAAAAGGTCTCAATTAATCATGAATATAATTATATGTGGAGCTGGCAAGGTTGGTTTTTCAATTAGTAAGCAATTATCTGCACAAGGTCATTCGGTTACTATTATTGATCAATCATCTGAAGATATAAAAAAAATAAATGAAACACAGGACGTAAAAGGAATAGTAGGTAGAGCCACTTTTCCATCTGTCCTTGAAAATGCAGGAGCTACTAATTCTGACATGATCATAGCTGTAACAAAAAATGACGAGACAAATATGATTATTTGCCAACTAGCTCATAGTTTATTTAATGTTAACAAAAAAATTGCAAGAATTAGATCTAAAGAGTTCTTAGAAGGTAAATGGAGTAAGCTTTACAACAAGTCTAACTTACCAATAGATGTAATTATTTCTCCAGAAGCTGAGGTAGCAAAATCCCTTTTTAGGAAGTTAGAAGCACCAGGAGCACTTGATAGCGTGCCGTTTGCTGAAGATAAGATTAAAGTTTTAGAGATTTTAGTTAAAAAAGATTGCCCAATTATTAACCTATCATTAAAAAATTTAACTGAAAAATTTCCCGATTTCAGATCTAATATTGTTGGTGCGGTAAGAGAAAGTAAGTTTATTTTTTTAAAAAAAACTGATCAATTAGTAGAAGGTGACAAGGCGTATGTAGTTGTTAGTGCGGATCAAATCACGCAAATTTTGAAAGCTTTTGGTCATGAGGAAAAAACAGCCAAAAAAATACTTATCGTTGGAGGTGGAAATATTGGGCTTAACCTAGCTAAAATCATAGAAACTAGTTTTGAGGGTGCACGCGTAAAAATAATAGAAAAAAACAAAGAAAGAGCAGAACTTATCGCAGCTGAATTGAGTTCTTCAATTGTAATATGTGGGGATGCACTCGATGAAGAAATACTAAAAGAAGCAAATATTGAAGAGATGGAAACAATTTTAGCGCTCACAAATGATGATGAAGATAATATCATGGTTTGTGTGCTTGCTGAAAAATACTCTCCTCTAAAACGGACTATCGCTATAGTAAACAAATCAAACTATAGCTTGTTACAAAAATCATTAAATATCGATGACCTTGTAGATCCACGTATGACCACAGTATCCAGAATAATGGAACATGTTCACAAAGGAACTATTGAAACAGTTTATTCAGTATTAGATGGAGAATATGAATTTATTGAAGCAGAAATTTTAGAAAAATCAGAACTACTTAATAAATCTATAAAAAATTCAAATTTACCAGAGCATATTAGAATAGGTGCTGTATTAAGAGCTGAAAAAGTAATCATACCAAGATCAGATTTTGTATTTGAAAAAGATGATCTTGTAGTTTTTATTGCAAAAAGAGAACTTTTAAAAGAAGTTGAAAGTATATTCAGGATTAGTTCGATTTAATAATGAATTTTAAAGGTGTATGTTATTACTTGGGTTTATCTTGTTGGCCCATATCTATTCTTTCATTTGTAAATATTCTTTATTCCTCATATTTTGATCATTATTTGAATTTAGATTCTTATCTATTAACATTATTTGTTTCATTATTTTTTGCATTTTTATTTTATTTTATTAGTAAAAATGGAGAAAAAAATATTAAGTTTCACGAACAATTAATCCTAATTTTTATTGTTTATTTTTTTATCTCTCTATTAATTTCTATTCCTTATTATTTTAGTTATTACCAAATATCATTTATTGATTCTTTTTTTGAAGCAGCATCAGGTTTAACAACAACTGGGTTCACAGTTTTTGAGAATGTTAAATTTTTAGATCCAACTTTACTTATTTGGAGATCAACATCCCATTGGATTGGCGGATTATTTTTTTTAATTTTCTTAATACTCATTTTCTCAAATTTTAAAAATGATTACAAGTTAACACACCTTGTTTACAATCCAGATAAAGCCAATAATCTTCTTAATGATACAAAAAAAATTGTTATAAAAGTTTTCTTTCTTTACTTTTTTTTAACAGCTTTAATTTTTGTTTTATTTAACTTTTCAGGCATTAGACTATTTAATAGTTTGAATTTAGCAATGTCAGTCAGTTCTGCAGGGGCTTTTTTGCCTACAAATGAACTATCAGACATAATTAAGTTCTCTTCACAAAAAATTATATTATCTTTTGCTTTAATTTTTTCAGTTTTAAATATTTATTTTTTTTATAGCCTTTTCTCTAGCTTTAGTAATATTAAAAAACATTATGAAGATATGATAATATTAGGAGGTATATTTTTTTTTAGCTTAATACTTTTTTTTTCAATAGGAGAAACTACATTTTTAAATATTTTTTTAAGCGTAGCAAGTAGTTTTAGTAATTCAGGAATATCATTTTACGAGCCGCCAGAAAATTTTTATTTATTTTTGGTGTTTTTAACTATCATTGGAGGATCTTTAATTTCAAATTCAGCTGGAATTAAATTTATTCGTATATATATTTTACTTAAATCAACAATTTTTGAACTTTTTAAACTTGTTACACCAAATATTGTTTTTGATAAAAGAATTTTAAAAACCGACAGTAAAATTAATAATGAGAATCTAAATTCTTCTTTTTTAATCTTTATATGTTTTTTTATAAGTATTTTTATTTTGTCTAGTGTTTTAGCTACAGATGGACTTAATTTTGAAAATTCACTTAAGTTATCTATTCTGACAATTACTAATACTGTAAATTCTAGGCTCTATGGATTAGATAACGTTAATTTTTCAGATTTACTAACATCATCTAAATTATTTATAATTTTATTTATGGTTCTAGGAAAAATTGAGTTAATATCACTTTTCTTAATTATCAAAAAAGCTATCAGAAAGAATTAATTTATGTCAAAAATTGTAGTAATTGGTGCTGGTGCAATGGGGACAGCTTTTACTTTTCCTTGTTTAGATAATAATCATGATATTAATATTATAGGAACACACTTAGAAAATGATTTCATCGATACGATGCTTAAAAACAATAGATTGCACCCAGGTCTTAACACACGCATTCCAGAGACTATCAATTTAATTAAATTTGAAAATTTTGATAAAATTTTAGGTAATGGGATTGATCTGATAGTTTTAGGCATAAGCTCAAAAGGTATTGAGTGGGTTTCTGATCAGCTTTATCGTGTATACAAAAATAAGAAACTCCCTAATTTGCTTATGCTTACTAAAGGTTTGAGTATTCACGATAACAATTATGAATTATTGGTCGATAAACTTGAAAGATTACTTTTTGCAAAAGGGATTAAAGATGTAAATATATCTGCGGTAGGCGGCCCATGCTTGGCTACAGGTTTAGCGAATAAAGTACATAGCAGCGTAATTATTGCAAATAAAGATATTAAAACGGCAAAAAAAATTGCCTCTTTATTAAACACTAATTATTACCATACATCCTTTTCCGATGATTTAAACGGTGTTGAAGTTTCTGCTGCAATAAAAAACATATTTTCGATGGCAGTGGGCGCTTCAAAAGGTCTTTGCAGCAATAACATTTCAGATGAGATTAGAGAAAAAAATTATTTAAATACAGCTTCAGCATTAATTAAGCAATCAATTCAAGAAATGGAAATTTTTGTAGAACATTTAAAGGGAAAAAAAGAAACTGTTAGAGGTTTAGCGGGACTTGGAGATTTATATGTTAGTTCTGGTGGAGGAAGAAATAGTTTGATGGGATTTTACATAGGTGAAGGCATGACTTATTCTGATGCAAAAAAAATTAAAATGCCGAAAGTTACAGTAGAAGGCGCAGATTTAGCCATAGAAATTGGAAAAAAAATAAATGAAGATTTTGATAAAAAAAAGTTACCTTTAATGCTTGGTATGGTTAATGCTATAATTGAAGACAAAAAATTAGAATTGGACTGGCAATATTTCAACTGACAATGAAAAAAGATAAAAATTTTATTATCTCAATAGACCAAGGAACCACTTCAAGCAGAGCAATACTTTTTAATTTAAAAGGCCAACCTGTTTATTCTTCACAAAAAGAATTTACTCAATATTTCCCAAAAAGTGGATGGGTAGAGCACGATCCAGAAGAGATATGGTCAACAACCAAAAAAACGTTGAGTGACGTTATTAAAAAAAGTAAAAAAATTAAAGGAAAAATCCTTACTATTGGTATTACCAATCAAAGAGAAACTACTGTCTTGTGGAATAAAAAAACAGGTAAAGTAGTTTATAACGCAATAGTCTGGCAAGATCGTAGGCAAGAAGAGTTCTGTAAGAAACTTAGAAAACAAAATAAAGAAACACTTATCTTTAATAGAACTGGTCTTTTAATAGATTCATATTTTTCGGGTATAAAAATTAAATGGATATTAGATAATGTTCCGTTAGCTAAAAAGCTAATGAAGAAAAAACAGTTACTTTTTGGTACAATTGATAGTTTTTTGATTTGGAGACTTACAAGAGGAAAAGTCCATGCCACTGACGCTACTAATGCAAGCAGGACTATGATTTATAATATTACCAACAATAAATGGGATGAAACTATTTTAAAGATTCTTAAAATTGATAAAAATATTCTACCTGTTGTTAAAGATTGCGCTGATGATTACGGATTAACGCATCCTTCAATTACTGGAAAACCGATTTCTATTAGCGGGGTAGTGGGCGACCAACAGTCTGCTTCTATCGGTCAATGTTGTTTTGAGCCAGGATCATTAAAAAGTACATATGGTACTGGGGCTTTCGTTCTACTTAACACCGGATCTAAAATTATTTATTCAAAAAATAGGTTGCTCACTACGATCGCTTACCGAATTAAAGGTAAGACCACATACGCGATGGAGGGATCAATATTTATTGCGGGAGCTGGTGTGCAGTGGTTAAGAGATAAATTAAATTTTTTTAAAAGTGCATCTGAAACTGAAAATATTGTTAAGTCTTTAAAAGACAACAAGGGTGTCTATCTAGTTCCAGCGTTTACAGGATTAGGCGCCCCTTATTGGGACGCAAATGCCAGAGGAGTTTTGAGTGGGTTAACGAGAGACACAGGCCCTAAAGAAATTATTAGGGCTACCATTGAATCAGTTGCGTACCAAACATATGATTTATTCGAAGCAATGAAACATGATGGTTTAAGACCAAAACTTGTTAAAGTTGACGGAGGAATGGTAATGAATAATTGGTTTTCACAATTTTTATCAGATGTAGTTGACATAAAAATCTTAAGACCAAAAGTTCAAGAAACTACTGCTCTAGGTGCTGCCTTTATGGCTGGACTTCAAATTGGCGTCTATAAGTCATTGAAAGATATTTCTAAAAATTGGCACTTAGATAAAAATTTCGCACCTAAAATAAAATCCAAAGAGAGAAATAATTTAATTAAAGGTTGGTCCTCAACAATTAAAAAAACGCTGACTAAAACAATCTAAGATTGTATTTTCATATTTTACCCCCATTTTTTACTGCTAATGTTACTTTACATAAAGTTCATTTTGAGTTCTAATCTTTATATTAAAACAAGTAAATCGTTAAATTAACTTCAACAAAGGAAAATAATGTTTAATAAATTAAAAACAATTCTTACTGTTGCTGTTACTTACTCACTAGTAATTTCATCTGCATATT
>Ga0115003_10003624_pt1 | contig 12100 bp, 12 predicted proteins | sample ArcticOcean_MG_C_7_FD_88736 | JGI IMG/M metagenome (GOLD analysis project Ga0115003, IMG submission 88736) | Marine microbial communities from western Arctic Ocean - ArcticOcean_MG_CB11_88 | ecosystem: Environmental > Aquatic > Marine > Oceanic | place: Arctic Ocean: Canada Basin | collected... | reverse complement strand
CCGGCATGCCCATCGGAGGAGACAACGAGGTAGCGGTCCTGATTGGATTGGCTCATGGGTAACGTTCCTTAGAGCAGTCTTTCGAATGCGATGGGCGGCGGGATCAATATCCGCCGGAAGAGACATTTTGGCCAAGATCCGGAGAGACAGCAATCGGCGATTTGGCAATTCTGACATGTGGGCAGGGGCACGCATCTGAAAGAAAAGGCCTCTGGCCTTCTTCTCGTGCGGTGCTAACGCAGCTCGTTCGCCCCGAGGGCCCCGGCGCTAGGACCGGGTGCGATCTACGAGGTCAAGCGCGCGGATCAAGGTCCGGGACACGACCGCAAAATGCGCGTCGTCGTCCTACCTCCGCAGCCGGATGGCACGGAAGACTGGACGGCCGCCGCAGCTTGCGGCCCTTGTGACGCGCGAATCGATGATTGGGCCGGACGGTTCATTTTCTCAACTCACCGGAAGACGTTTACGGCCTGTGCCTGCATGGTGGAGCGCGGCATAGGGTCTCTGCCGAGGTGTCCGTACATGGGAGCGATGAGACTGAGTCCCCGATATCAACGCTTCAATAAGCCGGCTCAGGTCAGCGTACCGGGCGGCGCGGGTTTAGTGGAATTCGATGCGGGTGTTCGTAAAACGTGTTAGGCCGCTTTTAGGCGAATGGGCATCTTGCCGGGAGAGACCAGAATCGGATTGCCAATGCCAAGCACGCTGTACGTAACCTCTCCTACCAACTCGATGTCCGAGGTTCGCTTCAGGAGTTCTTCGAAGAGCATCGTGATCTCGCGTCGTGCTAGATGAGCGCCGAGGCAGAAATGAGGCCCGCCTCCGCCGAATGAAACATGTTCGTTCTTCTTACGGCGGATATCGAATCGGAACGGATCTTCGAAAGCTTCTTCATCGCGGTTGGCCGAGGGGTACCAGAGCGTGACGCGGTCACCTTCCTTGATTGGAACGCCAGAGATTTCGGTATCTCGGGCCGCGACACGTTTGAAGTAGGCGACGGGTGAGGTCCACCGAATGATCTCTTCCGTCGCGCTCTTCATTAGGCTCGGGTCGGCGCGGAGGGCTGCCATCTGCTCCGGCTCGGCAAGCAGTTGCTGCATGCCGCCAGAGATCGCGTTTCGAGTCGTTTCGCTGCCTGCAACAGTTAGCAGCATAAAGAAGGCATCGAGCTCGAGTTCGCCCAGCGGACCGAGTTCATCTTCAACCTTCACGAGAGTCGATAGAACGTCATCTGTCGGATTTGCCCGTTTGCTCGCAGAAATTTTCTGGCCGTAGCCGAAGACTTGTGCGGCGAGTCCTTCTCGCTCGGACTCTGGAACGGGATGTTCGGGATCGATGCAAAGCAGCATGTCGTTGAGCAAGGTGAAGAGCCAAGCGCGATCTTCCTTCGGAATCCCAAGCACATCGGCGATCATGTGCATAGGAAGCTGATAAGCGACTTCTTGAACAAACTCGACGTTCTCGCGTTCGATGGCTTCGTCGACGATTGAGACGGCCCACTCACGCGCGAGGTCATCAAGCCGGGCCGTCATGCGCGGCGTAAAGCCAGAGCTGATCAGCTTGCGCTGTCGGATATGGGGTTGCCCATCCATGTCGGTCAGCATAAAGCCGAGACCTTCGAATCCAAGGCCGGCACCCGTGACTGACAGGAAGTCTTCCGGGTTGCGATTGACGTCTCGGATGTCTGCATAACGTGACAAGACCCAAAAATCGCGGTCCCCTGTTTGATTGAAGCCGGCCGTCGCCGGGTGTCGCCAGACAGGCGCATCTTCTCGGAGCGTGTTGAAGACTTCATGGGGGAAGCCGTTTCTGTAGAGCTCGGAGTTCGTTAGATCGATTTCGTCGAGGTTCATAGTCTTTTTTAGGTCTCTTACCTGGTCCGCCGCGGCCCGGCGGGACTTCGTGAATTGGGTCCCGAAAAGGTAGCGCGATCGATACGTCGGGGAGTGTCTACAATTTTGGCTCGGTGGTAAAAAACCAGCAAGACATAGGCGCTCACTACCGATTTTTCAGAGCGAGGTTGGCGCGGATTGAGAACCGGATTCGACCCAGTACCCTGATGCAACGTCAGAGACAGCTAAACCGCTTTCGAAGCCTCTCCAGGATTCTAGAAAAGCAGCGCTACTGCATTCTTGAAGACGTGATCGAGGAGTCTTTACGGACCTCGCTCGGCGATGCGATCGCCCGGATCAAGGGCGCTTTCGGCGTCGCGCCCGCGACGAAAGATTTCGAGGGACGCGAAACGCACAAGCTCTAGAACCTGTTGGTTCACGGCGGCGCACGCAGCTGCGATCGCTGCGGGCGCCGGCTCGCTCATATTCACTGAGGAGACCTCCTTCGACTATTAACGTCGGAGGCCGAGGCTGCTAGTCGAGGTCGGAGGACGAGTGACGTTCCGGAACGCGTTCGTCCTCGGGGCCCCAGGCGCGGTTCACGCGTTGTCCCCGCTTAACAGCAGGACGATCAGAGATTTCATCCGACCACCTAATGACGTTCTTATAGGACGTGACGTCAAGGAACTCGCCCGCGTCGTAGAGCAGGCCCTTCACGAGGCCGCCGTACCAGGGGTACGTCGCCATATCGGCGATCGTGTAATCGTCACCGCCGAGGAATTGCCGATCCGCGAGGTTCTGGTCAAGAACATCAAGCTGCCGTTTCACTTCCATGGCGAAACGATCGATCGGGTACTGCCATTTCTCCGGCGCGTAGGCATAGAAGTGACCGAAACCGCCCCCGAGATAGGGTGCACTGCCCATCTGCCAGAAGAGCCAAGACATACATTCGGCTCGGGCCGAGGGTTCCGTCGGAATGAACTCTCCGAATTTCTCAGCGAGATAGACAAGAATCGCACCGGACTCGAAGACTCGCGTGGGCGTCGGTGTGCCGTAGTCAACTAGCGCTGGAATTTTGGAGTTCGGGTTGGCTGCGACAAAACCACTGCCGAACTGGGTTCCTTCGCCGATATTGACGAGGTAGGCATCGTACTCTGCCTCTTTCTTGCCGAGGGCGAGCAGTTCTTCGAGGAGGACTGTGACCTTGACGCCGTTAGGCGTGGCAAGAGAGTAGAGCTGGAGATCGTGTTCGCCGCGGGGCAGCTCTTTTTCGTGAGTCGCGCCGGAGGTGGGCCGGTTGATATTTGCGAAACGGCCGCCGCTTTCGGCATCCCATTTCCAGACTTTCGGGGGGACATAAGGTGGGGCGTCAGACACGGTACGGCCTTTCTGTAGTGGGGGTGCGCACGCTTGAGTCTAAGGGCTTGCTGCTCAATATGCTGCGAGCCCCACCTAAAAGTCGTCGGCGAAGCCTAGACTAGCCGTTGCATCCAAACGACTGCGAAGGTCGAGCTCAGCGCGACGAGAGCGGCGACTACGGCCGAGGGCTCAGGGACTGCGACGGCGGCAACGAAGCAGTTGTTCGTTTTGTTGGCTTCGCTCACCTGGTCGAGGCCATCGACACACGAGATTCAGAATCGAGGGCGATTGCCTTCCAGGGAATGCCCTTTACGTGGGGGGACCCCTTAGCCGCCTCGCCCCATGGACTCGGCACACCCATGACGATCAGCATGCGTAAGCCAGTGGAATCCCAGGCGGTTTCGAAGTCAAGACACTCGATGGGCACGAGTGGCTCCGCTGAGTAGGGGGGCTAGGCGCGCAAATGCGTCGGGACGTTGGATGCTATGCGTCGAGGACGTCGAAAGTGAGTCCGGCGCGTTCGATCAGTCTGGGGAAGAGCTTTTCGCCGATCGCTGCGGCCGGCGTCCAGACGCCACCGGCAGTTTCGGAGCACTCTTCAAGAAGGCACAGAGCCGCTTCGGTGATGATTTTCGACGTGGAGCCGTAGCCGGGATCCTTATCTCCTGTAACGCGAATGCGGAGCTCTCCTCCGTCGACATGGCTACCGATCATAAGCACGTCATAGCCGCCGGCTTCGCGCTCTTCTTTCGAGGGCCCTTCACCAGGCTTCGGACCGCCTTCGCCGCTCATGGCGTTCGAAGCCGCAACGAGTCCCCTGGCCGCGGCTTCGCCAGCTTCGCCCGGACCCGTTAGGAACATCTCGTCATAAACAAAGTCTTCTCCGTAGGCATGGTTCATCAGGGCATTCGAGCGGTGAATGTTTTTGGTGTTAATAGGCGCCATGAAAAAGGGCGCGACCCATCCGCCGGAGACCGGATCCTCTTCGATCTGATTGCCTGCTGGTTGCTCGGGGCCTTGGAATCCGGCGCTCAGTGAGAACGGGTTCATCAGAGCAGCGAGACGCGTCGGATCTTCTTTGACGGATTCCATGGTCGCTTTGGCGCTTGCGGCGGTTCCACCCGAAAGCGTTCCGCGCATATCGCAAACTCGCGCGCGGACCCGAGCACAGGGGCTGCCGAAAATTCTCTTCGCTTCCTGTTGGAGGAAGAGCACACCGTGGTCGAAGGGGATCGAGTCGAAGCCCGCGGAATGGACGATGCGGGCGCCGCTCTTCTGCGCGGCGGCGTGAAAGCGCTCGATCGTTTCGTGCATCCACAGGACTTCGCCTGAGAGGTCGAGATAGTCGATGCCTGCTTCGACACAGGCGGCTAAGACGTCGTTTCCGTAGAGTGTATAGGGACCGACAGTCGTGAGTACGCAGCGCGTTCGCGAGACCATTTCCGCCAGGCTTGCCGGATCGGACGCATCGGCCACGACCAGAGGCGTCTCGGAAGGCGCTCCTATTTCATCGCGTACACTCTCGAGCTTGGCTTGGCTTCGGCCCGCCATTGCCCATTTAGTATCTCCGCCAACGCCGTATTGCTGCGCGAGGTATTCGGCGACGAGGCGGCCCGTGAAGCCGGTGGCTCCATAGACGATGAGATCGAATTCGGGCTGGGCGGACATAAGGCGACACCTCGGATTGGGTTGGACTGTGTTGGGAGAACCCGGAAGGTGGCGAACGGGGAGCGTAGATCAATGTGTGGAGCGAAACCGTGAGTCTAGTCTTTGCACGCTTTGCTGGACGGCGTTGCTTCGGCCAGTTTCAGCGCAGATGTCCGATCTTGTACCGCTGACACGTCATTCTTCGACTTAAACGGATGCTTAAAGCCCGGCAAACGTCGCATAGCGATTGCGGTGGAAGGCTTCGTTTCCGAAGGTCGCTTCCGCGGCGCGCGCGCGCTTCAAGAAAAGACCCGCGTCGAATTCATCTGTCATTCCGATACCGCCGTGGATTTGGATCAGCTCATTGGACATGTGATGAAGAAAAGCGTTGGCCTTAAACTTTGCCAGGGAGCAGAGCTTAGCGACGTTGTGGGCATCGTCGGCATCGTCGTCGATTGCTTGTAGCGCGGCTTCAATGCACGAGCGTGCCATTTCCATCTCGGTAAAGAGGTTAGAAGCGCGGTGGCCGAGGGCCTGGAAGGAGCCGATGGGCTGACCGAACTGGACGCGGTTCTTCAAGTAGTCGAGGGTCATGTCGAAGGACTGAGCGGCCGTGCCTAGCATCTCGGCTGCGAGGCCTGCGCGAGCGCGATCGAGAATGCGATCGAGGGGCGCGAAGCCGTCGCCCACGGTTCCGAGGACTGCATCGTTGCCGACTTTGACGCCGGCGAAGGCGACCTTCGCATAGCCGCGGCTATCGGCAGTGGCGAGTCGGCTTCGGTCGATGCCTGACGCGTTTGCGGGGACTAGGAAGAGGGTGATGCCGCCGGTTTCACCCGATTTGCCGCTCGTGCGTGCAGCGACGACGAATTGGTCTGCGGCCAGGCCTTCGAGGACGTGAGTCTTCGTGCCGTTTAGCACGAAGCCGTCGCCTGCGGTGCTCGCTTCTAGTGCGATCCGCGAGGGATCGTGGCGGGGCCCTTCGTCGACGGCGAGCGTCAAGATAGTGCTGCCGTCGCTGATCTTCGGGAGCCACTCGGTCTTCTGGGCGTCGGAGCCGGCGACGAGGAGCGCATTCGCGCCGATCAAGCCGGAGGCGACGAGCGGGGAGGCGGTGAGCTGGCGGCCGAGTTCTTCGAGGATCACGCCAAACGTGAGGTGTCCCATTTCCACGCCTCCCTGGGCCTCGGGGACGATGATGCCGGCCCAGCCGAGCTCCGCGATCGCTTCCCAGGTGGCCTTGTCGAATCCGAGTTCGTTGCCGCTGTCGCGCATTTCTCGGAACTTCGCGACAGGGGCCTCTTCGCTCGCCCAAGTCTTTGCTTGTTCCTGAATCATGCTCTGTTCTTCGGTGAGTGCCGCCATGGGGATTTTTCCTCGGAGTCGGATGGGGAATATTGGGGAAGTCTGGAGCGCGTTGAAAGCTGTTAGGTCTGTGTGAGACGCACTTCGAGTGGGCCGCCATACGATCGCGAGAGCAACCGGATGACCGTTTGAGAATCAGCCGCGCTGCGTGTTCTCGGGAAGGCCGAGAATGTTTTTTGCGATGATGTTGTTCTGGATCTCGTAGGAACCACCATAAATGGACATCGCTTTGCCCGAGAGCCAGCTTCGCACCATCTGGAGTTCGTGCTCCTCGAAGGGATCACCTTCCCAGCCGAGGCCGCTGTGGCCCATCATTTCCAGCGCAAGCTCTGCGCGCTCCTGGGAAATCGATGAAGCGGCATTCTTGAGGATCGACGCGACGGCGCTCACCTTCATGTTGCCGCGGGCTTCCGCTGTGATGCGCTCGATTGTTAGGCGCTGGGCTTGGGCTGCCATCATGTGATCGGATAGGCGACCGCGAAGGTCTGAGTCGTCAATTCGACCCGCATCGTCTCGGCCGACATATTTCTCGGCGAGATCCGTGAGTGAGTGCTTGGCGGCAGCGCCGCCGGCACCGCCCGCCGTTGTCTGACTCTGGCGTTCGTGCTGAAGGAGTCGCTTGCCGACGGTCCAGCCCGCATTCAACTCGCCGAGGATTTCATCCTTGTCCGCAACTGCGTCATTGAAGAAGGTTTCGCAGAAGGGCGACGCGCCACCGATCAACTGAATCGGCCGCGTTTCAACGCCCGGCTGATCCATTTCGAGGATCACGAAGCTGATGCCGTCTCGTTTCGGCTTATCGAAGTCGGTCCTTACGAGACAGCCGATCCACTGCGCATGATCCGCGCCGGAGGTCCAGGTCTTCTGGCCGTTGATAAGCCAATGGTCGCCCTTGTCTTCGGCCTTACATTGAAGCGAGGCTAAATCCGATCCGGCGTTAGGCTCGGAGTAGCCCAGTGCCCAAAAAACTTCACCACGGCAGATCGGAGGGATGTGCTTCTGCTTTTGCGCTTCGGTTCCGTATTCTAGAATCGTAGGCCCGACCATCGTGATGCCCATGCCGGCCTTGACGGTCAGAGGATTAAAAGCGCGAACGCGACTCATTTCCTTCTTCAAGACTTCCGCATGGAACTGAGTGAGGCCACCGCCGCCGTATTCCGAGGGCCAAGTGGGGGCCCCCCAACCCTTCTGACCGAGACGATCGCACCAGGCGTTGAGGTCGGCGTTGCCGGTGTCTAGGAACTCGCCGCTGAGTTCAGCTCCGCGTCCGGCGAGGGACGAGGGGAAATTTTCTTCGAGCCAGGTGCGCGCTTCGGCGCCAAAGACTTCGAGTTCATCGGGGGTCGGGGCGGCACTGCTCATGGCGGGTCTCCGTTCGAAAGTGAATCGAGTCGGCGGATCCTAGTGAATTTTGGGCTCTGCGGAGCATTCAAATTTGCCCGGCAGCGGTCTCGGAGTCAGTGCCTAGGACGGTTTAGCATGATGGGCTCGCAGCTTTGCGAGGGGATGAGAAGGCGTGCGGGCTTGTCTGGCTGGATGACGGCCGCTCTGCGCTGGCGAGATCCGCCCCGCTCGCGGACACTCTCGCCGCACCCGTTACCATGGGCATCCTCAATAACGCCCACCCGATCCCAAAGGAAGGCCCGATGACCACCGAATCCCGCACAACGACTGGCCGCGGCGAACGTTACGACAGCATTCTCGACACAATCGGCAACACGCCGGCGGTGCGCCTCAATAAGATCGCGCCCGAACATGTGAATCTCTACGTGAAGGCTGAATTTTTCAACCCCGCTTCCTCGATCAAGGACCGACTGGCGATCAGCATCATCGAAGAAGCCGAGCGAAGTGGTGCGCTCAAGCCCGGGCAGACCGTCGTCGAAGCGACGAGTGGCAATACGGGAATTGGCCTCGCGATGGTTTGTGCTGCGAAGGGTTATCCGCTCGTGATTACGATGGCGGACAGTTTCTCGATCGAACGGCGCAAGCTAATGCGATTCTTTGGCGCCAAGGTTGTGCTCACGCCGCGGGCAGAAAAGGGACTGGGCATGGTGCGCAAGGCCATCGAATTGGCGGAGCAGAACGGCTGGTTCTGGGCGCAGCAATTCGAGACAGACGCCAACGCACTCATTCATGAGAACACAACGGCGCGTGAAATCGTGGCCGACTTCGAAGGCGAAAGACTCGACTACTGGGTCAGTGGTTACGGAACCGGCGGAACGGTCACCGGCGTCGGGCGCGTCCTCCGCAAGGAACGACCCGAAACGAAAATCATTCTGACTGAGCCGGCGAACGCTGCGATCGTTTCAAGTGGTAGCGCGCAAGAGCGAACGGCCGAGGGCGTTCCGACTGGCAGCCACGTCGCATGGGAGCCGCACCCGATCCAGGGATGGACGCCCGACTTCATTCCGCTCGTGCTGCAAGAAGCGATCGACCAGAAATACTACGATGAGATCGTTCCTGTAACGGGACCCGAGGGTATGGAGTGGTCCCGCAAGCTGGCCCAAGAAGAGGGCATCTTTACGGGGATTTCTGGCGGGGCGACAATGGCCGTTGCGAACAAGATCGCGGAACGCTCGGAGCCCGGCACAACAATTCTGTGCATGCTGCCCGACACAGGAGAGCGTTACCTCTCGTCACCGCTCTTCGAGGGAATCGCGGAAGAGATGTCCGACGAAGAGATCGCGCTGTCGAAGTCGACGCCCGGCTATCAGATACCCGACTGAGCCTGGACAGCGTCTTCGGGGTCTGCGCGGAACCGTTCAGTTAGGCGAACGAGGGTGTGATGCACGACCGGACGATGACCACTTGGGGAGCGACTGCGAGTGTCTGAAACTAGCCTGCTGCTTCCGCCTTTACGCGAGCGATGCTGGGGCGTTCGGCGAGGCGAACGAGTAGCTCTGTGAGCTTCGGTTGTCCTTCCATGATGTCGACGCCGATCACTGCCTTCGCCATTTGGCCGGCAAGTCCGAAGCAATAGAACGCGTAAAGATCCGCGATCGTGAATTCATTGCCCGCGATATAGGGCTCGTAAACAGCGATTCGTTCGATGGCTGCCATGCCCTTTTGGAGATCCGCGGTGACTTGTTTTTTGGTCTCGTCACTCACGGGCTTCTTGAACAGAACTTCCGGAAGAAAACGACGCGCAACGAGCTCTACATCGAGCTTGATATGGCAGGCGAGTTCTAGGGTCTTGCCGGATGCGAAGGGATCCTTCGGCAAGAGTGCCGGCTCAGGCTGCAAGCGTTCGAGGTAGTTGAAGATCGCGAGAGATTCCGACATGAAGCGACCGTTCACTTCGATCGAAGGCATCTTCCCCATCGGCGTTCGCGCGAGATTGTCGGATTCCTGGGTCGGCGGGGCGTTAACCTCTTCGAAGTCGAGTCCCTTCTCGATCAGGAGGGCCTTAGTCAGGCTGTAGTAGTTGCTCATTCGCAGGCCGTAGAGCTTGATCATCGCGAGTCCTCTGGTCGCGCAGTTCGCGCGGTATTGGTTCGACGGGCGCTCTGAGCATTGCACATCAGCTAGCTCTCGGGCCGATACTGACCGTTTCATCTAGCGATGGCTGCTGTTCGAGAGATTCCCCGCCAATCCCCTCGAAGCGCAGGCGAAGAGACGCCTTGGGGGATATGCAGTGACTATTGCCCCCCCCCGGATGAGCGAATACCCCATAGGAGCGCACCGGGTCGCACTAGATTGCACCGGGACCTTGCTAGGGTTGCGCGCGAATCGATGTCTACAACCGCCGCCTCCACTACTAAGCGCATCTTCTTGCACGCGAAGGAATTCGCGTCGCCGCCACCGCCGTTTCGGACAGGGACGGCGGGTTTGGTGCATCTCGATGAGCGGGGAGATTTCGATCTCGAAGAGCGCGTTCAGATCTCCGCGAATTCGCTGCATGCTTTGATCGGCCACGGCGTGGTGGATCGGCTGAATGAGCTCGCGCTCGAAGGAAGTCTCGGTACCGGTGCGCCGGTGATGATTCGCCCCTCTCTGGTTGAAGAAGCGAGATCGATTCTCTACGACGCCGACAGCCAAACCTACGGCGGCGAGTGGGAATTCGTTGTTGCTCGTGAAGAAGGCAAGCCGTCCACCGAGTACTGCCTGCGTGTAGTGAATCGCGAGTATCAAATCACGCTGGTGCGAATTGTTGACGTGCTGAATCGCGCGAGTCGGCATGGTGCAGCGGTCTGGCTCGCGATCTAACATGCGGCCGGCGTGCTGCAGCGCGAAGTACGTGGAAGCGAGTATTACGAGAGGAATAAGATGGTCGTTTTGTCTGCGGAACAGTGGATCGAGATCAATCGAAACATCGTCGAGGAATTCCGCGCGAACGATGGCCGATGTGGTGGAGCTCTAGCGGGTAACCCGATGCTGCTGCTCACGACGACCGGCGCGCGGACGGGGGAAGCGCGGATCACCCCATTGACCTATCACGCCGATGGAGCCGACTTCATTGTGATGGCTTCGGCGGGTGGCAGTCTCGTCCACCCCGCTTGGTATCGAAACTTGGCGGCGGACGACGATGTCGTTGTCGAGGTGGGGAAGGAGCGCTTCTCCGCTCGAGCAACGACTGAAGTGGGTTCAGCGCGAGTAGAGGTTTTCGACCGAATGGTCGAGGAACTCCCTCGATTCGCGGATTACCAGCACGACGTCGAGCGCGAAGTACCTGTCGTTCGTATTCAACGCCTCGCGGCGTCCTGATCAACCTATTCACTTCCTCGAAAGGGAGAACCATGCCTGAATCGACCTACCGCACTTTGGAAATTCGGAAGGAGGGCGCCGTCGACTGGCTGACCTTGAATCGCCCGGACTCGCTTAACGCGATTAACGTCGAGATGGTTCGCGAGCTTCGAGACTATTTCGATGGTTTGGCGGAGAACGTCAAGACGCGGATCGTCGTGATGCGCGGTGCCGGTCGATCCTTTTGCGCGGGCCTCGACATTAAGGAAGCGGGAAGGCCTTCCGAAGGACCTGCACCGGTCGGACGTGGTTGGGGATTTCAGGGTTACCTCGCGGACGTCTATCTGAAGATGCGGCGTTGTCCGCAGCCGATTATTAGTCTCGTGCAGGGCAGCGCTTGCGGTGGCGGCTTTGCCTTCATGCTGGCCTCGGATATTCGCATCGCGGCAGATAACGCGCGTATGAACGCAGCCTTCATTCGAATCGGTCTTTCCGCTTGCGACATGGGGACAAGCTATTTTCTTCCGCGATTAGTCGGAACAGCTCTCGCGTCGGAATTGATGCTTACCGGACGCTTCATCAATGCGCAGCGAGCGCTCGCAACGGGCCTTGTCTCAGAAGTCGTCCCCGAAGACGATCTCGAATCCGCGGCGCGTTCCTATATCGACGACATGCTGACGACCTCGCCTATGGGGCTGCGACTGACGAAAGAAGGACTGGACATGGCGATCGATGCCACGAGTCTTGAGTCTGCGATGGCGATCGAGAACCGCAATCAGATCTTGTGTTCACAGAGCGATGACTTCAAGGAGGGAATGCGTGCCTTCATGGAGAAGCGGACACCGAACTATGAGTGAGCCGGACGCGTCGCGATCGCAGCCTAACGGCCTGTGAACACGGCCGTACGCCGGTCAATAAACGACTGAACACCCTCGGCGGCGTCTTCGCTCTTCATCAGTCGCTTTTGCGTCGGGCCGAGTTCACGGACGGCGGCTTCAAAGCCTTCCTCGACGAACCGCCTCGATGAGGCCTTGGTTGCCTGGACGGCGAGAGGAGCCTGTGCGGCGATGAGTTCTGCAATCTCGATTGCCCGATCTAACTGCGTTCCCACTGGCACGACTTCCTGCACGAAACCGATTCGATAGGCCTCCTGGGCGTCGAACTCGTCGCTCGTCAAAAGGTGATACATCGCATTGCCCCATCCACCGCGTTGT
>Ga0115003_10003622_pt1 | contig 12100 bp, 12 predicted proteins | sample ArcticOcean_MG_C_7_FD_88736 | JGI IMG/M metagenome (GOLD analysis project Ga0115003, IMG submission 88736) | Marine microbial communities from western Arctic Ocean - ArcticOcean_MG_CB11_88 | ecosystem: Environmental > Aquatic > Marine > Oceanic | place: Arctic Ocean: Canada Basin | collected... | reverse complement strand
CTTCTCATTATTCCGTGTGTGTATTGGTTTTCAACTCGAGTTCAGCGCAAATATCGGAAACAACGCGAATCGACTGGCGATATTAATGCGGTTTTAGAAAACCTCATTTCAGGAATTTCTGTTGTTCAAGCATACAATGCACAAGCATGGGAATCCGAACGAGTCGCTCGTGAGTCAGGTAATTATCGAGACCAAGCAATGGGCGCGAGTCGTGATCGGAACCGATTTTTACCAATGATTTACGTTATTGCAGGAATTGCATTTGGATTGTTGGTTACTGCGGGTGGATATTTAGCCGGCGAAGGTGAAATCTCAACGGGAGAACTCGTGACCTTTTTGCTTATTAGCACAAGAATGACCATGCCCATGTTCATTTTTGGTATTCTTATCAATCAACTTCAACGTGGTGAAGCAGCCGCAAAGCGTGTCTTTGCCACCATTGATTTAGAACCAACAATTTACGATAAACCCGATGCTATTGAGTTGGATGAAGCGATTGTTTCTGTAGAATTCAAGGATGTTCATTTTACCTATCCTGGCACCTCAGTCAAGGTTTTGAGCGGAATCTCGTTCAAGGCAGAAGGTGGTGACTTCCTTGGAGTTATGGGACACACTGGTGCAGGTAAAACTACGATCCTCAAACTTTTGATGAGTTACTACGTACCGGACAGTGGAGACGTTTTGATCAACGGCCAATCACTCAATGATTTCACCCTTCATTCTGTTCGTGATAAAATTGGATTCGTCAGCCAAGAGCCGTTCTTGTTCTATGGGACTGTAAGTGACAATGTGAGATACAATCAAGAATCGACGGATGAAGAACTTGATACAGCTCTCAAACTTGCAGGTGCTTGGGATTTCATTCAAGAGCTGGAAAACGGTCTGGATACGATGGTTGGAGACCGAGGAGCAAAACTCAGTGGCGGTCAACGCGCTCGGGTTTCATTGGCAAGAGCCCTGCTCAAGAGGCCAAGTTTATTGATTCTCGACGAAGCCTCAAGTGCGCTTGATGCAGAAACTGAACGTAGAATCCAAGAGAACCTCCTTGCGAGTGGCAGTGACCGAGCTACCATCGCAGTTGCTCATCGATTGAGTACCATTCGCAATGCCAATGAGATTCTTTCCATGGTTGATGGAGCGGTTGTCGAACGCGGAGTCCATGATGACTTGGTTGCAGCGAATGGCGTCTATGCCAGCCAGTGGACCATCCAAACTGGTGACATGGCAGGACTTTCTCTTGATGAAGACGAGTCTTAGACACGTTCACGAATTGGACGCAGCACTGCTGTTTCTTCATCAGTAACAGCCTGCTTTTTGATGATGCGGTCTCCCAATACGATTCCCCACGAGATGAGGATAAACAAAGGAATTCCAATAATAAGGGCCCACAAAGCCATTGACAAATTAGAGATGTAATGACTTTCCATCAGTTCCGATATGGCGATGATGGCAACAAAAACTATGATTCGTATGATGACCAGGCTCAGTCGAATCAATGACCATATTTCCTCTTCATCAGTCGCATGGTCGGGCGTATCTAATTCTGCCAATCGGTTTTGGAATCGACCGGCCATATCTCGACTTCCCCTCAATCAACCAAATGCCTTCCCCCTTTTTTTGGGTGGATGTGCACTTTTTGCAGGATGTCTGTTTATGCCGTGCGTACACGGTCATCAATCTGTGTACCTTCGCCGGCTTTACCGCCAGTGCGACGAATCTCTCTCCATGCTTTGATGACCCCTTGACCATACGCCCATTGCGCTAAAAATACAAAGAGAGGAGCAAAGAACACGGTCCCAATCGAGCGATGAGGAGATGTGCCTATTGCAGCACCAAGCCAACAGATTCCAATATACAGGCAAATCAATCCCAGAGGAATATGGAAGGCGATACGTGAAAGATTCCACTCGCCAGAAAGTGTGAACCAGAGTTCTGCCTCTGCCCCACCGGAGAGTGCGCCGTAAACCATGGCAAGCAAAGCAACAACAACCAGTGCAGGGAAGAAACCGATAGCGGTATGCGACCATTCCGAAATTTCTGGCCATCGTTTGTTTGCAACCATACGTGTGTAGCCATAGTTTCGCATTTGTTTCATGTAAGGTCTGAATGGGCGCCGCCGACGGTGAGGCATGACGTTTGAAGGGTCGATGAAAAGTTTGTGTCCAGCACGTTGAATTTTAGCATCGAGCACAACATCCTCAGCACCGATACACCCCGGTTCAAAGAAGTCAACTTCTCGCAGATTCGCCATTCGGTGGGCGCAATTAACGCCAGGGTTGTGCGTGATGGGGACAAGATCGCCTTTCGGTTGAGCGCCGTATCGAGTTCCAGCGGTCATGAATTTCGTGCAAAAGGCAACATCGGCACATTTTGCTCCGAATGGATCTTCATCAGGCGCAAAGTTCGGTCCACCAACAGCCCCCACTTCAGGATCTTTGAACCAACGAACTAATTTTTCAACCCAATCGAGTGGTGGAATGGTGTCATCATCAGTGAACAGGACCAATTCATGGTCCATTTGTCGAAGTACGAAATTGCAGGCATCTGCTCGATTCCGAGAAGGATCTTCAATCCAAGTCGCTCCATATTTTTCGCAGACTTCTTTGGTATGGTCTTTCGATTTTGAATCGGAAATGATTACTTCAAAATGCGGATAGGTTTGTTTTGAGAGCCGCTCAAGCACAATGTCGAGTTCATCTGCATTGTTGATGGTTGGAATCAATACAGCGATTTTGAACGCTTCACCGTCTTCTTTGAGCAGTGGAGTCACGGAACCAGATGATTCGCCCATGTTTCGATGCAAGAAGGCCGCGCATATCAATCCAAGGGAGATTCACTTTGTCAAAAGAACCAGTCTGGTCTACTTGTCGGGATACTTGGCCGGCCGTGCGCGGAAAATGTTAATTTTGGAAAATACCGCGCCCGACGTCCCACATTTTATGCTTGATAGATGTTAAGTTCATAAGCCGTCGAAAGTGAACAACAAATGGAGAGGGGTGTATCTCATGTTGAACGTCACGGCCCGGCAGGACTTGATGAGCAAGATTATTGAAACGTTAGGAGTTGTAGTAGAAGATGCGAGATTTGATTTTGGCGAGAACGGATTAGAAGTCCGAGTCGTTGATCCTTCGCACGTTGCTATGATTCAGATGAACATTGACTCAGCTGCGTTTGATACTTGGGAGCTCGATGAAACCAAACTTGGTCTCGAGCTTCGTAAAATTAAGGAATTGGTCAGTCTCGGTGGACCTACTGACATGATTGAAATGGCCTATGGCGACGAATCTGGTGTCTTGACAGTGAACCTTGGAAAGATTGACCGTAACATCCGACCACTGGATAACACGACCATGAACCCACCAACTCTTCCTGAACTGAATCTTCCTTGTAAAGTGACGATTTCAGGCTCAGATTTCACTCAAGCTTTGAAGGCAGCTCGTCAAGTTGGCGATCTGGTGAATTTCAGCATTGATGAAAATACATTTACAGTTCACGTCCTTGGTTCAACCGATTCAGTCACCGTTGCTTTCAACAAAGATGAACTTCAACATCTGGAATGCGAAGGGCCTGCTCGAAGCCAATACTCATTGACCTATCTGGTTCCTTTGTCGAAGATTTTTGGAAACCTTGAATCCGTCAACATCGGCTTTGGAGAGAACTATCCTCTCTCAATGTCTTTTAATTTCCATGAAGGTGCTGCTGAAGTTCAATACTTCTTGGCTCCACGAGTTGAAAACGACTTTTGAGTCGTCAATACTTTGATGACCACTCGTATTGATACGAGTTTGAAATGAGATCTATTATTCCAAGCGTAGTGCTTGGAAATCGCTTCAACATTTTTTCTTTTTCTTGAGTTTAACGCCTCAGTATTCGCGCCATCCTTTGCCACAATCTTTGCATGTGAGCATTCGTGTCTCAGGTTCATCGGAAGAACGTGTTTGTTCAAGGTATGAGAATACATAGATGCTGTTACACTTCTGAGACGGGCACATGTAGGTGCCGGTAGTGAGGACACCGTGGCGTTTGTCAGAATCTTTGATGACATCATACACTCGTGCCTTCGATTCTGTGCTCGAAGTTGCTTGAGAAAGGTCGACTTCTTTGCCATCTGTTCCCTTGATGACGACATTTGCAGGACCATTGTAGCCGCATTTGTAATTGGTACAGGCGATCTCACCTTTGGGGTTAGGGAATGACAGAGTTCCACATTCGGGGCAAAACATAGCAATAGGTCATGCAAGCATTACTTAGCCTTGTCGGAGATAATGGTTGCATCGAAATAGACCTTTGTGCGGTGTATATTCAACGAAATGCCAAAACAGGTTCGGAGGGAAGGGTGAATACAGGGCGCCCAATCGGAGAAGCATGTGGCTTTGGTATGACTGGCGTGCAGCAGCGATTGCCGACGCCAATGGTTCGATAGTCGATGATGAACAATGGGATGGTTTCTACGACCAGAGGAGTATCGTATCTCGTCTTGAATGCATTGCAGAAGGCGGACTTACCCCTGAGGCACTGGTCTTATTGGAACGGTTCCCCGAGGCACAACCACGTGTCCATGGTGAACTCGATTTACCTGAAGCAGATTGGCCATTACCTAATGATGATGCACAACAAGCTGCTGATGAAGCAGCGATTGCTTTAGCCACACGAGGCGTTGCACAAGCTGCTGGTGACCCCGACCGTCGTCTTGAACATTTGATGCGAGCCAGTGATGAGATGCGGAGCACCTTCATCACCATGGAAGCCCGCTTGGTCGAATGGGTTGGCTTATTTTTACCTGAAGCTCGATTTGGCCAAGATCGTTCAAGTCTCGGAAAAACAGTTGGTGAAGCCGAATCATTGGAACATCTCTCGAAAACTCTTGAAGTCACCCTTCCTCCAGTCGGTCCAGGTAAGCCTGAATGGAAAGCACTCAAAGAATGGGGACAAAGCGTATCTGTATTCCGAGGTCAACTGGACCGTTTGGAAAATGGCATTCGCCATTTAACACTTGAACACCTTCCATCTCTCTCAGCTCTTTTAGGACCGTTGCTTGCCGCTCGGCTTTGTGTTGAAGCGCACGGCCGTATGCGTCTTGCCCGTCTTCCAGCGGGTACTGTTCAAGTTCTTGGTGCTGAAAAAGCGTTTTTCAATCATCTCAAAACAGGTGCACCGCCTCCAAAACACGGACATATTTTCATGCATCCATGGATTTCGCGCTCTCCTCGTTGGGTTCGTGGTAAAATTTCTCGAACCGTCGCCGCCAAAGCGAGTATTGCAGCGAAAATTGATGCCTTTGAAGGTGAACCTTGGGGCGAAGATGAAATGAAAGAGCTCGAACAAAGGGTGGAAGCGATTTGCCAAGCATTCCCTTCACCGCCTTCTCGGCGAAAATGAGGTTTCGATATGGGCAAAAACAACAATCGCCGACGTCAGACCATGTTATCTTGGGGAGTGATGAAAGATGGACGTGCATTGTGGTCAATCAACGCAGTACCAAAACACGCCGTCTATGGTGAATCACTTCGTTCTTTTTCAGGAACAGAATTCCGTCGATGGGATCCTTCTCGCTCCAAGCTTGGTGCAGCGATAATGCGAACCGAACGCGACCCATCCTGGTTATTACCTGTTGAAGGAACAACAGTACTCTACCTTGGAGCAGGACATGGGACTTCAATCAGTCACTTGCATGACCATTTGTGTGGTCAAGGCAACGATTTGCGAGGACGTTTAGTCGCAGTCGATCTTGCGCCGCGATGTCTACGAGAACTCACACACATGGCCAAAAGTCGACCAGGATTGGTTCCAGTGTTAGGTGATGCAAGAAAACATGCAGCTTGGGGAGTCTTACTTCCTCGTAAAGTCGATTGGCTGTTCCAAGATGTGGCTCAAGCTGGTCAAGTCGATATTTTCATTGGAGCCTGTCGCCGTTTCCTCAATCGGGATGGAACAGGACTTCTTTCCCTCAAAGCCGCCAGTGAGCGGTGGACTGGGGAAGGAGAGTCAGCCTTATTTGACAAGGTAGAACACCAACTTAGTCGTTCAGGTTTTGAAGTCGAAGAGCGTATTTCCTTGACCGGATATGAAGATAATCACGTTCTTTTCGCCGTTCGAAAGATGGAGTGATTCAATGCCTGAATTGCCTGAAGTTGAGACTGTACGAACTGGCTTAGAACAAGCTTGGGTCGGTCGAACCATCACGCAAGTCACGCTTCGTAGAGCAGGTTTGCGATTTCCATTCCCAGACCGTATGGAGCAACGATTGACCGGCCAAACCATCGCTCAAGTCCGACGTCGAGCGAAGTATCTTCTCATCGACACCACCGATGGCCTTGTTTTTCTTTCACATCTTGGAATGTCGGGTCGTTATACCCTTATCACGCCCTTGGAAGTCCCTCGATACAGCGAGGTTGATGCAAGTTCAAAGCATTCGAAGTTTGGAGAACTCACCGGTTTTGAGGGGCGTCATGACCACATGGAATTCTGTTTTGATGATGGTTCAGTTGCCGTATATACCGATCCACGAAGGTTTGGTATTGCCGATTTGTTTGAACGGGCAGAGGAACCAATTCAGTCGCTACTTGAACATCTTGGCCCAGAGCCTCTTGAGAATTGGACCGCACAAGATGCTGCAGTTCGATGTCAAGGAAAGCGTTCACCGATTAAGACCACCTTACTCGATCAGCGATTTGTTGTAGGCGTTGGAAATATCTATGCCTGTGAGGCTTTGCATCGTTCAGGAATTTCGCCGACGCTTCCAACCCACAAACTGGTACGTAAAGACGGTAAGCCGACAAAAGCTCTCAGCGATTTAGTTGAGCACATCAAAGATGTTCTCAAAGCAGCTATTGCCGTAGGTGGCTCAACACTCAACGATTTCGCTGCAGTCGATGGAACCCTCGGGTATTTTGGCCATCATTTTCAAGTGTATGGCCGTGAAGATGGCCCTTGCCTCAAAGAGGGTTGTAATGGTACCATTGAACGTATTGTGCAAAGTAATCGTTCGACCTTTTTGTGCCCTCGCTGTCAGAAGTAATTACACCAGACTCCAGGTCACTGAGCCTGCAAAAAACCACAGTGCAACAGCAGTAACTTTGTAGACGATTTCACCCTTTTCTCGTAATTTTTCTAACACAGGAGTGCCGGTTAACACGATCGCCACAATCATGTACCATCCCATATCGATGGTCATTCCAAGCAATCCAATTGCGACTTTTGTTTCGATTCCCATACCTGGTTTGAGTACCTGTGCCAATACTGCTACCAAAAAGAGAGCAATCTTTGGATTAAAGAAGGCGATGGCAAACCCTTCGGAAAAACCTTGACGGTCTTTGCTAAAAGATTCAGTATCGGTCTCTTGTAAGGTGTTAATCTCAGCCCTCCACATGACTATTCCATACCATACCAAAAGCACCACGCCAATGATTTGCAGTACGAGGAATACATTGGGCGCGTTTTCCAACAGCAAGATAAGGCCGAATACTGCACTTCCAGCATAGATTCCAAACCCAACGCCATGACCAACAGCACAGGCAACACCTTGCCGCCGCCCACCAATGAGCGTATTGCGTAAGACCACAATCAAACTCGGCCCAGGAGATGTGGCCCCGAGTACAAAGAAGACACCTGCAGCAAGAATTGCTTCCCAAGCGATGGTCTCCATGGCCAGTCGAGATGGGCGATAGACATCAACGCTTCTCAAGAGGGGCCATCACCTCTCCGCAATGGAGGTAAATGCAAGGAAGCAGAGAGGTGAGGCTTTGAGTCGACTTATAATCCGTAAAAGAACATGGTTGATGGGCGATCTTTCGCCATTCGTTCTTCCATATCTTTTGAAACGCGTAAGAAATCATGGTGAACACTACGCCGTTTCACAACACGAATGTATGCAAAGCGAAGGCTGTCCAAGGTCGTCGGCTGGATTTTGTTTCGTTCCCGGTGGTCCATGTTTTAACCAATATCGTACTCCCTCTTGAAGGTTCGCTTTCCTGCATCATACACTTATTTTAGGTATGCTTTCCAGTGAATATGGCAGTTATTGGTATTATTTCGGTATTTTCGGTTCTTTTCTTGGTCAATTCACCAGCATACATGGTCGGTATGGGATTCTGGCCCTGTGCTTGAAAGTCATCTTTTTCAAAGCCTCATGGTAAACATTCTTGTGCAACCTACGTATGTAGTCAATTATGGCAGGGCTCCCTGAGTCTTGTTTTTTGGTGAGATTATGAAGACTACATTCAAATTGATGGGAATTGCTGACTTCATTACGCTTGCGAACGGACTCTTGGGTGCTGCTGCGATTATGTTCATTATACTCGCAGTGGAAACTCTTCAAAACCCCTTTTTCGATGAAGGTGTAAAATCAAATTATGTTTGGTTAGCCATGGGCTGTATTCTGCTTTCTGCTATTGGAGACATTATTGATGGGCCAATCGCAAGAAAATACTCGAAGCGAAAGTTACTCGGAGGCACATTGGATGTCATGTCCGATTGTATTTCCTTTTGCGTAGCACCTGCATTGCTGATGTTTGTGATGTTCGGACGATGGGGCGAGGCATCACCGCTTTGGTCCGTCTCCTTGGGTATTGCCTGCTGCTGGATTATTGTCACTGGAATGCTTCGACTGGCGCGCTTTCAATATGAAGACGGGTCGGATAAAAATTACTTCCATGGCCTTGCATCTCCAGGCAATGCAATGATTTTGTTAACTGTTGCAGCACTCATTTGGCTTCAACCATCTTCTGGCTTTGGACCAGATGTTTCGACTTCATGCATTTTCTGTTTTGAATCGACCAGCAGCCTCCATGAGAAGCCGTACTTTGACTTCCTTATCCTTCCGGTGATGTTCATCTCTGGTGGACTCATGATTTCGGATCGTAAACTATCGAAGGCGAAGAGAGGAATTCCATTGAAGCTTTCAGGCTTACAACTTCTTTTTATTACCACAGCCACAATCCTTTCAATTCTTCATTCCACAGAAGTCGCTGAAGACCTCACCAACACAACACCTCAATTTATCCTCTACAGTCTTTCTGCAGTACTGTTAGTTGTCTATATTGTAGCGGGTCCGAAAATTTCGGAGATGCAAAGCATTGAAACTGACGAATCAGAATAATCAAACTGTTTCCGCAATCGGAACATTTCGGTGTTCACGATATGAAGAAATCAGTATGTGACTCATCATTGCAAGGAGTCCCAATGCAAAGATAATGTCCCAGGATATCTTAAAAATGAACCTTGGTAGATTTGGTGCCAATGAAAGTTGTAGACTGATCAAACTGATTCTCAAGACCAACAGCAATGCTACATAGTGAACTGGCCAGTTGTTTTTATGGAACAAACTCCACCAAAGTACAGTCATGGCAACAGGCGGTCCACCGCCCATGAATCCGACCCATGCATTACTCGGAGAGAACCGGTCTCCAATGTATCCCCCATTGAGGAAGAGGTTTCCAGGGTCAACATCCCTTGGATGACCGATGCCATCGATTTGTCCTAATGCTGCCCACCAGGTGAACCAAGTGACCAATGGAAGCAGCGTAACAAGAACAATTCTTGCAAACTCTTGATGAATTGAATCATATTTCTGATGTAACACTGTCCACTCTTTCTGAAGGAACGATTCAACAGCTGCATACATCACCATTGAGGCAGCTAGAACCCAGCCGCCCCAACTCATTGCTAACCAGAAAAACACTGCGAGTGGAATCAAATCAGATGCTTGTTCAGGTTTTGTATACTTCAATACGAATCCATAGATGACAGTACCGAGAATACCGAGAAGAAGAATCCAGTCAACCACGTTATTTTCAAGTGACATGAGAATTGGAATTGAGGTAAAACCTAAGGTTACTGCAGCACGGTGAGATTGCTTCTGTATGGTTTTATTTCGTGTAACGAATATGTATGTAGCACTCATCATGAAGCAGCTGCTGTAGACAATCGATGCTAACGTAACTTTGAACGAAAAGAAAGTCATCATTCGAGGAAGTGAAAAACCAATACCTCGATAGTGCGACAAAAAGAGTGCAGGTATCAATACAAGAACAAAAACAAGTTTTAACACTCGAGACGTTTGCTTCTCACGAGCTACTTTTGTGAACATGGGGAGGAATAACATCACCAGTAAAATGAGCCCAAGTGAAGAGAACCTCGATTCGATAAACGTCAACATAAGCACAATTGAGGCAAGCAACGCGTAGACAATTCTCCGAGTATGTTTTTCGTTTTTATTGATGAGAAGGTAGAGTGAAAAGCCGACCACAAAATACGGCGTAATCAGTCCCATTGGATAATAAAGATCATCAAGAGCAGTCGATTGATTGTATGCAATGATTGTGGAAACGGCTGTTACAGCAGTAATCACCGCCCCACTTCCTAAGGAGAGGCCAAGGCTCAGACCGTTTTTACGAAGCAAGTACATGATGGATATACATATCATTACGAAAAAGAGTCCAGAGAGTACGAGATCAGCAGTTCGAAGGCCCATTTTTTCAGATGAAATCTTTTCCCATTCAATGACTTCACTCGAAAGCCCTTCGATGGAGTGGTGGCCATTGTCTTCCATCCATTGGTTTCGCTCGACAGTAGCATTCCAATTCCACTGGTCAAGTACTTGCTTTTCCTCTTCAGACACATTAAGAGCATCCAATGGGAACTTAGCATGAATTGCGTGAGGTAGGGGAAGTGACAGCAGGAGAGAGGGTAAGGTTGCAAGGTCTCTTTGATCGATTTGTTTCTCGACAACATGTGATTGTTTGATGTTTGGGCCCCACATCCATGCTCCTACTTCTCGAATCACTTCATCTGGTGATCCGTGTTGTCCACTGTCTGTAAGGCCGTGGTCAGCAGTAACGACGACCGTCCAGTTCTCTGGAACCTTGGCAAAAAGTTCAGTGAATTTCCCATCCAGCCAAAGTAATTTATCCTCATATTCCGGTGAATCCTTCGAACCGTACCGATGTCCAGTACTGTCGAGTCCTGACAAATGGGCAACAATTACGTTTGGAGTTCGGTCAAAAGTAACTCCTTCTTTGGTATTGCTTTCGGGGATTTCACCATCGAACCAGCTGTTCATGGTTTCAAAGGACTCCGTATCTCCCTGCATGTAATCAGAATGACCATAACGGTGTTTCATGAAATTAATATCATCATTATCTGCATACAAATCGCCCCAAACATAATCCCCAACAATGGCAAATTCATTATCGGCAATACCATCTCCATCTCCATCATACGAACTTGCTAAAGTCCATCCATCTGGTGTTCCTGGATGTTCAGGGTGGAAATTATTCAAACCTTCATTTGGTCGTGATGGAATCCCAGTTGCCATTTCTTTCACACAAGAAGCAGTCATGGTAAGAGGGCCGGTTAATACATCGATGTAGGTTCCTTTTTCGTCAACCATGGCGTTGAGATTTGGCATGAAACTCGAATCTTTCATCATATCTTTCCGGCTACCGTCAAGGACGATGAACAGAAGTCCTTCACTGAGTCGCTGGTCCGGATTTGGAGCTGGCTCTAACCCTTCCTTTGGTGCAGGTGCATCGGATACGATGTAAGATCCAGTATAGAGTAAGGAGGGAATCGATAACAGCGCAACGATTCCTATAATTTGGAAGATAAGCGTCTTAGTGACAGTAAATTGACTCTCGCCATTACTTCCCATACTCTCCAAAAGGTTGACTGCTACTTAATATAAATCCCGTTGGTGAGTTCCTTGGTAAGGTTTTCACTCCATGAAAGGAAAGCCAAATGGAAGTTTTCATTTATCGATACATCGCTTTGAGAAAACCTCAAGTCAAACGCCTCGAGTAGGCAATCGATGGCTCAACGCTTGTACCACAGTTCACTCTTGGTACTGCTGATGCTGCTAGCGTCTTGTCTACCAGGCAACTTAGCAAAAACAGAGGCCCAAATTGAGGAGCCACCCGCTTGGCCTGAAGGCGATGCAGCCTACGATAACATGGTTAGTCTTACCGAATTTGGTTACCGTCAAATCGATACAGCAGCCAACGAAAACAGTCGCAATTGGATCGCCAGTGAACTTGAATCAATGGGCTATGAGGTTGAACGTCAATCGTTCACCACTGAAGTCTGCACCAATTGTCAAAACATT
>Ga0115003_10003621_pt1 | contig 12107 bp, 9 predicted proteins | sample ArcticOcean_MG_C_7_FD_88736 | JGI IMG/M metagenome (GOLD analysis project Ga0115003, IMG submission 88736) | Marine microbial communities from western Arctic Ocean - ArcticOcean_MG_CB11_88 | ecosystem: Environmental > Aquatic > Marine > Oceanic | place: Arctic Ocean: Canada Basin | collected... | reverse complement strand
TAATATCCTGATCAGTACAGATCACTTTGCCAGAACATTCCTTGACGGCCACCAGTTCGATTTCCTTACCACCTTTCCCAGTTATGAACGGTTTAGTCGTAAAACGAGTCACGTCTTCCTGTTCATAATAAACTGTCTGCACTGGTTTGACCGAGCAGCCGGCCAAAGATAACAAGGCAAGAAGCAAAATATAAATACGCATAATAGTCCTATTTGATTATTATAAAATAGCTTTGATCATAAAATGTCCTTTTTCTTCAAGGCTTTGAACTCTGGTTATAAGCACGCAGGGTTGTTTTAAGTATTGTATGAGCGTCACTATATTTTGCTCTCCAGCCGAGTAGCTCTGCGGCCAGATCCGCTTTAGCAAGTACAACAGCGGGATCTCCCACGCGCCTGGGGCCAAGAGTAACTTTGAATTCTGCAGCACATACTTCACGGGCAATCCGCAAAACTTCGAGCACGCTCAAACCGTTGGATGTACCTAAATTTACCAGCAGATCCTGTCTTTTATCATTTAAATAATCCAATGCACGCAGATGCGCGTCTGCCAGATCAGTAACATGCACATAATCACGTATGCAACTGCCATCCTCAGTTTCATAGTCGGTTCCAAAAACTTCTACTTTATCACGCTTACCCATAATTGTTTCGAGCACAATCGGTAGCAAATTATTCGGTTGCTGTTCCAAACCGTTCAGTTCTCCATCGACGTCATAACCTGCAGCGTTGAAGTAACGCAAACTACAATAACGTAGGCCACGGAGTTGACTGTACCAGCGTAGCAGATTTTCAATCCCAAGTTTTGTGTAACCATAAAAGTTCATTGGCTCAGTAGGATGCGCCTCATCCATCGGCAGATATTGCGGTTCTCCGTAAACCGCAGCACTCGAGGAAAAAACAAAATTCTTCACATTCGCAGCCGTTGCTGCATTGAGCAGATTAATGGTTCCGCACAAATTATTTTCCGCATATTTTTCCGGTTCTATCATCGACTCTCCTGCAGCTTTCAAAGCAGCTAGGTGGATTACTGAATCCACACCTTCCATGGCGGACTTTAATTGTTCCGGAATGAGTAGATCACCAAAAATAAAATGAATTCCGCTTAGTAGGTTTTCACGCAAACCAGTGCTCAAATTGTCAAAAACGATCGGCGATTTTCCTGCGTCACGCAATGCTTTTACAACATGTGAACCTATGTACCCTGCTCCACCGACAACTAGAATTTTTTGCTTTTCAGTACTCATTTATAATAGTTTTTAAAAATTATGGCTGCACACAGTCATTTCGAGAGTATGCATAAATTAGGAAGTTACTCTGAATTTAAATGAATACAGACATGTGAGTCACATTATTTGGCAGTTGGATCTTCAACGACTTCGTAGAGTACACCAAAAGCTGAGTCTTCATGAGATTTTGGATGCAGGAAAAATACTATCGTTCCTCGTGAACCTGGACGAGGTGCTTCGTCAATAATGCGGAAATTCTTTGCTTTAAAAAAATCAAACGCCACCTGTGCGTTTTTAACGCGTAAACCAACATGCGCCAGACAGCCTCGGCCGCCGTTTCTATCAAGCTGTTTTTGAACAGGAGAGTCTGCTGACATAGGTTCCACCAATTGAATTAAATTTGGGCTTTCACCAATCTGCAGTAAAACCTCCCTGACCTGATCACGTCCCCCAATTTCTTCACGATGTAACTCACGGAAACCAATCTGCTGATACATGCGTACCTGACTTTCCAAATCACCTGCACAAACTGCAATTGCAATATGATCTACAAACAGAAACCCCGGAGGATCGTATACCTCTAGTTCAGAAAATACGGAGTCAGAAATTTTGTCAGTAGGAATTTTTACAGGCATTATTATATTTTACAGCTAGTGACAGAAGATTGTCTTTTTGTAAAACGTTGCTGGTGTTAGCGAAAAAGGCACATAAGGCAAACAATCTTTTTTAGGTTTTTTCTATTTTCGCAAACTTTTAAAACTGTTGTTCATAAGATTTAAACATAGCGTCCCGCAGTTGCGGAAAGCTGCTCATAATATTGCTGCACTCCTTCTTCGAGCGACATGAATTCTTTGCTGTATCCTGCAGCACGCAACTTATCAAGTCCGGCTTCAGTGAATTCCTGGTATTTACCATGGAGGTCCTCCGGAAAAGGAATGCTTTCGATTTCACCGCTTCCGTGGAGGCTTTTGAGAGTGGTGGCAATATCCTCAAAACAGCGTGCTTTTCCGGTACCGGCATTGAAAATACCGCTGGTTTTGGATTCATAAAAATACAGATTGATTTTCACTGTGTCTGCCACATGAATAAAATCCCTCCTGAAATTTCTGCTGCCTTCGAAAAGTTTCATCTTTCCTGTTTCCTGCAACTGCTGAAAAAGATGGAACGCTACCGAGGCCATACGGCCTTTATGATTTTCCTGAGGACCATAAACATTAAAGTAACGCAATCCCAAAACTTGGCTTTTGACTTGCGGTAAGACTCGGCGCACATAATTATCGAAGGCAAATTTGGAAAAACCATACACATTCAACGGATATTCCGCTTCACATTTTTCAACAAAACCAGCCTTGCCGTTGCCGTAAACAGAGGCACTGGAGGCATAAATAAAATCAATACTGTTTTCCAGACAATGGTTGAGCAGCGTTTTGGAATATTCATAATTATTTGACATCATGTATTTACCGTCCTGCTCAGTAGTCGAAGAACAGGCGCCCTGATGAAAAATCGTGCTCACGTTTTGAAACGTATTTAGCTTCTGCAAGAACTCATCTTTATCAATATAATCTGCCATGGAAAGACTGTTTAGATTGAGATGCTTTTCTGCTTTACTCAAATTGTCGACCACAAGAACATCTTCTTCTCCTGCCTCATTCAGACCTTTGACAATATTGCTGCCGATAAATCCAGCTCCGCCCGTAACAACGATCATGCTTGCTCCATAATTAAATTGACAATACCTGTGGTGGATTTCCCTTCAACAAAACTAACAACCTCCACCCTTCCTCCATTTTTTGTAACAGTTTGATAACCTACAATATCCTCCGCAAGATAGTCACCGCCTTTAACTAGTACATCCGGAAGCACAGTTTCAATTAAGCGCGCTGGCGTTTCTTCATCAAATATTACAACGCAGTCAATGGCTTCAAGCGCACTTAATAATAAAGCACGATCTGCTTGAGACATGATTGGACGGCTCATACCTTTTAATTTACGAACAGATGAATCAGAGTTAAGCCCCAGGATGAAGATATCAGCAAATGCGGCTGCTGTCTGCAAATACCTGATGTGACCGGCATGCAGCAAATCAAAACAACCGTTGGTAAAAACCAGACTCCGGCCTTCATTACGCCATTTTCCGACTTGTTCTGCAATCTCGGAGAATGCTGTTATTTTATAATCAGTAAATGTGTTTTCTGTAGGCATCTGTTTTCTTTCAAAGTGAGAGCGCTTATTTTAACATAACAACCATTTGAAAACGAATTAAAAATGACGGACGAGGCTTGTAAAACAAAAGAAATAAATAACACTATCTAGGCACTGACACTGAGTTTGACTTGCAAGAATGTCGAAAATAAACTTTAATAGAGGGTTGTTTATTACCTTAAGTGCAGACACCACAAAAATAAAACAAAACAGGACTCGGATGATTCAGGAATTAAGAGAATATTCAAATAACATATTTTTCAAACTTCTCATGGGCGTAATTGCGGTAACCTTCGTGTTATCGTTTGGAGTAGGCGGTCTACTTGGTGACCGCAAGGAAGTTGTGGCCATAGTCAATGACCAGGAAATTTTACTCAAAGAGTACCGAGAAGCATATCAAAACCGGCTTAGTTCTTTGCAGCAGCAGTTTGGAGAAAACGCGGAACAATTCGCGGAACAGCTTAATTTGCGACAGCAGGTTTTCAATCAACTGATTGACCGGCATCTGCTCTTGACTGATGCAGCGGAGCTAAATCTGGTAGCAACTGATTTAGAACTGCAGGACTTTATCCGCAAGCAGTCATTTTTTCAACAAAACGGTCAGTTTGATTATGACACTTATGAAACAGTTTTGAGTCAAAATCGGATCGTGCGTCACGAGTATGAAACTTCATTGAGGGCAGACATCCTACTGACTAAAAAACAAAAGTTACTGGGTACAGGGCTGGTGATCAACGACAACGAAGTTGAACAGACTTTCCGCAGAAATTTTGAAAAAATTGCAGTTGAGTATGTATATTTTGATCCGAGCATTTTTGTTGAAAAAACAACTGTAAGTGACGCTGAGCTAAGAACATACATGCAGGATAATCCTCAGGAATTTCAAACACTGAATCAGTTCCGCATGGAATATTTCACAATTTCTGCTGACTACTACCAGGACAATGTAAATGTTCGGGAACGTGAAGTACGTCGTTATTATAAAAAATACGCTGATAATTATGTTACTCCGCCGGAAGTCAAAGCTCGACATATTCTGGTCAAACTAGTTCCGGACGCTCCTGAAAATGAACAACAGGAAAAGCGTGAGCAGCTCAAAATATTGCTGGCTGAAATCAAGGCAGGATCTTCATTCGAGGAACTAGCCAAAGAACATTCCGAAGATGGAACCTCAACTGAAGGCGGTGATTTGGGTTGGTTTAAGCCCGGTGAAATGGTCCCTGCTTTTGAATCTGCCGCTTTTGCCCTTGAAGCAGGCCAAGTGAGTGAAATCGTTCAGTCTCCTTTTGGACTGCACCTGATTAAAGTCGAAGAACGCAAGGACGAAATTACGAAATCTCTGGATGATGTGCGAGAAGAAATTACACTCATCCTCACCGAAAGTCGGTCAATAAAACGGCTGGAAGAAGACCTCGATCGCTTAGCAGGACTCGCCGGTGAGGCCTTTACTGAAGAAGCACAGAAATTGAACAGAGAGGTTCTTAATGCAGAATGGTTTGACAGTAATGATGTCATTCCTGGACTTGGCTCCGCCACCGCGCTTGTGCCTGAATTACTGAGTCGGAAATCTGGTGAAATGGGTGTCTGGAAACGCAACCCTGTTTTGGGACATGTAATCTACCGTCTCAGTGAAACAAAAATTCCTGAGACACGCCTTTTTGAAGATGCAAAGGAAGACGTTTATACGGCAGTGCGGTTAGAAAAAGCAAAAGCAGTTGCCATTGAAACAGCCAAAAAAGTTTTAACTCAGGTTCAGGCAGGCACAACATTAACTAAACTTGTTAAAAAACATGGACTCAAAGTCGAAACACTGGAATTTACTGCAAACACAAGGTTCCTGCCAAACATTGGTGATAATACTGAGTTCCGTAAAGTCGGTTTGCATTTAAATGAAAATTCGCGTTTTGGCTTAAGCCTGGATGGAAACAGGGCAGACCTGATTCAATTCAATAAACGCAGTTTGAACGAGGATAAATCGATAGAAGAAAAAGACAAAGTTAGAGCGCAGTTGCTCCAGAACTTGCAGCAGGCCCTACTCAATAAAGAATTAAAACGTTTACGTGATTCAGCCTCTATTGAGGTAATTAATCCGGTGTTTGGTACACCAGGTTCTTCATGATTTTAGACTTTAGACTGATCACTGTTCATTGAGCATTATACAGTGATCGCAGACAAATGATCATTGACGAATGCCCCGCCTTCACTATTCAAACCACTTAGAAAAACTGATTGTGCCGCTGGCACATGAACTGGACAAAAGGGATCCTTTTGACACCGCGGATATCGTGGTGCCGAATTTCAGTCTAGAAAAATGGATTTCGCTCAAACTGGCGCAAATCCGGGGAATTGCCGCAAACCTGCGTTTCATCACGCTGGAAAAAGCAATCAACGAAGGTCTCCAAAATAAGCTGACTGAGCGCCACTACTCTTTACTTAAACCGGAAACCATCCAGTGCCTGCTGTTAGAGGTTTTACGGGAAAAGCTGACATCTGCCAATCCCCTCTGGCAGCCAGTACGCAGCTATCTTACACCTCAAACATTTATACGCCCTCAAGCCAGGGAACATCGGATCTACCAACTCGCAGGACGGCTGACACGCTTGTTCCTGGAATATGAATTTTCCAGAAATGACGAAATATTGACTCCATGGTTAGCGGGACAAAATGCGCTTGATCCAGATCCACATGGAGCAGAAAGTTGGCAAAGAGCACTCTGGACAGAACTCTTTGGGACGGAAGGCAAATTAACCCGGTACAACCATAGCGCTCGCCATTCATCAACTACAGATTTTCAACCAGAACTTTTTAGCCTAACCCAGCTTTACCGTATCTGTCAGCACAAAGTAAATCAGCAAGACTCAAACTACACAACAAAAGATGCCAAACCGGAAAAAGATCCACTGCATGTTTTTGGTATTTCATATCTCTCACAGTTTCACCAAAAAGCCCTCACTGAACAACTGACGCATTTACGTGATATTCATGTCTATGCGCTTAATCCGTGTATGGAATTCTGGGAGGATGTGCAAAGTCTTGGTGAGTCAAAAGCAGCGAATCTGAGAGCATTAGCAAACGAACGTCAACGTTTTAAACAACAAACGTCTTTGTCTGAGACAGAAATAGTGCTTGGAGAATTATTGCAGGATGAGGAGGATAATCCGTTTTTACAAGCCTGGGGACGTCCCGGACGTGAAAATATCAGGTTGCTAAATCAGTGGACTGACTGGAGTTTTATACCATGGTTCGTAGAAACAGCTTCTTCTACAGAAACTACTGAAGGCCCAGAAAATCAGCCACAAAATGTGCTTAATCAATTACAAGAAGATATTTTGTTCAGGGAACCACGCCGTGTCAAGTCCCTCGAATTGGAACAGGACGATAGCCTGATGATTCTCGCCTGCGCGAATCCACGCCGGGAAGTTGAAGCTGTAGCAAGTTTGATTTGGGACTGGATTCGTCGTGATCCTGATTTGCGTCTCAATGAATGTGCCGTGATTGTACATGATATGGAGCGTTATCAGCATGAAATTGAACAGGTTTTTGAAAGTATTTACAACTTACCGTACCATTTGATTGACGGAGTCAGCGGTAGCGCGGGACGTTTGGAGGACGCCGCAGCGGCGCTTTTAGGTTTATGCTTCACCGAATACACTCGGCGCGATTTATTTACTTTGATCAATAACCCGTGTTTTCTGGGAAAATTTGAAGATAGTGGACCGGCTGGAGAAAATACGCTTGGGGAACCTCTGCAGATTCAGCAGTGGATGCAGTTAGCGGATGAGCTGAATGTATTTTATGGTATCGACAATGAGTCTCAGCAAGCACAAGGTTATCTTCATTTAGAGCAGGATATCTACCACTGGGAACAGGCTTTTCGGCGTTTGACTTTAGCACAAATGGTGACAGCTCCCGCGGAGACGGGAATATTATCGATTAGAAAACAACACATAGCGCCTGCTAAATTTCCTGATGAGTGGAGTGAGGAAGCAGCACGCTTCATGCTGATAATACGATCACTAATTGCCGATACACGCGACCTGCCTAAGTGGCAAATGAGTGGAAAAGAGTGGGGCAGATATCTGGGGATTTTGCTCAAAACATACCTCAAACCGCTTGAGCAGGCAGACGAAGAAGCTTTCCAGAATTTGCTCAACAATGTGCAGGCAACTCGTGATCTAGACTTGGCTCAAGAGCATGAGCGCTCTTTCAGTTTCAGTACAATTCATGAATTTTTCAAACAAAAACAGCAGTCCGCGACTTTACAGCGTGGACATTATTTAGCAGAAGGCGTTACCGTTTCATCTTTTCAGCCAATGAGGCCGATTCCTTTTAAAGCGGTATTTTTATTAGGTTTGGGTGAAGGCATGTTCCCGACACCGTACCAACGTGACACCCTCGATTTACGGCATATTCCGGTAAAGTTGAGTCCTGCCGTGGAATGTCAAAATTTTCGTGAACGCCGCTTAGGTGACGTTTCAGTGACCGAACGTGACCGCTACATGTTTTTAGAAACTCTGGTTTCGACGAGAAACCATCTAGTGCTGAGTTACGTCTCCCGTAACGACCGTACTGATTATGAACTCAACCCTTCCTCAATCATCCAGACATTAGTAGATGAACTCGACAGTGGTTATTTGAAGACTACCTTTGAGAAAATTCAGCATCCGCTCAAACCATATTCTTTAAGTTACTTTCCTGAATTAACTGCTTCCGAAAGCAAAGGTACTACCGCCAAAAGTCAGTTGCCAAACTATGACCTTGCAGCATTCAGGCAGGCAAGAGTTTTCAGAACACGTGAGTTGTTTGATCAGGAGTTTTCCGGCACAGGAGGTTCCACTGGGTTTCAACGAATATCACCGGAATGGTTTTCTCCTGAAGTAAATAAAGTGTTAGCTGAAAACGATTTTCACCCTGTTGTACCTGAAACCAGCACAGAAAATAATCTTCACCCTGTTTCGTTTACGCGCCTGAGAAAATTTCTTGAATCACCACTTCAATCAACAGCAAGTCATCTGTTGCGACTTGATGAAGATGAGGAAGAGAGAGACGATAAAATCGATGAACCTCTTGTGCTTGAGCGTCTTAGTGAATGGGCACTGCTCAGGAAAGTATGGGACAACGCCCTGACTCTTCCGAAAAAAAGTCCCCGCTCTGCAGAAAAACCGGAGTGGGAGCAACTTTATTCTTTGCAGGCGCAGCGGATGGAACTGGAAGGTGAAATGCCATCAGGAATTTTCAAAGGAGCAATGCAGGCAAGGCACCTGAGAATTCTTAACAGTTGGCAGAAACAACTCTGCGCAGCACTGAAAATTGACTGGCCCACCTTGATGAAAAATCTCCGGCAATATCATTTAGGTCCAGTTCAGGCTGGAACTTTCGATTACGGATTGACCACCTCACATCAGCTATTTCCTGCACTCTGTATCGGGCACAATAATTCCGTAGAGTCAGACTCAAAAAAACATGAGACAAGATTTTACGGAAAGACAGAATGGTGGTATACTGACGAGTCCGAAAATTGGTACGTAATTTATTTTAGCGAACGTGAGAGCAAAGACAAAAGCTGGCTGCGTCATTTTTTGGATGTACTGATTTTACGTGCAGTGGATTTGTTGCCGGAAAACGCAAATGTAAGCGGTTTGTGTATTTCAGCAGAAACTAAACTAAAATTTAAAACGATTCGCCTTCCAACTCAACAGCAGTCGCGTGATTACCTGTTTAATTTGTTGCAGGAAATGAATGCAGAAAACGCGGCAGTCCTGATGCCAGTTGAATCAGTGCTTGAGATTGCAAAGGAAAATTTGAACGCTGCCGCTTACAACCTAAGATTTACTGAATGGATGGACAACAAACTTAATTCATCCAGAGAAAACAAAGGCATAAGTTCACAGTACGGCCCAGTGAAATATATAAAAGACGCAGCTTACCCCGAGAATCCATATCAGCTGATGAATCGGCGCTTTCAATTATTTTTTGAAACACTTTCGGCTTGAGCCTAAAAAAGTAGAGTAATGGAAAAACATCTCAAACAAATGCAGATTTTAATGGAAGCAGGAACGCCGTTTGTTACTGTTACTTTAGTTGAGACCAAAGGGAGTACTCCACGTGCGCAGGGAGGAAGGATGTTGGTCACCAGGGAAGGTCTGAATTCTGGAACTGTAGGTGGAGGACTGCTAGAAGCGAAAGCGCTGGAATTTGCGTTGGATTTCTTAACGGAAACCAAGCTCAATGAACAAACAAAATTTATTCAGTGGAATCTTAACCGGGATGCAGGCATGAGTTGCGGCGGTTCGGTTAAATTGTTTTTTGAGCGTTTCCATACCAACATCTGGGAAATTGTGATTTACGGTGCAGGTCATGTCGCACAGGCGTTGATTCCGCTGCTTTTGACTTTGGAAAACCAACTGACTTGTCTTGACACACGGCAGGAGTGGCTGGATAAATTGCCTGATTCTCATAGACTAAAAAAACTTTGCGTGAAGTCACTTCCTGAAACAGTAGAAAGTACAGCTGAAACAGCTTTTGTGCTGATCATGACTCAAGGTCACCGCAGTGATTTTTACGTGGTTCAACAATTTCTTGAACGGAACACCCAGCCTTTTTTGGGCGTAATTGGCAGTCGTTCAAAAGCTGCCACTTTGCAAAAAGAACTTAAAAAAGAAGGTCTCAAGAAAGCTGTTACAGAAAATCTCGTCTGTCCTCTTGGTTTTTCACTAGGTGGTAATAATCCACAGGAAATTGCCGTCAGCATCAGCGCTCAATTACTTTATGAGCGCGACAAACTTTATCAACAAATCCATCAACGTAACCCTCTACCTGAAAAGTCATGAACCAACTAAATCTTAGTCTACCAGAATGGGTTGATTCATTTTTAAATGAGCAACCAAAATTTATTACTGAGCAGGAAGCACAAATGCGTTTTGTGCTCGCCTTAACTGAACGTAATATCCGCGAAAAAACCGGAGGACCGTTTGGTTCAGCGGTTTTTGAAATTGCCTCCGGAAAACTGGTCTCGGTCGGTGTTAACGTTGTAGTTCAGCAAAACTGCTCTGCCGCACATGCAGAAATGATGGCACTGATGCTGGCGCAAAAAAATCTTTCAAACTTTGACTTGGGTGCCCCTAACTTTCCGGCTCACCGTTTGGTAACGAGTGGAAAAATGTGCGCGATGTGTTTGGGAAATGGTTGCTGGTCGGGAGTTAAAGAAGTTTTGTCTTCTGCGGAACCAGAAGACGTAGAGAGCATTACCGGTTTTGATGAAGGTCCAACACCTCCGGATTATAACGCTCAGCTAGAGAGCAGGGGAATTAAAATTGTACCTGAACTACTACGCAGTGAAGGTCAGAGGGTCTTACAACTTTATATTGATTTGGGGGGACTGGTTTATAACCCTAACCGTAAAGCTTGAGTCAGACTTTGCGTAACTCTTCTACGATCTGTAAAAAAGCATGAATCATGCGGGAGTTGCGCCGTTCTCTTAAACAAACGACATGGGCAGTGGTGTGAACATCCGCGTTTACCAGAGTTAGTTTCCGCAGGTCAGGATGCCACATGAATTCCTCATCTGAAACCACCCCGATTCCAAGTCCCCTAGAGACCGCCAACCAGACTGCTTCACGACTACCGATTTCCATCACCGGACTTATCTTAACTCCTGCTTTTATTAAAGCCTTTTCAAAGGCACGCCGCGTAGTGGATCCGGGTTCACGCAAAATTACAGGCTGATTTTCCAATTCTTCAATCCGGAGTTCCTTACGATCCGCCCACGCATGTTCCGCATGTACAAAAACAACCAACGGTTCCTGACAAAACGGAATTGCCAAAAGACGCGGATCTTCTTCCGTCTGCGAAAGTAGCGCAACATCAACTTCAAAACTAAGCAGACTTTCAAGAATTTCTTGCGAATTGCGGACTGTGACAGTTATTTCCAATTGAGGGAACCGTTCATGGAAAACAACCAGCATTTCCGTTACATGAAAAGGTCCAACTGCTCCGATCCGAAGATGTCCTGACTGGAATCCACCTGCGCTCTGAAGTACTTCCTGAGCTTCCTTTTCCAAGATCTCCATGCGCTGAGTAACAACATAAAGTTCTTTTCCTGTTTCTGTTAACTCAACTCGACGTCCGCGTCGATGAAATAATTCTACCCCATAAAAACTCTCTAATGCCTGAACTTGAGCAGTGATGGTTGGTTGCCCCACATGCAAGACCTTGGATGCCGCGGTGAACCCTCCTGCACTAGCTACCGCGTGAAAGGAGCGGATTTGTGTATAACTGATCTCTAGAAAAAGCGAGCCCTTCGGACCGGGGAAGGAAGTTTCAGAGACAGAATTATTTTCCATTTTAAATATATAAAGTCTTTTTTAAGGACGTTCTCCGCTTGAGATATTATTGTTAATATCATTAACAACATCAATCAATTGGTTAAAAGTGGCAGTCACATACTATGTAACTACTGTTTACAGAATATTGCTATTTTTTGCCAATCTTAAACTATATTTCTTCTTCATACAAAGCAACTTCTTCAAGCGATTACAAGACCATGTAGATGCTTCATCCATACCTAATTACTCTCCAGCTAAAGGTTTCAAGGTATCATCCTCAATTAGAGATTTAGTTATTCATATTATATAATAAATATTATTTGATATTTAATTATACCCTAAATAACTC
>Ga0115003_10003617_pt1 | contig 12112 bp, 9 predicted proteins | sample ArcticOcean_MG_C_7_FD_88736 | JGI IMG/M metagenome (GOLD analysis project Ga0115003, IMG submission 88736) | Marine microbial communities from western Arctic Ocean - ArcticOcean_MG_CB11_88 | ecosystem: Environmental > Aquatic > Marine > Oceanic | place: Arctic Ocean: Canada Basin | collected... | reverse complement strand
CTGTCACCGGATAAGGCGGCGGTGTTGAGTGGTATCCAACGACTGTTAAAGCCTGGCGGTGAGTTTTATTTCTCTGATGTCTACGGCGAATGCTTGGGCGGGGCGCTCTATTGGAATGATTTTCTCAGTTTGGCGAAGGGCGGTGGCTTTGCCGATCCCCGCCTGGTTGAGGATCGTCCCCTTGAGGTGACGGATAAAAGCTTGGCCGCACAGATTGGCAATTTACAATTTTTCTCGGCCACATACCGTCTATTTAAACTCGATGGGCTTGAGAGCGCCTGTGAGGATTATGGTCAGGGGGTGATTTATCACGGCACCATTGCCCACAGCCCCCTGTGCTTTGTGCTGGATAAACATCATGCCATTGAGACCGGCCGCATATTCCCGGTCTGTGGCAATACCTGGCGTATGTTGCAGGACTCTCGCTTTGCCGAGCACTTCACTTTTGTCGGCGATTTTAGTCAGCACTTTGGGTTATTTGAAGGCTGTGGGTTTAGACTGCCTTTTGATAGAGGGGCTTTTGATAAAGGGCCTTTTGATAGAAGGACTTTTGATGGCAGGACTTTTGATCGAGCAGCTGCCAGTGAAGCCACAACACTGGAGTCAGCCCCATGTTGTTAAGTGAAACTTGCGATGATCAAACTGACAATCATGCCTTATCAAAATTTCGCATACTGGTGCTCTGTACTGGTAATTCCGCGCGCTCGATTATGGCGGAAGCGAATTTAATATCGTTGGGGCGGATATCTTTCAGGCCTACAGTGCCGGTAGCCATCCCACGGGAATAGCCAATCCGTTGGCCCTGGAGCAGATCCGCGGGCTAAATTTGCCGACGGATATCAGGGTTCACAGCAAGAGTTGGAAGGAATTTTCTGGACCCGATGCACCGGAGCTGGATTTGCTGCTGACAGTCTGTGATAACGCCGCCGCGGAGATCTGCCCGAGCTTTTCTGGAGATTATCAGTATATTCATTGGGGCTTTCCCGACCCTGCGGGATCATCTGATAATCTTGATGAGGAGCGCGACGCGTTCGCCCGTTGCTTTTCTGAGATCAAGCTTCGTGTGGAGGGGTTGGTGTCACGAATCTCGGCCACCGATACCAAGGGTTCCATTTGTCGGGCGATTGAGAAGGCACATGGAAGCTCTGAAGAATAAACGTACATACAGGCGTAAAAAAAACCGCGGCTAAGGCCGCGGTTTTTCGTTTACTTCACTAAAACGACTCATAGGACTAAAAAGCTCTGCGCTAAAACTCAGGTAAATTAAACTGCCCTTAAACTACAGCGGCAGACGACCTGCATCGGGAGATTTCCCAAGGGCAATATTTGCCAATCAGACAGTCTTAACGACGAGTACACAGCGGATTTTGGTTGTTTAGTATTTGCTGAGAAACTGCTATCAAAAGCTGCTATAAATAGGCTATTTATTAACAGGATAGTTATTAACAGGATAGTTATTAACAGGATAGTTATTAACAGCCTACTTATTTACTCTTTAGCAGCTAGATTAGTGAGCAGGGCCAGATTAATTGGCCTGTTGTCATGATTGCCAATACAATCCCTTTCAATTTCCTGTCGCTGTTCCCCTGCCTAAGGGTCTTAATGGGAGCTGGGCAATTTAACCAATGAGGTAACAAAGTAGTGATTGAGCAAATGGTAATAACGGAAATGGATAGCCGCGGTGTTGCCACCGTTACTCTGAATAACCCCGATAAACACAATGCCTTCGATGATGAGTTGATCGCCCAGATAAGCGCCACCTTTGACGCTCTGGATACAGATCCCGCGGTACTTGTGGTTGTTTTGCAGGGCGCTGGCCGGAGTTTTTCAGCCGGTGCCGACTTGGCTTGGATGCGGCGCATGGCAGACTACAGCTATGAAGAGAATCACCGAGACGCAAACCTGATGGCAGAGATGTTTCGGCGTATTAACAGTCTATCTAAGCCCACCATTGCGCGAGTTCATGGCGCCGCCTTCGGTGGCGGAGTGGGTCTGGCGGCGGTCTGTGATCTGGTGTTTGCCACTCCAAGTGCAAGCTTCTGTTTATCTGAGGTCAAGCTGGGCCTTATTCCGGCAGTGATCAGCCCCTTTGTCAGCGCCGCCATCGGACCTCGTGCCGCGCGTCGCTACTGCATAACCGCTGAACGTTTTTCTGCTGCCACTGCATTGCAGTTGGGACTGGTCAGTGAGCTCTGTGAGGAGACCGAGCTGGATAGTCGCATTCAAGCAATGGTTAAAAAATTACTGATTAATGGTCCAGCGGCCATGGCGGCGGCCAAGCTGTTGGTCGCAGATGTGTCCGATGCACCACTAACTGATCAGCTGTTTGCTGAGACCAGCCGTCGCATCGCAGAGATTCGCGGCACTGAAGAGGGGCGTGAAGGGTTAAATGCCTTTCTTGAAAAACGCAGTGCATCTTGGATAGGAGCGTAATCAGATGACCATTCCACAGGCGGTAAGGCTAGTCGAAGTAGGCCCCCGAGATGGCTTGCAGAATGAATCAGCACCGGTCTCAGCGGCAGATAAAATCAATCTTATTCACGGCTTGATCGATGCCGGTGTCAGCTATATTGAAGCAGGCAGTTTTGTTAGCCCCCGCAGCGTGCCGCAAATGGCCGACAGCGATCAGGTCTTTGCCGGTTTAAGGCGGGCTCTGAAGCTTAACGAGGCAGGACTGACCTTGGCAGCACTGACACCCAATCTCAAAGGTTTTCAGCGGGCCATGGAATCTGGTGTCACCGAAGTGGCGATTTTTGCCTCAGCGTCCGAGGGTTTTTCAGCCAAAAACATCAACTGCACCATCGCCGAAAGTTTGACCCGATTTGAGCCGGTTATGCAGGCCGCCCGAGATCAGGGGGTAGCGGTGCGTGGCTATATATCCTGTGTTGTCGGCTGTCCCTATGATGGTGAGGTTGCGCCTCAGCAGGTGGATGTGGTTTCTCGGGCGCTATTTGATATGGGCTGCTATGAAGTCTCGCTGGGGGACACCATTGGTGTTGGCACCCCGGGGCACTTTAAGTGTCTGTTAGATCATCTGTTGCTGCAGACCTCGGCGGATAAATTGGCCGTGCACTGTCACGACACCTACGGTCAGGCTCTGGCCAATATCGGCGCTTCACTGGAATATGGCATTGCCACTGTGGATGCCTCGGTGGCGGGACTGGGTGGCTGTCCTTACGCATTGAATGCAACCGGTAATGTAGCCAGTGAAGATGTGGTGTATATGCTTGAGGGTATGGGTATTTCCACCGGCATAGATTTGGATAAACTGATTGCAGTGGGCCAGTCTATTTCTGGGCTGTTGGGTAAGCCCACCAACTCGAGTGTTGCCCGGGCTAGATCAACTGTTTAGTCAGTCGCTATTTTAAAACCTTGCAAAACTCGCCGAAATTCTCGATAAAGGACAGGGTTTTAAAACACACACTATAAAAACAAGAGAGAGATTATGTTCAGTCATATTATGATCGGTGCCAATAACATCGAAGAGTCAAAGAAATTCTACGATGCCACCATGGGCGAGTTAGGCTTTGGCGCAGGTACAGTTGATCCAAAGGGTCGTTGTTTTTACATGAGCGAGACCGGTATTTTCGCTCTGAGCGTGCCAATTGATGGCCAGCCTGCTACTCACGGTAATGGCAGCACCATTGGTTTTAATGTCACTAGCACAGAGCAGGGCGATGCATGGCACGCTGCTGGTTTGGCTAATGGCGGCACTGACTGTGAAGACGCTCCAGGTGTTCGTGCTGGCGGCGGTATGGGTGATATGTACTTGGCTTATCTGCGTGATCCCGCTGGCAATAAGATCTGTGCTCTGATGCGCATGTGATTTGTAGCCCATGTAATTTGTAGCAATGCTGAAAATCGGTGCGCAGTATCTTTTAAGCTGTTTTTTTTAGACTCTTTTTTTAGAAAGCTAAATAATCAAAGTCTTTGATTGTCTATTAGGTATCTCGCGCACCAATTTCGGCACTAAAAATCCCGGCAGTAAGCACTGCAGTTCTGCGTAAATCTGCTTGGCGACACTGTCATCGAGATCAAAATGCTGTGCTCCGGCAACCGGATCGCAGAGATGTAAATAGTAGGGCGACACACCGCAGTCAAATAACCGTTCACTGAGTTCCGCCAGCGTCACGGCACTGTCATTAATTTCTCGCAACAACACTGACTGGTTTAACACTTGCATACCAGCGTCGGTCAATTTTTTAATCGCACTAACCACTTGGCTATCAATCTCATTGGCGTGATTAATATGCAGCACCACAATGGGTTTAAGTCGGGTTGCTGTGGCCCAGTTTAAAAAACTCTGACCGATTCGTGCCGGGATTACCACTGGTAGTCTGGTGTGAATACGCAGGCGTTTGATATGGGCTATCTCGGCAATTTCTGCGGTGAGCCAGCCAAGAAAATTATCGTTGGCAGCCAGGGGATCACCACCGCTATAAATCACTTCATTGATACTGTCGTCCCGGCGAATATAATCCAGTGCCGTCTGCCACTGCTGTTTACTCTGGCGATTTTCATCGTAGGGAAAGTGGCGGCGAAAACAGTAGCGACAGTTAATCGCACAGGCTGGGCTAATCACCAGCAGCAGTCGATTGGCGTATTTATGTACAATGCCCGCAATAGGGTTGTGCTTGCTCTCTTCCAGAGGGTCTTTAATGTAGTCTGGACTCTGTAGCATTTCGGCGGCAACCGGCAGCACCTGAAGTAGCAGTGGGTCTTTGGGATTCCCAGGCTCCATGCGATCGATAAAGGGCCGCGGTACCTTGAGGGCAAATTCTGAGGCTGCCTGTTGGCTGGTGGATAGCTGCTCTGGGGCCAGGTCTAAACCGCTCAGCAGTTGATCAATTGATGTGACCGCCTGACTCAGCTGCACTTTCCAATCAGAACTAATGCTGATCGGCTGTGCAGGACTTAGGCTGGTATTGGTTGTCGACATGCTTGTGGTGGGTCCTTGGGCTAGAGTTATTTATGGCCTGTTGTAGAAAGCCTGTTATAGAAGGCCTCTTTTATAGGGGCTCTTTTATAGGGGCTAAGCCAGAATAAAGACAGTGAGTCTACGCGATTGGCGCGTGGCTACAAAGTGAGTTTCCAGTAAAGGTGTTGATGTGTCTCTAGATGAAGAATTTATGGGTCGTGCCATGGCGCTTGCGGAACAGGCAGCGGCAGTGGGCGAGGTGCCGGTTGGTGCCCTAGTCGTCAAAGACGGTCTGGTGATTGGCGAGGGCTACAACCAGCCCATTACCAGCTGTGATCCCACCGGTCATGCGGAAATTATTGCCATGCGCAATGCCGCCACAGCACTGGGCAACTATCGCCTCAGTGGCTGCGATCTCTATGTCACCATCGAACCCTGCACCATGTGCGTGGGCGCTATGGTCCACGCCCGCATAGGCAAAATTATTTTTGGTGCCAAAGAGCCTCGCGCCGGTGCCCTGGAAAGTCAGCTACGACTGATGGATGAATCTCATTACAATCATTCTATCGATTGGCAGGGGGGTGTTTTGGCGGAGCAGTGTGGCGCGCTTATAAGCGGCTTTTTTCGCGCTAAGCGTGCTGCGGGGAAAGCCCCTAAGCCCTAAGACTTTTAAGGCTAAAGGCTCTAGAGCGATGAGGGTGCGGAGTCTTCCCATTCACTGCTGGGCTGCTGATCCTCTACATTTTGCAGTTCCAATTGCTGGGACAGTTCGTGCAATTCTAAGTATCTTGTGTAGTAGCGAATATTGTCCACATAGATAACCGGCTCATTGCCCCGGGCATAGCCGTATTTTAGCTCCTGGTAATACTGCTTGTTACTCAGTTTGGGTAAATGCTGTCTAACATGTTCCCACAAGTCTGGATTCTGTCCATTGCGCTGGGTAAGAATACGCGCATCTTCCATATGCCCAAAGCCCACATTGTAGGCCGCCAGTGCCAGCAGTGTGCGGTTGGGTTCGTTGATACGATCTGGCAGGCGCGCGCGCAACTTCGACAGATAGGCGGCACCGCCGGTCAAGCTTTGCTGCGGGTCGAGACGATTTTTAATTTTCATCTCGCGGGCGGTATTAAGGGTCAGCATCATCAAACCGCGCACACCTGTGGGCGATCGCGCTTTTGGATTCCAATGTGATTCCTGATAGGCGACGGCGGCCAATAAGTGCCAATCGAAACCGAACTGCTCGGCAGCCAACTTAAACAACGGCTCATAATTCGGCAGTCTGCTGTCCACCAACTCACCAAAGCGCTGGGAACCCGCCACAGAGAAATTGTCGGCCTGTTCCAGCAGATCATTTTTTAAGTTGTCCAACTTGCCACTGGCACTGTAGTCACTGAGAAAGCGATTGGCTGCCGCCAGTAAGGTGCCGTCGCCATGGCGCGGGAAGGCCCAGGCTACAGACTGGGGGTCGGAAATATCGATAGCGCGACGCACCTGGGGATAGATATGTCGGCTCACCAGGTAGGCCAGTGAGTCGACCACGGTGTAGTCAATCTCACGATCGTGAACCATACGCATCAGTTCGCTCATTTCACTACTGCTGTCCTCGCGCCATTTTAGCCCTGGGTACTGGGCGGCCCAGAGGCTGAGTTGTTCACTGTGGGACGAGCTTTTCAGTACCAGCAGGTCGCCGTCGATATCACTGAGGGAGCGCGGTCGTGCAGAGCCGCGGCGATAGACCAGGTGTTGAGTGACCTGCATATAGGGATCGGTGAATTGCAGTAACTTGCTGCGGCTGGCGTTGACAGTAATATTGGCGGCGGCGAAATTGCCTTCGGGACCGCCTACAGAGAGTAATAGGGCGTGGAGCGTCGGTTTTGATTGCACCACCAGCTCGACATCGAGGCTATCGGCAAAGGCCTTGGCGAGCAGATACTCAAGGCCACTTTTACCTCTGCCGTCTTCATAGTAGGTGGTCGGGCCAGCGACGGTGAGCATGTGCAATGTGCCGCTGAGCTGCACCTGTTGCAGGTCGCTGATGCGCGCGCTGCTGCTAAAATAGAGGGCAAGTAAGAGCCCGATAAAAGCCAAAATAATACGCTTGCCAGTGCGTCTTGCGCTGACAGGAAATCGGGTTAAAAGCTTTTTCAAAAGTCCGAGCAAATGTGCTCTCCAAAAGATCCCTAGACTGCTGCTCTAAACTACTGCTCAAAATGGCTATTAGAGCATTACAGATGATAATCACTGCAAAATGCCTGTCGCTGAAAGAATTGTACAGGCTTTACTCAATTCTATCTGCCTACAGGCAGATTTTTCAGCTAGAATACGGCGCTTTCTAATTCGAAAGTTTTGCGAGCACTGCCTCTATGATGATCCTCACCGGCGCACCTTCTCTGTCTGCGTTTAGAAGTAAAAAACTCCTTTCAACTCTGCAGCAAATTGAGCCCTCTACGGTTTCAGTTTACGCTGAATATGTGCATTTTGCCGAGCTGACTCAGCCGCTCTCCGAGAGCGGGGTGGAGACTCTAAAGGCGCTGCTGACCTATGGCCCACGAGAGGAAAAGACGTCCACCAAAGGACAGTTGATTTTAGCGGTACCAAGACCTGGGACTATTTCCCCCTGGTCGAGCAAGGCGACGGATATAGCCCATAACTGCGGCCTCGATCAGGTTGACAGAGTCGAACGTGGCACGGCGTATTATGTTCAGGGGCAAGAGCACTTCACCGAGCAGCAACTGGCCGATCTGGGTGCCGAGCTGCATGACCGTATGGTTGAGACAGTGCTACATGAGCTACAGCAGGCCGAAGTGTTATTTAGTCATCACAAGCCAGCGCCGGTCGCGACTGTCGATACTCTGGGCGGTGGAGTTGATGCACTGCGAAAAGCCAATGTCGAGCTAGGTCTGGCACTGGCCGAAGACGAGATAGAGTATCTGGTGGAGAGCTTTAAGGGGCTTAAACGCAACCCCACTGACGTCGAGCTAATGATGTTTGCTCAAGCCAACTCCGAGCACTGCCGTCACAAAATTTTTAATGCCAGCTGGACCCTCGACGGTGAAGACCAAGAGCACTCCCTGTTTGGCATGATTCGCAATACCTACAAGGTCAATGGCGAAAATGTTCTCTCGGCTTACTCAGATAACGCCGCGGTAGTGGCGGGCACCGAAGGTGGCCGTTTCTACCCAGATCCGGCGACCAAGCTTTATGGCTACAGCCAAGAGCCTGTGCATCTGCTGATGAAAGTGGAAACCCACAATCACCCAACGGCTATCTCTCCCTATGCGGGTGCCGGCACCGGTTCCGGCGGTGAGATTCGCGATGAGGGTGCAGTGGGCCGCGGCTCAAAACCCAAAGTGGGGCTGGTGGGCTTTAGCGTCTCCAATCTCAATATTCCCAACTACAAGCAGTCTTGGGAAGAGGAATACGGCAAGCCGGAACGCATAGTCTCGGCACTGGATATTATGCTCGAGGGGCCAATTGGTGGCGCCGCCTTTAACAATGAATTTGGCCGCCCCAATATCTGCGGCTATATGCGCAGCTTTGAAGTGGATTTTGACAACCAGCGTCGCGGCTATCACAAGCCGATTATGATCGCTGGCGGTTACGGCAATATCCGCGCCGATCATGTCGACAAACCTGAATTTAAACCCGGCGCACAGTTGATCGTGCTCGGTGGCCCGGCCATGTTGATTGGTCTTGGGGGTGGTGCTGCCTCGTCTATGGCCACCGGCTCCAGCTCGGCGGATTTGGACTTTGCCTCAGTGCAACGCATGAACCCAGAAGTGGAACGCCGCTGCCAGGAAGTCATCGATCAGTGCTGGCAGCAGGGTGACAACAACCCCATCGCCTTTATTCACGATGTCGGCGCAGGCGGTCTCTCCAATGCTCTGCCCGAGTTGGTAAAAGATGGCGGCACTGGTGGCCATTTTCAGCTGCGAAAAGTGCCCAATGATGAGCCCGGTATGGCGCCGGTAGCCATCTGGTGCAACGAAGCTCAAGAGCGTTATGTACTGGCCATTGAGCCCCGAGACCTAACGCGCTTTTTGGAAATCTGTCACCGTGAGCGCTGCCCAGTAGCCGTAGTTGGTGAAGCGGTTGAAGATAAAACCATTACTGTCAGCGATAGCTACTTTAAAAATGATCCGGTGGATCTGCCCATGTCGGTACTCTTTGGCAAGGCGCCAAAGATGCATCGCATTGCCGAACGTGACCAGGCCGAAGGCAAGCCTTTCGCTACCGATAATTTAAATATTGAAGACGCCGTATTCCAAGTGCTGCGTCACCCCACAGTGGCGAGCAAAAATTATTTGATCACCATTGGCGACCGCACGGTTGGCGGCATGGTCGCTCGCGATCAGATGGTCGGCCCCTGGCAGATTCCGGTGGCTGACTGTGCTGTGACTACAGTGACTTATGACAGCACTGCCGGTGAAGCCATGGCCATGGGCGAACGCACACCGTTGGCACTGATTAATGCGCCAGCTTCAGGGCGTATGGCCATTGGTGAAGCGATTACTAATATTGCCGCTGCACGAATTGGTCAGATGCAAGATATCAAGCTCTCAGCCAACTGGATGAGCGCCGCAGGTCACCCCGGCGAAGATGAAAAACTCTATCGCGCAGTGCAAGCAGTGGGTATGGAACTCTGCCCGGCTCTGGGTATTACTATTCCAGTGGGCAAGGACTCTATGTCTATGCGCACCACCTGGACTGATGGCGATGAAGACAAGGCGGTAACTTCGCCTATGTCACTGATCATTACCGCCTTCTCGCCAGTTCTCGATGTGCGTAAAACGGTAACCCCACAGCTGCGTACCGACGCCGGTGAAACCCAGCTGTTGCTGCTCGATTTGGGTGCTGGTGCCATGCGCATGGGCGGCTCGATTCTCGCTCAAGTAAATCAGCAGATGGGTGATACAGCGCCGGATTTAGACAATCCCGCACTGTTGAAAAACTTCTTTGATCCTATGCAGCTCTCCCTTGAACAGGGCGCTATTCTCGCCTATCACGATCGCTCTGATGGCGGTCTGCTGGCCACTCTGGTTGAAATGTCCTTTGCCGGACACGTAGGTATCTCTGTAGATGTCTTTGGTCTCGGCGACGACCCCATTGCCGCGCTGTTTAATGAAGAGCTGGGCGCCGTGATTCAGGTTTCCGCCGAGCACACCAATGCAGTGGCAGAGCGCTTTAGCAATGCCGGTGTCGATGTGCACCTGCTGGGTGGTTTAAACAGTCATCAAACTGTCGAGATTATCAATAAAAAGCTGCCGTTGTTTAAGCGCCCACGGGTTGATTTACTGCGCACCTGGACCGAGACCTCCTACCGCATGGCGGCACTGCGTGACAATGCCGACTGTGCCCTGGAAGAGTTTAATAATATTGTTAGCGACGACCCAGGTCTGTCGGTGAATCTCAGTTACGATCCCAGTGACGATATTGCCGCACCCTATATTAATTCCGGTGTTAGACCTGCCGTGGCGATTCTGCGGGAGCAGGGGGTTAACAGTCATCTGGAAATGGCCGCGGCATTTGATCGCGCCGGGTTCGATGCAGTGGATGTGCATATGAGTGATCTGCTGGCTGGTCGTCGGGTACTCAGTGACTTTGGCGGCGTGATTGCCTGTGGTGGTTTCTCCTACGGTGATGTCTTGGGTGCTGGCGAAGGCTGGGCCAAGACCGTGCTGTTTAATGAGCAGATTCGCGATCAGTTCCAGAGCTTCTTTCAGCGTTCCGACAGCTTTAGTCTCGGCGTCTGTAATGGCTGCCAGATGCTTAGTAATCTCAAGACATTGATTCCTGGTGCCGAACTCTGGCCGCGCTTTGTACGTAACCATTCCGAGCAATTTGAAGCGCGCTTCTCGCTGGTACGGGTTGAAGAGTCGCCCTCTATATTCTTGCAGGGTATGGCCGGATCGCATATGCCAATCGCCATTTCTCACGGCGAGGGTCGCGCTGAATTCTCGTCGCAAAAAGCCATGGATCGATTGCTTTCAAGCAATCAAGTGGCCATGCGTTTCCTCAATAATCATGGCGAGGTTGCATCCAGTTACCCGGCTAATCCCAATGGTTCGCCAGAGGGTATTACCGGTGTTTCCAGCAGCGATGGTCGCGCCACATTGATGATGCCGCATCCAGAGCGGGTCTATCGCACGGTGCAGAATTCCTGGCATCCGGATGATTGGGGCGAAGATGGCGCCTGGATGAGAATTTTCCGCAATGCACGAAAGTTTGTCGATTAAAAAGTATTGAAGGTACCAGTGAGCTAGAGTATTGGGCTCAACCAATGAGGCAAAACCAATTAGCCCAAACCAATTAGCCCGGAGGCTGTGCCATGTCAAAGCTACCCAATGAAGCAGAGTTATTTAAGAAGGCACTCCAGGTTGGCGCTGTGTATGCTAAAAAGCGCGCCTATGGCGAGATTGAAGAGACTGATTCGGTAAAGCTGAAAGTTGAGTTTATCTATAAGGTTTTGGTGGAAGATAAGCTGATTCAGCCACTGGCGAAAGAGAATATTAGTGATCCCAATATGCGCCATAAGCTGGCGCTGTGGCTGTCGCGGCAGTTGCCAGAGGGGCATGCTCTTTTAAAAGAGTGATGGGGCGGTTTTTTTTGTTATCCGGACCTAATACCTTGCGATACCGACCGCACACATTGTCATCCCGACCTCACACTTTGTCATCCCGACCGTAGTGGAGGGATCTCCAGCAGTCGGCAGCAAACCCTCTAATCGGTAGCGGTTCTTTCGGAGGCAGTTGCAATACGGCAGGGAGATCCTTCGGCTTCGCTCAGGATGACAGAGTGTGGTGGCTGTTATCCCGACACCAGAGCCCGACACCAGAGCCCAACACCAGAGCCCGACACCAGAGCCCAACACCAGAGCCCGACACCAGAGCCCGACACCACAGTCCAACAACCAATAAACGCCCATAACATCCCAATAGCTGTGCTATTATCCCGCCCGAGTTGACCAGGCAGTCGCTGTGTTGATCTCTCTTGTGTTCGCTTGCGTTCATAAGGGTGCAACGCGGAGGAAAGTCCGGGCTCCACAGGGTAGAGTGCCAGGTAACACCTGGGAGGCGAAAGCCTACGGCCAGTGCAGCAGAGAGAAGACCGCCGATGGTTCGTTCGCGAACACAGGTAAGGGTGAAAGGGTGCGGTAAGAGCGCACCGCGCTACTGGTAACAGTAGTGGCAAGGT
>Ga0115003_10003614_pt1 | contig 12119 bp, 9 predicted proteins | sample ArcticOcean_MG_C_7_FD_88736 | JGI IMG/M metagenome (GOLD analysis project Ga0115003, IMG submission 88736) | Marine microbial communities from western Arctic Ocean - ArcticOcean_MG_CB11_88 | ecosystem: Environmental > Aquatic > Marine > Oceanic | place: Arctic Ocean: Canada Basin | collected... | reverse complement strand
GGAATTGGCCGGTTGGGAATCGAAGGTCACTTGCCACCTCCCCTTCTCTTCCGCTGCCTTGGCGATAGCGGATCGTTTCCCGAACATGACCTTGACTTCGGAGCCAGCCGGAGCCCACCCCCAGACGGTGATGGGCTTGCCACGCTGCAAGACCATGTTACTCCGGAAAATACCATGCGCCTTCAACGCATCGGCCGCCATGAGTCCCTGCCCTCGCAAAGAAGGTAGATGCAAGAAGACGAAAAGAAAACAAAGGCAAATTTTCATTATGTAATACAATAGCCCCCCCTTTGGCGTTACGACAACTTATTATCTCTTGAATGCGTATATTTAAAGCGTTTTTGCGACTCAAGAGGCTGATCCTAAGAAAGATGTCTGTCATTCTCTTTTCCTGTTTATTCTTTTTCTTGTTGGCTTTTTAGGCTCTTTGAGAATCCGATCGAAGCTGTCTTTGTTCGCCTTGTAGTATTTTTCAAGCCTAGGTTTCCACTGTGCTTCCTTGCTGCTTTTAGGGCTACTCAACTCCGTCTCGATCCCCAGATCTCCTTGCTGGGCCATCCAGCTTTCCAGTTGGCTTTTCATTCGCTTGATCGGCTCTGCATACTCCGAATTTTTTGCCAGGTCGTTTTGTTCATAGGGGTCCTTTTCGGTATCATAAAATTCGACCTCCGCACCCACCTGTCCCGCTCTCAATAACCCCCCCCTGACAATAGAAATCGGTTGTAAGCGATGTAAAAGGAGTAATCTATTGCGAACTACCTCTACCCCAATGCGTTGACAATTCAGTGCAATCGTACAATCATGCGAAGCATGAAGTTTATACAGCCTTTTTTACTACTTTCATTTTTGTTTACTCTATCGCTTTGGTCCGCCAATCCCGTACCATATTCAGGCAAGATTGATATTCATGGAGTCAACTACTTTGGAGAAGCCCAGTTCGCATTTTCTCTACATGATGGGAATGGAACAACCCATTGGAGAAATGGTAACCAACCAAAGGAAACCATCAAGGTAACGATTCGTAATGGCCGGTATAGTGTTCTCTTAGGCGGACAGGGAATGAATTCATTACCACCGGAATTATTTCTGAATCATGATAAACTTTATTTAAAAGTGGAAGTTGATATGGAAGATGGAGAAGGTCTTCGTCATCTTGCACCTGATCAATTAATTACCGCGACCCCTCGTGCCTTGGTGGCGGATATAGCAAAAGTAGCTCAGGTTGCTCAAACAGTGAGCAATGGAGCAATCACCCGCGACATGCTTAGTTCGGAAGTTTTGGCTAAACTTGATGCCAATTCAACTGCAAGCCCATCTGCTCCTAGCACCATTACACGGGATATGCTTCCAAAGGATGTACGGGACGACTTGAATAAGACTCTAACGATTACACGCAGTATGTTGCCCGCAGATGTACTTGCCGACTTAAACAAGTCCTCCTCATCTTCTTCACCTATTACCTTATCGATGCTTGCCCCGGAAGTTACTGCCAAGTTGGATCAGAATGGATCAGGTGGAAGTGGTGTGGTTGCAGGAAGTTTAATTTCTATCCCCTATGGTCAATCTCCTCCTGCTGGGTATTCTCTTTATCAGCGGGGTGAGCCAAAAACATTGGTCTGGGAGGAGAAAGCTCCTGTGAGTGTGGCCAGATATGCCTCAGATGGCGTGGAATTTCTGGATGGAAAGATTTATTTTGTCGGTGGCGGAAATGGTTCTAGTGCTAAAAATATTGTTGAAAGATATGATCCTGAGACTAACACTTGGAAAACGCTCAACTCTATGTCTGTCGCTAGAAGTGGAGTAGCTTCTGCGGTATTGAACGGAAAACTCTATGCGATTGGTGGTACAGGTTTATCAAGTGTGGAAGTCTATGATCCAAATACTGGAAACTGGACTGCAGGAGTTGATCTGCCAAGCGTAGTTAATAAAGGAACTGCAATTACTGTTAATAATAAGATTTATCTAGTCGGCGGAAGGAACGCATCTGATCAAATAATCAATCAAGTCCTATCATTTGATCTATTAACTAACCAATGGACTGCTAAAGCTGATATGCCAACTGCACGCTTTGGTCCTAAGTTAGTTTGGTTTCAGGAGCGTATCTGGGCTATTTCCTTCGAGGATATCGTAGAAAGTTATGATCCAGTTGAGGATTCATGGCAGACCGAAGCTTCCCTTAGCACTAATCGTAACTGGCCTGTTGCTTGGCAAGCTTATGGAATCTTGTATGTCGCAGGAGGCTACTACAGTAGTCAACATTTATCTTCGATCGAAGCTTATGATCCTGTCCAAAAGTCTTGGTCTATTACGAACAATTTGCCTGAGAAAAAGCGCGAAGCTGATGCGGTTGTATTAAATGGTGTCGTATATGTTGTTGCAGGGGATACCGGAAGTAACACTTACTCCAACAAAGTTTTCGCTGCCGACCTGAACGCCTCCGTGGTAGGTGTCTATGACTTGTACCGCAAGGACGGCAATGCCTCTGCGGGTACGCCTCTTGCTCAGGCGGAAGTGGCGGATGGATCGGTGACGGCGAGTAAGATGGCAAACAACTCTATTACCACCACCCAACTCAGCGAACAGATTCTTAAATACCTCAAGCCTGAGATTACTACCCAACCACAGGCTCAGACTGTTTATGCCGACAACAATGTCTCGTTTTCCGTCACCGCCGAAGGTAAGTATCTGACTTACCAATGGAAGAAAGATGATAGCAACTTAACAGGTGAGACCAATGCCACCCTTACCATTACCGATGCCAATGCCACTCTGCATGATGGCAATTATTCAGTGGTGGTGAGTAATGATTTTGGGAGTGTGGAGTCAGTAGAGGTGGAAGTACTAGTTGATCACGCTGGACCAATTAATGGCTTAGTTGCATGGTGGAAATTCGACGAGACTAATGGGACGGTTGCATATGACTCAAGTGGGAATGGATATGATGGAAACCTCATAGGTGGATCGACTTGGGCGACTGGCAAAATTGGTGGGGCAATAAGTCTTGATGGAACGAACGACTATGTAGAAGTTTCTTCAAGGAAATGGAACATAGAGAATCTTTTTTCGGTTAGCTTTTGGTACTTAAATAATGGAGCAGACGGAACTATTTTTTCATTAGGGACCCCCTCAAACAACAATGAAATCATGCTTTGGATTTTGGAAGGCCGCCAAGATTTTTACTTCCATAAGGAACTTGGGAATTGGGCAAGAATTTATGAACCAACTTTAAGTCAAGATTGGCATCATAAAACCTGCGTTGTTAATGGTGGTTACCTAGCAAATCAAATGTTTTCCTACATTAATGGTAGCTTGCATCAAAGTACTTACAAAATTTCTGGAGTGCCAGGTCTTTTATCTGACTTGCAAAATCGACTTTTAAGAATCGGTAGCAGAGTTAATGCTAGCAAATTCTTCAACGGCCTCATCGACGATGTCCGCATCTACGACCGTGCATTATCCGCAGAAGAAGTGCAGGCTCTTTACAACATGGGGCAGTAATTGCTAAAACTCCCTACCCCACCACTCTCAAAACCGCTTGCTTTAACTCGTTGCTGAGACTGCCCCATCTTTTGACAATTCGGGTCAGCATCTGACGATCTTGCCCAGAAATCTCAGTCAATATCTTGATCAACGGTTCATCATCGGGTAAAATGCGAATCCCTTCTCCTTATAAGTTCAATCGCTGTTCTAGATCATTGGACCTCAAGTCACCGGACTGGTGCTTTAAAGCTATCAGCATGGTTAGCCTAGTACAATTTGGAATGAGTGCGATGAGACAATCCTAAATATTTGAAGTGCTATTGTCATATTGTCATGACTATTGTTTAGTCAAACCTTGTTAAATCCCCATTGCCCAAATTTTTTTACGGGGGCTAATCGATATAGCGATATCGGATCGGAATTATTACTGACCCCCTCCCCCCTATCTTGTTGTCAGTTTGTTGTCACTTTTTTTGCTAAAGCATGCCATTCAGTTCAATTTAGCGACAAACTAGTAAACTTGAATAAAGAATCGTAAACCACCGAGGCAAGTTACAGGAAACCCTTTAATACAGGGCATTACAGGCTAATTGCACGCATTGCAAAGTACTGCAAAAATGGTACGGAAGCTGGGACTCGAACCCAGGACCCTCGGTTTAGAAAACCGATGCTCTATCCAGCTGAGCTACTCCCGCATACATTCTAACTCAGTATAATGAGTAAGATTGAACACTTCTTATACTTTAAATTGGAGCAGTTTCGCAAGTTCAAATACTTCGTTTATTTCTTCGATTTGCTCATCAGTGAATTAAATTCGTCTAATTGAAGTCAGTTTTGCTTGGCAGAAACCAAGCCAGTGATTTTATATGTTTATATTTAATATTATCTAAACTCTTAAAAACTATGAAGAACCTACATTTCCCTATTTTTCTAATATTCATGTCCTTTACATCCAATTATGTCTTGGGGCATTGCCAAGTTCCTTGCGGAATCTATGGTGACCAGAATCGCTTCGAACAAATGCTCGAAGATCAGTCGAGCATAGAGAAGGCGAGTAAACTCATTAATGAGCTATCGGGAAAAAAAGACGCCCTTTCGCAAAATCAATTAACGCGTTGGGTCTCAACCAAGGAAGCCCATGCCACTGCGATACAAAAAACAATAGCCGATTATTTTATGGCTCAGCGGATTAAGACTTCCGATAAGAAATACCAGGATAAACTCACAAAGGCACATGCGGTAATGGTCTCGGCGATGAAATGTAAACAAACGATCGATCCACAAAACACGGCATCACTCAAAGCAAACATCTTGGCCTTTCACAAAGCATACGAAGGAAAGAAGTAAAATTCTACTAGATGACTTCATCCCTTAATTTATATGTGACCTCCAATGGGACTGACCATGGTCCAATGTCTCTTGAAGAAGCGACTAAAAGAGTGGGTACTGGTGAATTTAAACCAAATGACATCTCATGGCATCAGGGAGTATCTGGATGGGTTCCTTTAAAACAATTACCCGAGTGGTCCCAAATCAATAAGGCTCCCCTGCCCTCCTTGACTCCAGAGACTGAAGAATTTGTCGATGAGGTTGATGCACAAAAGCCCACAAAACAGAGATCCCAAGTAAAACCTAGTAAAATTAAATCCAGGATTAACCCAAACAAAAATGTCTCATCTCCGGCCACTTTCGACGAAAGCCAAGGGGGCAAGACGGGGATGGGAATATTTGGGAAACTGATGGTGGCAGTGGCTATTCTAGTTTTTTTATCAACTTTAGGAATAGTTGGATTTCTAATCTATCAAAATTTGGATAAATTTATCCCACCGACCATCGAGTCAACCTCTGAACCAGTGAAGGAAGAGGAAGAGGAAGTGGAAGAACCCAAGGTAATTGATGAACCCGATCCCTTCGCCTCCCCGGTCAAGAAGGATTAACTAATACATTTACCTGATGTAATGCGCACAAGATGCTCAATGCTTCAGCAATGATTTATGCGAGCGAATTCGACATCTCATTGCTGATTATATTTCAATAGGCCTTTAGGCTTTTTCTGCTGAGTGGAAACAGAAAATTAATCGCTTTCTCTAAACTCAATTCTTTCAAAGCTTAGAGGGAATTGAGTGCCGGTTTTCAATTCTATCAAGCACCCTTGCATCCCAACATCTCCTTCAGCGACAGGACACTTCCTGGGCATACCATCAATAAAACGCCCGAGACAGGCTTCAATTTCTCGCCCCAATACTGATTCTCTGGGACCAGTCATGCCTAAGTCGGACTGGTAGGCGGTACCTCCTTTTAAAATTCTGCCATCCGCAGTGGGCACATGTGTATGCGTACCAAAGACCAGACTTACTTTTCCATCGAGGTGCCAACCCATTGCTTCTTTTTCTGATGTGGTCTCGGCATGGATTTCCACAATGATTGCATCCGTGTCGCTTTTCATTTCCTCAACTAAACGGGACGCTGTTTGAAAAGGGCAATTAACTTTTGGTCCCATAAAAGTTCGACCAAGCACAGTAAATAAACCGATCTTATAATCACCCACGGATATAATTAATCGATCACGCCCCGGGTTAGAACTGGGCAAATTTGCCGGACGGCACACTCTATCCAACTGATCAATCTCCCGGTTAAAGTTCATTTGATCCCAAACATGATCACCCAGAGTGATTGCATCTACACCTGAACCAAGAATCTCCTTGGCAGTCTTAGCAGTGATCCCGGCTCCACCCGCCGCATTTTCACCATTGGCAATGATAAGATCGATTTTGTGTGCCTTTTTAAAATCCTCTAATTTTTGCTTGAGGAAATTACGGCCTGGGCGGCCAACAATATCGCCTAAGATCAGAATCTTCATTTTGGGCGCTTCTCTTTTTGATAATAACAAAGAAAACGATCATGTACCAATAATACTAAGTCATCTTTTCCATCGCCATTAAGATCAGTAATAATGCCATCTCGTGGTTCATTAACTCCGCCCTTTTTCCCTCGATAATGAAGATCCTCCTCGAACACCTTAAAATGAAGCACGCTTTGCCATTCTTTTTTAGGCTGAGAAAATGATAAGAATTCAAGGACATGCTTCCTCCCATCCATACAAATTAAATCGAGTGCACCATCGTTATCAAAATCCCCCCAATCTACTCCACCATGATTAATCTTGGGCAAATCGGTAAGGTAACGAGAATGAATATTCAAATAACAAACTTGATCCATAATTGATTTCCCAATTACCTGGAACCCACTTGAGCCAAAGGAGAATAAACCTTGCTGGTTATCAACTCCAAAAGGAAATACGATCTGTGGCGAACGAATATCCTCCTCGATTTTATAAGCCTTCCTAAAAACTCCATCCGTAGATTTTTTTCCAGCTTCCCAATAATCATTGGAAAAATAAATAAGTTCTTTCGTTTCATCCCCATCTAAATCTTGAAGAAGCGGGCAACTAAGTTCTGCCTTCGGATCAGTCGAATTAAATTGTTCGATTACTTGTAATTCTCCCTTTTTCCATTTGAGAGCTCTTACCATCCCCTCGCCAGCAATTAATAATTCAGGTAAATCATCACCATCCACATCTCCGGTTCCAACACGAGAGCGAGTCTTTTCCATAAGAATACTTTTACGAAGTGCTGAATCAACACCGACCACTTCGACTTTTCCTTTTCCATCATTGAGAAGAATTTGAGCTGCTTCCCGGTTGGATAATAGAACCAGGTCAATGCTATCATCCTCATCTAAAAAACAGGGGAAAATAGCAGAGGGTTCACGCTTCCATTCATCCAATTCGATCTCTTGTGAAAGTTGGTAAGATTTTCCATTTTCGACTGACCAAATTTGTACAAAAAAATCTGATTTTTTTTCAACCACTATAATAATTTCATCAAGATTATCCTGATTAAGATCGGCACAATGAGATAACAAGGCATCACCTTCAACCGCTAAAGGTTGAGGAAAAGAGAAGCGTTTTTTCTCAATAAACTTAGACAAACCAATAATTTTTTCTTCTGGACTAAGGATAAGAAGACCGGGGCTTTTAGAGGTAGAAAACCGACAGGCAGAAAGAGATGTAATCCCTTTTAACGAAGGATTTTTTTGTGGTAATCCAAAATCCGCATTTCCACGACCTGGTAAAAAAAGCAATTCACCCAACTCAGAGGATGCGGCAATAATATCCAATTTTCCATCCCCATCAAAATCTTCCATTGCCCAAGTCGACTTCTTTACATCCTCTGGAAAAAGATCATAGCTCACAGTTTCAAAAAGAGAAGCATCCTTTGCCCCCTGCTTAGGCCCGAGAGAAAAAACGGCGACTTCCTTTGAAATTTGATCAACGCCAACAAATTTAAAATCTTCATTCTTTTTCTGACGAGGAACTGGATTAAAAGAGAAAAGAGAAAGGTCATAAGAATGTTCAGGGCCAAAGCCATCTTTGATACCAAAACGCAGACGAATTGAACGCTCTTTTCCCGGGTGCAAGTAAAGCCAATCATCCAACCCGTCATGATTTAGGTCGAGTATATGAAGACCATTCGCACGCTTACTTTCTTCACGAAAAAGAGTTGAAGGGTATTGGGGTTTCCCCTCTTTGAACAAAATAATTTCTAGGCCCTCCTCAGTAAAAAGAAAAAGCTTGGTTAGCTGATCGTCTTTTCCCTCTATCACCTTGATCGAAAATGAATCTGGGCGTAGTTTAGAAGATTCAATTTCGATGGGTTCTTCCCATTTTAAATCAGGATTACGAAAGTGAATATAGACTCCATGATCCGGACTTCCTTGGACAATATCGAGAAAATTATCCCCATTTAAATCCCCCACTGCTAAGGAAGTAAGAGTTTCTGGAACAAAAATAAATTCCTTCTTATAAGGTGCATCTTCAAGATCTGGGTTCCAACGATCGCTTTGAACGGGGATTACTCGTTCGGGTACTTTTCCATCTTGAGTACGATAAAGAACCTCAATTCTCGAACGATCTAGATTAAAAAAAAGAAGATCATTCAAACCATCTTGATTTAAATCTTCACTAATAAAAGTACGAGCGTTCCAACTTGCTTTAATTACTTCGGGTGAAGAAAAACGAAAAGGGGTTGCCCCATAAATTCCCAAAGAAATTAAAAATGTCCATCCGTAAAAAAATGCCTTCAGTTGCTTCATAGAAAATTACTTGCCCGAGATTGGATACAACTCACCTTTCCCGATGATACCCCGTTTTACATTCTTCGACCATGCGAGTAAGAAATAAGGCAATTGAGGAAAGTCATCGGCACTCAGTTCGAACTCTCCTTCGGACTCAATGGAACTGATCGCAATAGGCACCAAGAATTCAACCAATCGCTCCAAGTTCATATAATCAAGCTGCCTTACCCCATCAGGTAAATCTGCTAAAGTTTTTTGCACTTCTTTGTTCTTCCAAAGAGAACGCCCCTTACCCTGTAATCGATTAATCATTTGATTAAGTTGATTATCTTCACCCATCGCCAAAAAGAACCACTTATCAGTAACCGCGTAACTGAGAGAAACTCCACTTTCTTCTAAACCACGAAGCTTTCGAATGGTCACACCCTTATGAACTCGATCTTTAAAAAGTTCATTCCCAGGGGCAAAAGAATCGATCATCGACCTAAGTGAACGGTCGAATAATTTCGAGTTTGTTAATGAAATACCATAGAATGAAGGATTAGCTTTTTCAAAATCTTCAATGGTTTTTGCCTTCCCATTTAAAAGAGAAAAACTGACCGCTTCATCGCCAAGAGATCCAAGGACATCTCTCCGGAACGCCACCCCAGCCTGTTCTTCAAATGCCTGAATTTGAGAGTTCATGAGAAGTAATAATTGCGGGCTCAAACCACTGACAATTTTTTCAACTGTCGGCCAAAGTAATGCAAAATTATACCTTGCAGAAGTAGCCGAAAAAGCCTGATTGGGGATAAAATCATAGGGAATTACCTCTCCCTCCTCTTCATGTTGCATAAAAGAAAAGATTCCATCGTAATGGCTAAAAAAAGCTCCACTCGATAGAACTAATTTATCATCGGACGGATCAATTTGTATTCCAAGGCATTCTAATGAATCTAAGCCCAACCCGGAAATAAGTTTAGAAGTGGTGATCCCAAAAGGATTTTCTGGAATTTGCATACCAGGTAAAGATTCTGCTTTTTCCATCAAAGAACGAAGGGGTTCAAAATTAAGAAATATACGTGCTGCCCCCCGCTCAATTTCTTCAAACAAATCCAGATAGTTAACATTTTTCACCATAGAATCGGAGGACGATTCACCAGCTCTTCTCATCAGGGTTTCTTTAACATGGTCTTCGCCACTAATAAATATGCCAAGAGTCTTATCAAATAGAACAATAGCCAATCGTTGATTTTTTTCCTTATCCTTTTCCGTACCAATCCAATGAACATCCTGACCCTTTATGTTTTCAAGCTCCCATGAGGATTTTCCTCCAGAAGAAGCCACCTCTTTTTTCATCAATTTCAAAGTCTCCTCTAATTGGTCAGTGGTCGAATCAGTTTTGATCAAAAGTGACATGTTTGGCATTTTTTTAGAAAAGATTTTCTCCAAATTCCATATACCTAATACCGCTCCTCCCGAGAAATTGTCAGTCCATTCCAGCAAATGTTCCAAGAAAACCTCGATATTTTCGGATTCATTCTTCATTTCATTTTGCCACTCATCTTCGGCCCACTCTTTCATCGTATCCCAAGCCTTAGACTTTGAAAACTCACCCAATGGACCCGATTCAATTGATTCACTAAATTCTTTCAAATCATCTACCTCCATCAGAAAAACTGCGTTGTCGGGGAGCAAGGAAAGAAAGTCATCCTTTGCACTTCCATAATTCCATACAACCATGGAAAATAAAGTTAGTTTTAAATATAAGATCAAGTTTTTCATGGGTATTTATTATTGAGGAGGGCTTGTGTAACGATATCCCGCATTCGGATTTCGTGGATCGAATGCAAAAGCATCCCGATTTTCAAGAAAAGTTTTTAATTGCCTAACTGGGATGGAAAAACCAAGTCCCTCCGCCCCACTGCTCACCACCTTCATATTGTTCACCCCAACGACTTGTCCTCGATAGTTAAAGAGTGGGCCGCCTGAATTCCCCGGGCTAATTTCCGCAGTTGTTTGAACATGTAAACGGGCTTGAATAATTCGATTTCTCAGGCTAACGATTCCCTCTGAGACGCTGCGTTCTAATCCAAGCGGGCTTCCGATTGCGAATACTCGTTCGCCCTGCATTAGATCATTGGAATTCCCCAATGGCACCGTAGGGAATTTTTTCTCCATTGATTGTCCTTCAATTTTCAAAAGGGCGAGATCAATATTGCCCCCGGTTGCCACAATACGAATATTATCATAATTCTCTTTGATTAATTCATTCTTCCCCTTACGAAACTGAGTAATTGAAATAATTCTTTCACCTGCCACCACATGATCATTTGTGACCACATAACCATCTGGGTGAACAATAAAACCCGAGCCAAGTCCAGTAGGTGTTCTGATCATCACCACTGCTTCTCCGAGCTTGGCAACGAGATTCCCCAATGGTTGAAAAGACGCACGGGAATTTTCTCGATAAAGATTATTCCTTTTCCCTGAAACCATCTGATTGGCTTCAGACCAATTTCTCGTCACTTTCAAACATTCTTTATGAGGAATATTTACAAGATCAAACCCCAAGTCCAATATCCAATAATCAGCGTTTCTTTTAATTAACTCACCAGTGACTGAACTTCCATTTTGCAATTCAATCAAAATTTTTTCCGCCGAACTAGAAAAGGGTGAAAATAAAATAAGAAATAAAGAACAAGCAATTCTCAGAATAGTCATAGGGCTAATGTGTTGAGTATTAAATTGATCAACATAGGCAGTCGTATTTATTGGGAAAGTCTTATTTCAATAAAAGGGCTTATCAATTAATTAACTTACTCGAGCAAGGAACAATGCATCAATTTGGATAATAAAAACTAGCCTGCGAACAATTCCCAAAGTTCGCCCCATGCAATGATTTTGCTTGGGCACCTTCTAATTCAGTATCCAGGATCATTAAACGCATACTGCCCTTGGAAGACCGTTCGGTATAAATGATATGCCGTCCATCATTTAACCAAGTCGATTGTAAACCATGTGAGACCCCTTTGGTTAATTGCTTACTTTTCCTGGAATTAAAACTATATTCAAAGATTTGAAACCCACCACCGACTGCAGCGGTAAAACTAATTCTTGATGAATCAAAGGGATTCCAAGACGCTTCTGTACAATGCGAACTTACATTAGTGGCAATTCTGGTTAATGAGCCTGTGGAAAGAGACACTTCGTAAAGTTGAGGCTTACCACGACTATCCGAGGTTACAATTAAACGACGGCCATCCGAAGACCAGCAGGGGCCCGATTCATTACTCTTATTTTCAGTCAATCGCTTCGGCTTGGCACTTGGAGTGGGAGCAATCCAAACTTCAGGATTACCGGTGGTTGATAAAATCAAAGCAAGCTGAGAATCTCTTGGATTTTGAACAGCACTCAAATTACTTCCCCGATAATTTGCAATGGTACGAATTTTACGCGATGACAAATCGAGATAAAAAATGTTATTAAATAATTGGCGATTACTGGTAAAAAAAATACCTTGT
>Ga0115003_10003612_pt1 | contig 12126 bp, 5 predicted proteins | sample ArcticOcean_MG_C_7_FD_88736 | JGI IMG/M metagenome (GOLD analysis project Ga0115003, IMG submission 88736) | Marine microbial communities from western Arctic Ocean - ArcticOcean_MG_CB11_88 | ecosystem: Environmental > Aquatic > Marine > Oceanic | place: Arctic Ocean: Canada Basin | collected... | reverse complement strand
ATATATGGATGTACTGACCCTAACGCATCAAATTATGACCCTTACGCCACTTATGGTGGTCAGTCAGACGACGCTTGTGTTTACGACGCTTGTAATTACGGATGTACTGATCCGACCTCAACAAACTTTGATATTTTAGCCACTTGTGATGATGGGTCTTGTTATGGTGGTTGTTGTTCTAGAAATAATGAGGGGGAGTTCGTTCTCACAGGTTTTACCAGTAGTCGACTAACAGATGTATCAGTTGTAGGAATACAAGGACAAGACGCAAATAATAGTTATTATCCCGTTAATAATAGGTCAATGGATCCAGATAGTGGTAAACCTAATGGGTGGACGTCTATACAACAAGGTTTATACACAGCATATACGATAAATAATATCCACTATTGGGACTACCCAACAGGATTTGAGGGCACGGAATCAGGACAATGGCAACCTCCACAATCAACAATTACTAAATTTGCAGTTCAAATGAAGAATTGTTGTCCAAGTTGTTTATATCCTGATATAAAAGAAGAATGGAGTTTAGGACATGTTTTCCCTCCACAAATAAAAAATAATGTATTTATAGAAAGAGGTATAATTTCAGTTTTTGAAGAACATTACAGATTAAATGAAGTGAAAAGAGTAGAAGATATGGATGGATACCAAGGAGGATTTTTTAATACAATAACGTAAAAATAAATATAATACTAAATGGCAACAGGTAATTATGGAATAAAGAGACCAGCAGATGTTTCACCTACAGATATAGATATGTTTGTACACTACACCCCTAGTAGAGATGCTGGGTTCAACGACACTTTTACACAAGTTTCGTCAGTAAACAATATTAGACAGTTTACCAAACCAATGGGTGGTATTATGGAAGGGATGTATAATTTAAGTCTACCCCCTGATATTTTTAATGAAAAAGGGATATACACTGTAGTACTAAAACCAAGAGAAATAATTAAGGAAATTACAGATTGTGGAAATCTTGCAGCATTACCAGACGTTAAAGGGATAGTTCTAGATCAAACAGGTTTAGGTGGTGAAGGGATTAATGGAGGTTTAGTAGGGTATAGAATAGAATATTATAATGACACAGGATTAAAGATGCCAAACTTCTTTAGGATAGTAACTTCTTCTAATCTATGTGAGCCGGTAAATCAACAACTTTCTAACACTACACAAAAGGCAATTAGATATAACTTTAATGATTCCGGTACGCTATTATTTTTAACACTAACACCTAGTGCTGCTCCAAACGTTAAACCTAACGCAACCCCGTTCCTAGGTACTTCAGGACAAAAGATATCAATATCAAATACATTTTTTAATCCAGTAACTATAGAGATTGAATTAATGGAACACGATTTTGATACATTAGGGCACGGACTATTTGGTAATCAAACCAAATCAATACAAGATGGTATATATACCATTTATGATTCAAGTAATAATATCTATAGACAATATAATTTATTCGAAACTAAAGACCAGTTTGACACATCTTTATTTGAAGTGAGAGAACGAAGAACAATAATAGATTATACTAAAAACTTTAACAATATAATAACTCAATAATGGCCACGTATAAAAAAGTAATAGGTAACTATCAGTCCAATGCGGATTTTTCTCCGGACTTAGTCGGATTTCAAATAGTAGAAGGACAATTTACTAATGCAAATTTCTATACTACTCCGACACCAACTGGGAAGTCTACAGTATTCTACCAAACAGAAGGGTTTGCTCAACCAGTGACCTTAAATGACTTAAATATTACTACTACTCAGACCTCTACGATGATTGATAATAATCTAAAGTTAGTGTTAAATATTGATGAGTCTGATATTTTTAATTATACTCTATTTGGTAGTTTACGGGAACATATAAAGTCTTCAGTAAAGAAAGTAATTAGAAGATGGCCAGGTTCTTTATACATGAATAAGAATGCAAGTGGGACGACTCGTTATACCGCGATAGAATACATATACGATGAGACAACCAATAGTTCTAGATTTATGGTACCAGTCCCACATATTAATAATAAATTTAACATCAATATAAAAAATTCTCCAGACCTGAATCAATCATCTTCTGGGGTAAAGTTGATGGCACAAGAATATTATCAATATGTGTTAAGATACCCAATAAGAGTAGGTACTGGGTCAACCATAAATGCGACGCCGGGAGCTTTTTCAAGTCACCAAGAATTCCCTGTATTGGCGTTTACTGGTACGAGTGATTCTAACCCTAATTATATTCATTTTAGAGTCACTGGTAATCCATTTACAGGGGCAACACCATATGCAATAGGAGGACACGCTCCGGTTGCGGAAAATTTTCATATAAAACCTAGTAATAAAGTAGTAGAATCCTTTTTTACTTCTTTACAAGGTTTAGATAGGTTTTTATTAAATAGAGACAAATATCCTATTTATACCTCAGAATTTACAATTCCGGTTGAAACTGATAGTGGTGCTTATGTAGACAAAATTAAAAAATTCACTTGGTCTATAAGTGATGGGTATAATATAGACATAAATACTGTTAGTTATGGGATGTATTTAGAGGGGTTATTAAGCGTTGCTGATTCGTATGATAATTATAAAACCGATTTGGTTTCTAGATTTTTTGTAACAGACGCAATTAAAGAGTTTGATACCGGAGAAAGAAAAGTACAAAAATTATTAAGAATATACGGGCGTGAGTTTGATGAAGTAAAAAAATATATTGATGGATTGGCGTTTGCTACTCGGGTTAGTTACGATAAGAATGACAACATTCCTGATAAGTTAGTTAAGAATTTTGCACGTACTCTAGGGTTTGAAACTATTGATTTTATTGACCAAACTGACCTATTAGAGTCCTTTTTTGGAGGGACACAAACCCCAGTATTTTCAGGAACATCCGTAGGGATGACACCAGTTGAATTTGATATTGAACTATGGAGGCGTTTAGTAATTAACGCTGGGTATCTTTTTCGTTCTAAAGGAACTAGAAAGGTTATCGAATTCTTATTAAGATTTATTGGGGCACCAAAATCCCTTATAGAATTTAATGAATACGTATACACAGTTAAAGGTAAGTTAGATATTAATAGAGTCACAAGTGACCTATCTTTATTGGTTAATTCCGAAGGTGGTGGAGGGTTTGATGATGAGGAAACAGACCAAAACGCAGTGGCTGGGGTAAACCTAGACATTTACCCTATAGATGACGAAGGGTATCCCTCTCCTTTAGACAATAGTGACACTTATTATTTCCAAAATAATGGGGGTTGGTACAGAGAGACTAACTTTATAGGGGCTAATAATCCACATATTGGGCCTTATGATGGGGGACAAGACTATTTTAATAAATTTAGATGTTTTACAGACTCCTCAGGGGGAACAGTAACCGTCCCTTCTGAAGTTAGTGGTACGGTAGACGTTACCCAACTAGTTCCAATTCTAGTATCTAACCAAGCTAACCAAGAGTTTCTTTTTAATACAATTATTGATACTGTACCGAATAATGGATTAGGGTATGTTAATGGAATGGGTAATACAGTTCCAGGAAACACTGGTTTAGGTGCTAGTTGGACGACAGTTAATGACGCTCTTAATTTTGGACCAGCCGCTCTTTATGTGTTTGACCATCCACAAGAAACAATGCCACCGGATAAAGAAATATTGGCAAAAAATTTATATGACGCAGGGTACGCAGTCTTAACTATGAGTGAATACTCGACAAATACATTATACCCTATAAGTTCTAGTATGGCTCATCAGTCCGGAGCAGATTGGGGATACTTTCAAAATACATCTTTAGACCCATTAAATCCATTAAGTCAAAATTGGACAAATATTGCTTCACAACAAACTACACCCGGCCAAGATATTACAAATATTGCACCAGAGGCTCACGTACTTTCATATAATAATGTAGCACCATACGATAAACCTAACATCCTTTACATGTATAATACAAATGGAGGGAGATGGGTACACATTCAAAACTTTAGTCTAAATTTCACAGTAAGTGGAGCGATAGGGGGAACCACGTTACTTAATAATATTATGGACTTTTTAACAATGAGAACTCCTGACATGAGAACATATTTTGACTTTAGTTGGGCTGATCATTATGAACAAACTCGATATATACCATGTCCTGGTTTCACACTATTTCCACAAATAGATAACAAAAAGTCATGGACAGATATTAAAAGTAGTAGTATAGATACAACCAGAGAGTGGTCAATAAAAGACCAACCAACTACTTCACTTAACACAAATAGAGATACTAAATATTTTGTTGGTGATGACGAAAGATTGGTATTAAATACAAAGATGGTAGACGCCCATCTAAACCCAGCTAGAGCTATTGAGTACGACATGTATCACTACAATAAACAATATGGGTTCCCGATTGCTAAGAATTTTGAATATTATTCACAAAATTATGTCCCAACGATGGGAGATCCAGCAACGCCAGGTACTGATGTTTACATGGTTCCTAATCTTTGGCCAGGGACAAGACAACCAAATCCTTACATGAACCCAAATACTGACCCACTAAACGATTTCAGTTTTTATTATGGATCTCAATTAAGTGGGGCATCATTTACTGTTAGTGGAACAACTTTTGCTCAATACATAGATAGAGTAAAAACAAAATTTATAAATGTAAAAAATAGAAAGACTATCGGTGGTGGTGGATTCGGATTCCAACCTAATTGGCCAGCATACCCAACCCTTAGAAATTTATATGAAGCTTATGTAAGTGGAGGTACCCACTCAACATCGACAGGTGTGGTAACTTATCCTTTCCCAAGTAATGAATTAACATATAAAAAAATGTTAGGGTTTGTAGATAAAATCGAACCTTTCTGGTCAAAATTAATTGAACAGTTTATTCCAGCAACTACTATTATTGGTCTTGGTACTAGACATACTAATACGGTCTTTGATAAACAAAAGTTCGTTTATAAACACGGACACTCATCAATGGCGGGTATTACAGGTTTGGCGGTAAGAGAACCTAATATTGTGAACTCTACAGCACAAACCAATAAAACAGGTAATAGAGTAAGAGGTAGTCAATGGTATAATAAGACTATAATATATGCTGGAGGGATAGGACCGGATGCTCCTCTTGCCACAGAAACAGCTCCTTTAACCTTGAGGGTTTTAGGGGCAAATAATAATACTGTACCAGCAGCAGAAGTCTTACTTGTGGGTGGTAGAGTATATACATATAAAATTTCAGTTAATACATATGCTGGATTAGAAAATTGGGGTAATGGTTCGGGACCAGGTTCCCAACAAGGATATAGTATAGGTGGTTATGTAGGAAGTCCTTTGGCTATGGGAGTTGTGGGAGGAGTACAAAATTTACCACCTGCAGGGTTGGGATATTTGATGAGAGACGGTAAAATATTTATAAAAAAGGCAATATCCTCAACAGAAGATAAGATTATAGATGTTTTTGGGCCAGGAATTTACGAAGGGGCGTTTACCTATGGTGGTGCGACAGGGTTCTTTCAAATAAGTACAAACATTAATGGATTAATATTAAACAGTATAGAACTTTACGATACTCAGACTGCTGCGTATGTTATCGATAATTCTACTAGAAATGGTAATTTTACAGATGAGATGGAATATGTAGACGCTGGAAGTCCGGCAACAATTAGTAGAATGAAATACTGGTATCCAGATGTAACAGCTCCCTATAATGTGAACCCTTATAGAACTTGGAAATTATGGGATGATCAATTACAAATATGGCCAGGAAGTGATGGAACAGAATCAGTAAGCTGGCATGAAGATTATTGCAAAGGAGTTTTACCATGTTGTGAGATAGATGATTCAATATGTTTCTAAGAAAATAGTGATATGAAAAAACAAGGAAAAATAAATATTAAGGGAACACTTCAGGGGAATACAAATACTCCTGGTCAGGAAAGAACACCCTCTAAAGAGTTTTCATTTGAGGAAGTAGCTCCATCAGTATTAGCAAATGATAAAAACACATTTTTAGAAGGAAGTGGGACTATCGATAATAGAATAAATGGGGGGTCTTTAATTTTAGGTCAGAATTTAGAATCAGACGGACTTATATTACCTTATGGAGGGGTATTTGCACACTATAATCCTACCAGTGGAATATTAGTATCTGAAGTTGCGGTAGGTGCCTTAAATATAGAGCATAAAAAACTATTCACAAAAGGTAACTTAGGAAGTAAAATTAATAATAAAAATATATTAAAGAAAATGATAAAAACACCTGCTAAAATTAATGGATGTACCAATCAGAAAGCTTGTAATTATAATCCTTTTGCAACTATAGATAATGGAAAATGTTGTACAACAGCATCTTGCGGATGTTACCAATAAAACAGTATAGTAATGGATAAATGTAAATATAAAAATTTATTAAGGGATTCGGCGAAGTTATTAAATAACTCCCAATATACAAATCAAAATACAGCTTACTTACCTTTAGATGTGTATACTTGTTATGATAACTTTTTACCACCAGATTTTTATGTGAGTGGCGCTTCCAAAATGTCACAATTTTACTACTATAGTCCAACCGGATATCATTATAGTTTAATTAATATGAAACCTACAGGACCAACAGGAGCAACTACTAATTCAGTTTGGAATAATTCTTTTTCGGCAACAACTTTAGAGTATTACTTACCAGATTATTCGAGAATGAGTGGATATACTGGGAAATTCAGGAGTAGTATATATAAATGGGATAATAATCAGGGAGGGTTTGTTTACCCACCTGTACACACCAAAATATTTCATTCTTTTCCACAAACAGTAAAAACTGCAACGATTGTTCAAACAACCGCTACAACGTTTAGTGTATTTTTTGAAATTGATGGAACTACCACCGCCGGTGCTACCACTGTCTCCGCCCCAAGATTTTATTGGTGGGGTAAATCACCAGCAAGAACAACATCTAATCCTGGTAAGGGAAGTATTAGTAGTATTGGTACAATAAGTGCCGCAATAGGTGCGAGGGCCGCAGGTACTTACACTTTGGGAGTTGCGGACTACACTACAAGTTTGACAGGTGTTAATGCAAAATTTACAGTAGTCGTAGATTCTGTTGGTGGAGCTAACGGAGGTATTTTAACCACCGCAAATGTGGGAGTAGCAGTTGCCGCGAGAGCCGCGGGGACTTATACGATCGGGACAAGTGATTATACAACTGAATTGGCGGGGAATACATCAACCTTTTCTATCGTAGTAGATGGGACAGGAGCTGCTACAGTTACTATTACTGCTCCAGGTAAAGATTTTGTATTAAATGAAACAATTACCGTTCCAGATGCGAATTTAGGAAGTGGAGGGGCAGCGGCTTTAACTTTTGAGGCTGCAACTATTGCTGGAATTACTATAACAGATGGTGGTTCAGGTTTTGTGGTAACTGAGGTAGTTAATGTTCCAGATGCAAATCTAGGGGGTGGAGGTGCTGCGAACTTAACGTTCCAAGCAGCAACAGTCCATGGATGTTGTTTAGGACCAACAGAGATTGCAGGTGGAGCCTTCGATGACTTCTCAACAGGTTCGTCACTTACTAAGTCTTTTGCTAGTTCTGTTTTTATAACAACAGCAGGAACGTTTGGAAATACATTATCAACCGCGGATACCACAACGACAACTCATAGATCTAAAACAATAAGTTCAAATCTTAATTATGTTAGTGCATACAAAAATGGACACATAATACCAACACCAAACCCAATAACCGGATATATTAATGGTCAAACAGGTCCAGGTAATTTGGGGGTTACAGGTAATGGTGGATATTGGGAAAATGGTAATTGTTACATGACAGGGTCAAGTTGGGATCTAACTATTGGGGCAGGTAATGGAGTTTTATCAGGAATGCCAAAATATGTTTATGCTTCTTCAGTTGGACCTTCCCAAGGTCTTTACACCGGTTTCGCCACAGGTAATGTGTATGTCTACACTGCCAAGTGTGAAACCAAATTAGTAGACACAATACCAGTGAGTCAAACCGCATCAAATGCCGGGTTAGGTTCAGCTGCCAATTCTAACACTTATTTAAGTAAGGGTTCGTTTATCTATTCAGGAAATGGAACTACCGATTCTTGTTATTTAAGTTCAGGGGTAATTCATGACACATTAGTAGATGATCCGAATAACCCAAACTATCTTGGGATTAACAATAGTACATACTTAAATAACTTATATTACCCCCCTTCCGATAATACATTTATTGTGGTTACAAATCCACCAATACCTAAATTAATACAACCAAACACAACTAAATTAATAAATTCTGATGAAGTAGGGGATACAACAACTACTAATGAATTAGAATTGGTGGTTGAAAATTTACCGATTACTTCAACAGGAGAGGCAAGATATTATCTATCTCAAGAACCAGTAGGGGACGTTAGTTTAAGTATAAATGGGTTAGTTTTACAAAAAGATATAGAATATACTCAAGATAAAAGAGAAATTAATATTATTGTTGATGAAACTGTGGCAGGTACCGTTAATATTAAATTAACCGATAAGATTGTGGTTTCATATGTAAAAGGAACAGGAATTGTAGGGTTAATATCAGAATCGGCTAAAGTACCAACAAGCGTCACCCACGGAAACAGCTTAAACAATACCAACTACAGTACTTTTAATTATAATATACAAGAAGAGTCATATGAGTACTACACTGAACAACCGATAGATAGAGCTAAAGCTAAGAATCTTGCAAACCTAATAGTTTTACGTAACGGTGTAAAATTAACACCTAATGACGATTACTATCGTTCTACAACAATAGATAAATTAATCATATTTAATCCAAAAATTGTTTTAGTATCTACAGACACAATTAGTATTTATTATGTAACTAATCTCTTAGGACAGGACAGTACAAGTTTAGGTAGTCCAACAAAAGATATAGTGTGGACACTTGCAACACCCCCACTAACAGATAATGGATATTTTGAAGTACAGGTAACATCAAGTGGAGATACAGGGTTTACTACTCAGTCAGTATATAGTACTAAGAATTATGTGCCGAACATAAGTAATTACCAAGCCACTATAGGCCCTTTTACTAAGGCAAATCAGAGGTATTTATATAGAGTGGTTAATCATAGAACTTTTGTTGCTGGTAGTGCATCTACTTTAACAACATCGGCAACTAGTATAACTTATAAATTTGATACACTAAGTGCAGCATTCAAATCATATTAAAATTTCTATGATTTGATATTTATAATAAAATGAAAGATAATATATTAATTAAAAGAAGATAAAATGGGATATATACAAAAAGATAATGTTGCATACGTAAGTGCAAAACTAACTGATTATGGTCGAAGAAAAATGGCCTCAGGAGAATTAAATTTCAGTTATTGGGGTTTTGGTGATTCTGAGTTAGATTATGGAAGTTTCGAAACATCATATAGTTGGTTAGGAGCTGGTGGAGGAAGTGTCGATCTTGGAAATCTTGAGATACTAAGACCATTCGATAATTCATCAGACCGTAGATACCCACTATTAAGAGTCCAAGGTGATAGTGCAACAACCTACACTTCTATAGACGCTGTTAATACTAATGAAACAATAATTAATAATCAGGCAGTTACAAGAGGATTTTTTACAGGTACCACAGCTACAGTAAACGCGGTTAATTATCCAGAACGTAAATATAACCATTTCCTTAGAACCGCAACAACATATACAAAAGCGGTAGGGACCTTAGATATTCAAAACACAGCTTTTGTAACAGGAAACAATGTGACACCAACCTATGGTCAAACCGGAAATATTACAGATGTTAGTGTAAATGGAGCGGACTATGAACCAGCTGAAGGGGACTTTATGTTATTAGTGCCAAACCAGTGGAGTCCAGATACTACTACTGGAGCAGGTACGGTATTAGCTGGAGTTCTAGGTGGAGGTGGAAATAGCTACATAGGAGCGGATAATCCACAACCTTATTTATGGTATAGAATACAAGAAATCGTTTCAGGTACTTTAGCCGCTAACACTTTAAGGGTTAAAGTAGATAGACAATTTCCTAATTTTGCCTGGACACCATCCAGTGGGGCATTCTCACAAAAATGTCCACCAAATTATAGAAATTCTACAGTTTATTTCTATGATGGAACCGATCCAATAAACACTTACTATGGACAAGGAACGACTATTCCTTATTGGAATGAATTGAGTTTAAGTTTTGATAGTAATTGTGATGTATCTGTTAATGATGTTAAAATATGGAATATGAACATTCCATGGACAGAGAATGTAGCGGGTTTAGCCAATTCGGCAACAACTAAACATGATTATACTCAATATGGTTCCACAGGATACACTGGAACAAAAGAAATGTTAGAATATACTAAACCAGTATTTTCTGAATCTTATGGTGGGATTGTTAATGATTATAGACAAAAATCTATAGCGGTAATCCACTATTCAAATAACTCTATATCTAATTTCTACGGTGAAGGGTTTTATTGGGCAGATAATGGAACAAATAACTTTAGATTGAATTTCCCAACAGTAATGTACCATAGTACTGGTAATACAACAATGGGGTTAATGCTTACAGGTGAAACCAGAAGTACTCCTAGACAACTACTTTCAACATATAACGCAAGTAGTGCGGTAGATTATTACCAACTTCATACTTCAGGAGGGACTTATTATAATTCAGGATTAAGTGCACCTACTAATCAAAATCTTACCCCTACTAGTGTGGGTAAAATATTCCCAAATCTTAAAATAGCGGTAATTGACGATGAAGAAATTGTTGCAGCATTATCCTATAAGTCTAATAGAAACTGGACGTTACCAACGTTACAAGCAGAATATATTACATATTCAGGAGTTTCGGCAACCGCTAATGCTGGAGGGGCACTAACGAGTAGTGGAGAACAATGGTGGATAAGTTACTTATTTGAAACAATGTCAGGTTTTACCTCGGGAATGCATTGTAACAAATACACTTACTTATCTGAAACAGATACTAATTGTGCAAATTGTGATGGCGCTAATAAAAATATATCAGTAAAATTCCCTTATGGTAGTTTACCATTTATGAAAAGAGGTGGTATAGCTGTTGTTGGAGACGCTTCTAATGTATTTGCTCCCGCTAATAATTGGTTAGCAACTAAAGCAATGACAGGATGGGAAGCGCACAAATTTCATATATTAGTTCAAAAAGTTGTGAATAATGCACAACCAGACCCAGCGGCTTGGCAACGAATAAAATATACACATAATAGTGCTGGAAACAGTATCTACTATGGAGACCCAAATTTACCTTTATGTACATCAGATGGATACACAGGAGGTGGAGGTCTAGGTATTGGTCTTTGTACGATTGATCCAGAAATTTTATATAATTCTACTTTTACCATTACATTAAATGGAGTAGGAACACCAGGATCACTTGGTGGGTATAATGGATCAGATGGCGAACCATCAGGTTCTAAATACAGCTTTAATAGCTTCATTCTCTCCCCTTCTCAAACCCAATTAGCAGACGGTACTGATAAGTGGTTAACATTTGGAGACGAAAGATTTAATTTTGGTAATGTGGATACAGATATAAAAGCCACTGTTTTTAGAACCACTTTTGGGTTTAATGCAGGCTCGGCAGAGTTTAATACTTCACAAAACCCTACTTTTGCAACAGCTGCAGGTGGTACACAACATAATGTTAGAATTAGTGAAGTGTCTGTATATGATAATAACTTTAGTGAGGTTATTACAGGAAAAATAAGTAATCCTATTGAGAAAACATTCGGTAGCGACTTCCAACTATATATGGGACTAGATTTTTAATATGGGATTCACAACTGCAAATACTAAAACATTTAAGGTATATCTTACCGATAAGGCAAGAGAAAAACTATACACAGGCCAAGGTGGAGAATTAGATATAAAATACTTTAGTCTACACGATAGTGATATAGACTATAGAAAAGAAAATGATAGAACTGCTTTAAGTGCAACCACAGCGGGTAAATGTACACAAGTACCAAATGTAAGAGGAGATAGAGATTGGGACACATCTAGAATTAAAGGATGTAAATTAATACAGTTAAAAGATTTCATTATTAAAGATGATGGAGGACTT
>Ga0115003_10003608_pt1 | contig 12135 bp, 16 predicted proteins | sample ArcticOcean_MG_C_7_FD_88736 | JGI IMG/M metagenome (GOLD analysis project Ga0115003, IMG submission 88736) | Marine microbial communities from western Arctic Ocean - ArcticOcean_MG_CB11_88 | ecosystem: Environmental > Aquatic > Marine > Oceanic | place: Arctic Ocean: Canada Basin | collected... | reverse complement strand
AGTATTATATTTGCTGGGGGCCCACATCTAAAAGGCACAGAGGATCTCCAAGAAAAACAACCGTATAGCTTTCACCTATCAATAGGCAAGTGTTCAAAAATATGAGCCTTCATTCCTATGGCTAGTACAAAAACACCAAAACACCAAAACACCAAAACACTTTAAGCGCAAAGTTAATGTCAACCTGGGCTAGCTTTATTACGGGAGATCAAAAGTGAAAAGATTTTGACCTGTAATACTTCTTTTGTTTGTTGGTAATGTGATGTGTGGAGAGATCACCGAGCAGTATTGGGTCGATGGCATAAATCCTTTTTTGAATAAACATATCCAATACGTAACGCATCACACCCTATATGTAACTTACTATCAGGATCAAAGCCCTTCTAAAAACATTATCTGTACAGTTTTTGATCAAAAAGGTCAGGCGATTATGGTAGGTGAGGAAAGGTCAGGTGGATATGTTGCACACCTAAGTTTTCACTTGAAAGAAAAATACCGACATCAAGAGCTCGAATTGAAGTGTGACTAAGTAATGACACTCGTGAGGATTGAATCATGAAAAGCTTATTAGGTACTCTGCTGTTTCTTGTGGCTGGCGTTAGTGTGGTGCTATATTTTTTTTGATAAATCACACTACCTTTCTGGTCTACGCTGGATAGTTTAGAAGGGATAGTAACTGACTTTATTTGAGGCAAAAAAGGCAAAACCTAGTAAATAGGTTTTGCCTCAGTTACTTCACTACTGCACAGTTGTATTTGTCGTCATCTTGGATTTAATCGTCTTGATATTCAAGACGCGTAACTGTACAAGCTTCTGTAAGTACGCTCTTTGGTATTCACTACGCGCGTGACGTTGACAGTATTGTGCCCACAAGCCCATAACACCCTCCTTTTTAAAGTTAGGTGCGTTCCTTCGGTAACCATTACCTACTTCCGTCTCTTTCGAGATGAACGATGATAATGCGTTCCTTCGACTGGGTAGTCTACTTCCGTCCGTGTAGGATGAACGTAAGCATGAATATTCCACTAATTGGTCTAAGTGTCAACATTTATATTGTTACTAGCTGCACATTAACTGTGACGTTGGTTTATTATCCTCTCCAAACAGGAGATGTAACCACGGTTTCTTTACATGGCATGTGCTGGTTATGTGCTCCATTTAATAAATGAAGGGGTAGCTATGTCGTTCGTGCAATCAGTGAAACGTTGCTTTATCAATTACAAGAACTTTTCGGGCAGAGCTTCGAGATCTGATTATTGGTTTTTTTACCTTTTTGATATTATTATTTTTAATCTTATTAGCATAATTCAGGGTTCGCTCAATCAAGTTGATTCAGTTTTTAGTGCGTTAGATATAACTATCATGATCTTTGGCATTGGGCTAGGCATAACTTATCTCGCTGTCAGTGTCCGTCGTCTTCATGACGTAAACAGATCTGGTTGGTGGTTGTTAATCGCATTTACCGTGATCGGCATCTTATGGTTACTTTATTGGTTTACAAAGTCTGGGGATCCTGAAGCAAATAGATTTGGAGACGAACCAATAACTTAGATTGTTATTGGGCCTGGATGGTGCCAGGAGGATAATTCTAAGAGAGTAGAGAAAAGAGCGTGATCAATATGCAATACGCATATTGGGTTTTAGCGGTTGATCAGGCAAAAAAGTAGCTTGTTTGTCTGCAACTCTCTGAGTGCTCCATAACACGGCTAGTGCGTCTAAGATATCGTCATCAGCGACATTTTTCTTTAAATACTCAGTTCGTATTGCCTTAAAATCCAAGGTTAAGAAATGTTTCTCGAGTAGACGTTTTCTCATTAGAAATCCAATTGAGGTTTTCTTGCTCTCCCGAATGACCTCATTATTATTCATGGCTCTAAAGCTTAGCTCGGGATGTATCTCGTACATAGTCAACTGTTCGTGATGTATTACGGTCTGGACGTCTTTAATTTTTGGGAATAGATGCCATGACTGAATTGAAATCGATTTTCCAAAAGTTTTTTTTGAAAATTGACAGGCCGCTTCGTAGGTTGGTTGATAGAGCATTTGTGATGTGGGTGCTGTAAAGATCGATGATGCTTTTCTCCCGAGTAACGTTCTAGCTATCCGGTCTGCTTCTCGGGGAATCGAATCGCCCAACACCACCGGCATGTCAATGCCAATCGTTAAGAGTTCATTGTCCTTGAAGGATTCGACTAATTGATTGAGCTTTGCGAAGACGGCAGATTTTAAAAAACCAGATGGTTCTTTCCAAGTGGCGAACCAGCCGGACTTGCATCCATCAATTCCAATGATCACAGGCAATGAACTTGGTTGTTGTTCATGTGGGCTGAATCTGTCGTCAGATTAGGCGTGGAGGTTGGAAGTTGGTTTTCGACGGTCAATCTTGACATTGTGTCAGGAGTGATCAGACTTCAGAGTAACGTTCTTTCCAGAATTCATGGTGCGAGACTAGGTCATTTTTGCCGGAGATATCAGTGCCACGCATCAACATTAACGGTTGTTCCGTGAGGTTGAACGGGCTTTTAAATCGATCGTGATTGACTAACGATCGATCGTAGTGCGATGAAGCTGGCATGTATCGCAGTACTAACGCAGCTCGTCGCTTCGGTGACTTATTTGCATGCGATCCATGTATGATTTTTACGTGATGCATGGATATCGCCCCTGTTTGAAGTTCGACATTGACCGCGCTAGATTCATCGAACTGATCGCTGTCTAACTCTAAGTTAAGGACGAGGTCTTTACGGTCAGACATGTGGTGTTTATAAAGACCGGCTTCATGCGACCCCGGGATAAACCGCATACATCCATTCTCCGTTGTGACCTCATCCAGTGCAATCCATACCGTGCAGGTTTCGAGCGGGCGCATGGGCCAATATTCGCCGTCTTGATGCCATGGCACTTCCCGACCTGTTAAGCTGGGTTTGCAGAAGACTCGAGCGATCCAAAGAATGATATTGGGCCCTAAAACTTGCTCAACCATATCAAGAATTTCGGGATGAGATGCAACCTCTAAGAATGGATTGTTAACGCCTTCTGAGGCGAAATCAAGGAAATGTGGATTCGGAATATCTTCAGGTTTGAACTGGTCGCCAAGCCTGTTAATAGCTGATTCGATCCCTGTTTGCAAACGGGTGACGAGCTCATTGGATAGTTTGAAATCCGGAAACACATAGCCATTCTTGGAATAATATTCCAGTTGGTCTTGATCTAATTGAGTCATGTCTTGTACCTTATAAATTCAGGATGTTCATGCATTTGGAATTACATCCCTGCTAAAAAATGAGACAGGGCTTTGATATCCTCGTCTGAGAGATTTTTCATAAATTCGCCTTTTAAACCATTGTCATTGGTTCGCGTGCCGTCTCTGAAATCCTTCATAATCTTTTCTAGATATACGCGTTTTTGCCTGGATAATCTGGGTATAGTGCCAGCGCCACGATAATTGGCTTGGTGACACGTCGCGCAACCGCTCGTTTTAGCGATTTCTTTACCGACTTTAGCTAAGTCTTCATCAATACCGCGTTGTGCCAAGATATTTTCTTCGTAATAAAAATTGGCAAGCGTGATGATGTCTTGGTCATTCAAGATGCCGACCAGTGGTGACATTTGTCCGTTAGATCGTGCCTCTGATTTGAAATCATGTAATTGTTTGATGAGGTAGTCCACATTTTGACGCGCAAGCGTGGGGTATTGACCTGAACTTGAGTTTCCGTCGGCGCCGTGACATCTCGCGCAGGCTCCAACCAGTTCTTGTGCTGTTTTTTCTTGCGTGTGGCCAATAGCCGTGACGCTCAAAAATCCGATGAGCATGATTAGCTTGGTTATATTTGTCATCAATCTAATTTCTTTCTTCTGTGTGAGTGCTTGATATCCATATTAGAGCATAAATCGTTAAATATAATAGTTCATTAGATTATGCTGAGGCTATTGGGTTTAAGACTTTTTAGATTAATTGGAATCTAAGGGAGCCCTGTGGCGATGGATGGATGATAGGGTATGAGTAATGCGCAGACAAACAGTTATCATGGATTATGTGTGACGTGACATATTTAATGTTACTGAGACTGATTGGCATTTTTGTGTCTGCATGTGTTTTGGGAGGGTGTCAGTCTTTGTCGCGGTATGAAGTAGAACTCAATCAGGTTTCCGATGCGGTTCTATCTGGACAGTTGGACGATGCTTTGGGTTTGCATGAGCGTCGACACGTAACCGCTAATCAACTTCTTTATTTTCTCGAGGCTGGGGAGTTATATTGGTTAAAGGGGGACTATGACCAAGCGCTGAAACTTTGGCGCGCTGCTGATCAACTCGTTCAGGGGTGGGAATCATTGGCTCGCCTCAATACAGGTTTAATCACTCAGGATGTCGGCTCCGTCTTGATTAACGATAAAGTAAAAAGTTACCAAGGGTATGACTTTGAAAAAGTTATGCTCACAACCCGCATTGCGCTCACGCACCTTATGATGGGAGACGTCGCTTCAGCACGTGTTGCCATTAAATCCACTCATGAGCGGGAAGCGATTATTGAGGGATTTAGAGAGCGACAAGCACTTTTAGTATCACAAGAGGATGCTCAAAAATCTTATCGGATTGAGGATTTAAATGGCTATCCCGTCGAGACAAGTGACGCCCCAGAGTTGAGTGGTTTACGGAATAGCTATCAAAATGCGTTCAGCCATTACTTGGCTGGGTTCATCTATGAGCAACTCAATGAGCCCAGTTTATCTGCACCCGGATATAGAAAAGCAATTGAGCTTAGGTCAAATCATCCCGTATTGCGTGCCGGGTTAATGGGTCTCGAAGAGCGTATAAAGCGTCCTGATGATGATGGCTACACCGACTTGTTGGTTGTCTATGAAGAAGGACTGTCACCATCAAAAATATCTATTGAAATCAATGGTTTGTTAGTCCATAACGGTGACATTACGTACGTACCTTTCTCGGTGCCTGCATACGGTGCTCGTTCCGAGTTGCCTCAACCGAGTGTCATTGTTGCAGGTGATGTCATTGAGTTCAGTCCGGATATTGTTGATATTGATCTCATGTCTCGTCGATCGTTAAAGGATGAGATGCCGGGTATCATCACGAGAGGTGTACTGCGTAGTGGCCTGAAAGTGTCAATGCAAAGTGCCGCTGACGAACTGGATGATTCAGGAGTCGTGGGTGATTTGGTTGCTCTCGCAGCAATTGTTACGGAGTCAGCGGATGATAGGAGTTGGCGTTTATTGCCGGCGCGCATTGGGCTTGGTCGCGTGCTCATGCATCGAGGGGCACATCATATCGAATTTCGATCGGGATCAAGCAGTCGGTCGATGGATGTAGTTGTTGATGGTAAATATATGCTACTTTTTATGCGCCGGGTAGGCGCACAATGGTATGTTAAGCAAGTGTCTTTTGACTAATTGATGGGTGAGCGCATATGAGATCCTGGTTTAAGCAATTACGGTACCTCTCAGCATTGGGGTTGCTCCTGTTCCTTGTGTCGTGTTCGTTCATGGGCAAGAAAAATGGATGTCCAAACGGTGACGTAGTCTTCGTCGGCGATTTAGGAGATATTGATATTGTCAAAGTTTCGTGTATTCCTAAAGATGGCATTTTGCGCGTTTTAGTCGAAATAAAAAACGATGATGATAAAGAGCGATCATTGGCTTATCGTTTTGATTGGTTTGATGCAGAGGGAGTGGTGCTTGGTCGAGAGGAAGCTTGGAAGCCGGTTTATCTCTATCCAAAGGAAGTTAAAACAATTCGAGGTACTGCGCCTAATTGGTTGGCGGCAGACACCAAATTTTTGATTAAAGAGTGAGCGAGGTTACCTATATGTTCCAGCGAACTTACGTTTTACGCGTTGCGCTTTTGATTGTTTTTAGTATGGTTTTGGGATGCTCCAAATCGGTTCGTTATGGAGACCCAAAGGGTATCGAAACAGTGTCAATTGAGTTTGGTTCAACGGACTTGCACAAAGTCGCGGAAGAGATGACGCGCTCCATGTTGGTGTCTCAATTAGTGGTTGAGGGGAATCGCCCATTGATTACTGTGCAAGATGTTAAAAACCTTACGAGTGAATACATCGATACACGTGCGATTACAGATTCGATTCGAACCGAGTTAGCGCGAAGCGGGGTCGTTCGATTTGTCGTGGATGAGGAAGCAATGGCACAACAAGTCAGTGAATTAGACCGTCAACAGGATGGGGAATACTACGACCAAGAGACGATAGCCGAGAAAGGCAAAATGCTAGGCGCTGCCTATCGATTGGAAGGTAGTATTCGGTCGATAGTGAAGCAGAGTTCGGATGTGAAAGATGTTTACTACAAGGTAAACCTGCAGGTCTGGGAAATACGAACTGGAATTCTCGAGTGGTCAGACGAGACCGATATTAGGAAAATACGGGATTAACCGAACGCGCCACCTTAAATGTCGCGACATGAGTTGTAGAACTCTAGTGGTCTTTATTCGTTCGAAATATTTCATCGACATGCAGATCTAGCCAATCGATCAGGGTATAGAGTCTTCCGCAGTCGGGAAACCCTTCCCCTGAGAGCCATCGCAGAGCCGTTTGTCGTGAAATCGTGGTGGTTCCAGTCGCGCGCAAGTTGTATTGATCGGCAAATTTAGCGCCGCTGAATTTCTCGCCGTATTTTGGACGCTACGGTGTCATTCAGGTGTGAAGAGAAACGTTCGAGTATTAAATCCCTATTCTCGCGGGTCATGATTTTGTGGCGCTGCAATGTTGTGGATAATTTTTAGTACTTACATCCCAAGACCATTTGCAATCGAATTGCCTAAACTGTACATGCCCTAATTCATTTTTTGACAAGTTTCTATTGCCAATGTTAAAAATTGCAGCACAATATGCTTGTTTGCGCCATATGAGTCGCACTTTAAGTGCGTTTATCTAATTAGATCTATTAAAACTGATGTGTCGGTACTGATTGATTTAGCAATCGGTAGTGTGTTCGTCGGTTAAATGGTATCGATGCAACTTGTGAATGCTGCCGGTAAGCCGTTATACCTGCAATATGATGTGTATCGCGTTGAGATGTAACTGTGCGCCGAAGATGATGTCGTAGAGCACTTTAAAAGGCCCTCAACAGAGGGATTTTTAAATTAAATCGTCGAGCTATTTTTTCAATTGTTGTTTGAGCGCGATCTGGCAGTGAGCCAGTTTGTGAAACCTGCGTTTCGCAAACCTCACATAAACGATACTCAGCACCCAATGGATAGGCCGGATTGATGCGATTCTAGCTAAGAGACTCCAGAGGGGTAAGTGTCTCCAAATCACAATAAACGCGCCGACACCGATGTGTAAACACCCTGAATTATCTTTTACATGCAGCTGCTCGAGAGCCATCACGAGATCAAATGATTCTTTGTCTAGATTGAGGTTGGGGTCTGAGAGGCTTTGCCACAGAAACTGTTCCTTTTTATCTGCGTGTTGGTATGTGCGAATTTCTTTGGAGCATAGGCCGCACAGGTCATCATAAAAGACGGTGATCACGATATTGTCCTTTGAATTAAAGAGATTCAGATGATCCGTGGTGTATTAGGTTCCCGTATAGACTGTGATTAGATCGCTGTAGCACTACTTTTGACATGTCTGGTATTGAACTTTGTATAGAATTGAGACTCACATCTTTCAATATGTTATTTGAACGGAATTTAACCATGATTCGATACAGCTCCATTGTTTTTGCCTTGTCATTGCTTATGGCCACGTGGAGTGCGCATGCTCAAACGCATCAGATGAATCCTTCTGATTTAGAAGTGCCGATTGCTGACGTGAAGGTGGTGGCACAAGGTGGTGAGCTATTTTCTGAAAAATGCTCGGCATGTCATGGTGGCCGTGGCGTGGGAACTGGACGAGCGCCATGTCTCAGTTGTGGGAAGTTTATGTTTAGGGGAAACACCAACAGCGAGATCTATGAAACGATTCACTCGGGCACGCCTCGAACCGGTAGTCGCGGTGGAAAGATGGGTGCGTTCAGTAGCGTATTGAATAATGACCAAATTATAGCTGTTGTGACTTATCTGCGGGCGACCGAGCAAGCGCGCATCGCGTCGAGTGAAATCAAAGACCCCTATGCTGAAAATCAAGACGCGATGGTTTTTCCAGAATAGTTATACAGAATCAACCTCCCGAAGGCAGACGGCAAAGGCTACTCTAGAGCCTGCGCCGTCTTCTCCTTCTGAATATCCTTGCAGACCCTCTGTAAAATGAGTGCCCATACAATGGGACCCGGTGCGTGCGTATTTTTTGATGTAGATGGCAAATTGTAAGGCCGATGAGCACACCGATGATCCCACCTGCTGCGTTTGCGAGCAGATCCATGGGATCTCCTGAACGATTGATATGGGGTTGAATCAATTCGATTGCAGTTCCTAGTAAAAGCGTCAACGTCAGCATAAGGCGCCAGTATTGGCGCTCGACAAGTACCATTGGGAGTGCAAATGCGCTGAATGCGATGAGGTGATGTAATCTGTCGCCTCCAGGTGGTGACATCATTGCCAGGGAAGGGGTGAGAGTGCCAACATAAATGGCAATCCCGGTAAGTGAGGTTGCCGTAAAACCAACTCGAAACGAAATCATGTCACAACTCTCTAGGGAGACGTTAGTTGTTAAATCGATGCGCGTTTAGGCGGAGGACCTCTGAAGAGTTCTTCAATGGAAACGCCTATGGGAGAGCCTTGCTCCCACATGCCTGTCCAGTTGTTGCCATTCTCCGAGGTGAAGGTTGCTTTTCCGTTAATGGTGTTGTCCTGCCACTGGCCGGTGATGCGCTTGCCGTCGTTGAATATGAGTGATCCATAACCACTGCGTTTGTCGTTGGCCCACTGTCCTTCGTAATAAGTGCCATCGGCGGAGGTCAGTCGACCCTGACCTGAGCGAGCGTCAAAGAAATGCTCACCTGCATAGCAATCTCCGTTAGCAAAGCGATATTCCCCATAACCGTGGTATTTGCCTTGCCTGAAACTACCGAAATACACGTCTCCGTCACCAAAGATAAAGACACCTGTGCCGTCACTCTGTCCCCGTACGTACATGCCAGAGTAATGAGCGCCATTGGCGTAAGTCAGTGTTCCTTGACCATAAAATTTGTCCTCTTTGAATTGACCCACGTAAAACGACCCATCCGCAAACTTGTAGATACCTCGGCCTTCTGAAAGGCCTTGGTTGATGTCGCCAATATAAAAATCACCGTTCTCAAATGTGATGTCACCGTAACAGTTGATCCACTCTTCTTTATTGCTGCTTTCGCAAAAATCTAGGGCGAATGAGGGGGTTGAACAGGTGAGTCCCGCTGCAAGTGTTAACGCGCAAATTGTTTTCATCGCTATCTCCCATTAAAAACAACATCTAGAAAGTGTGTTTTGTTGCTGAGATCAAGAATAGGGATGCTCTGTGGGAATCCAGAGGCAAGAATGTGGCGATTAAATGACCGGGTTACTTTCAGAGGCCCAGTATTTTTGATGGGGTGTTTAGGTGCAGAATGAAGAGTGAAAATTGGCACGAAGGGTTTCGTACCAATCCATAAGTCATGATTTTGTAACCAATTGATTGAGTTAAATACCCCCTTTGATTAATTGCATATAACTCATTTCACCTTGGTTTTTGATGCAAAATAATCCATTAGGGCTAACAATACCCCCGACGTGACAAAAGCTGCATGAGTGAGCAGTAACCACTTCAGGTCTTCTTTATTGACCGCTTCCATATTCATAAATTGCTTTAATAAATGAACACCTGAGATCGCCACAATTGAACCGATAAGTTTTATTTTTAAACCACTAAAATCCACGGTTCCCATCCAGCTAGGGCGATGTGCGTCCTCTCCGACGTCAATATGAGAAACAAAATTCTCATAACCGGCAAAAATAACCATCAATAAAAGATTTCCGGTTAAGGACAAGTCAATCAGTGTTAATACGAATAGCAAGACATCGCTCTCGGAAGAAACAAATACTCCTGGAGCAAAATGAAATATCTCTTGCGTGAATTTCACTAGCAATACCGCTAAAGCGAATACCAGGCCGACGTAAAAAGGAGCCAATAACCAACGACTCGCGAATAACCCTTTTTCGATCTTATGATGAAACCCCATCTCGCTTTCTCCCCATCTTTAGTGGTTCGCCAAACCTAAAAAATATTCTGTCTGCACTATGCGGAGTTTAGCCCATGTAGATGAAAACGCCTATGATCTTATGGCCCCATGTCTCAGTACTAAAATATTTTGCATGAGGCTATACAGGATCCAACCTTTGCGAATAAAGAATTATTTTATGCATGGTGTTCGCGGAGAATCCTCACGCTATTAGATGGGGAGAGCGTGAGCGAGGTTGAAATTCGCTGGTTCGCGCTCGCGCTTGAATGTCGGTCAGCGCTATTTGTAGTTTGCTCTTCTGTCGGAAAATAGACGTACCCGCTTTCGCCAAGCTTTATAGGAGCCGATTTTCAGGTTTGTTCGCATGAGCACCTTCACTTCTGTTTCTCCAATGCCATGCACTTTTTTGATATGTATAAAACTTATGTGATCAGAAAGCGCCATTTCGATGATTTCGCTGACTTCGCTCTGGGAAAAAGTATTTTTTTCATCATTTCTCAATTGTCTACCTTTCGTTTTTTTGACCTAGCTATCAATAATCGCTTGGACGTAGAGAAAATAATCAGAATCATCATTGTGACAAATCTATCTGTGATCAGTTCTCAGATCGAGGGCACTTAGCCAACTTTATGAGTTTAATGACTTCTTAAATAGATTAAATCAAGTAAAAATAGGGTGACGGAGACTGATGGATTGCCCGCTTACCCAAAATTGCACATCAGCCATTATGTTTTTTTATCTCTTACTTACGATTTTTCTATTGCGGCTGAAGCTAGTTTTTCTCGGGCTGCCTCATATTCCTGAGTCAGTTTTTGGACCAGGTCGCTCGTGGAGAGAATGGCGGTGACGGCACCGATCCCCTGCCCACAACCCCAGATATCTTTCCAGGCCTTAGCTATACCATTGCTTCCTGTGCCAAAGTTCATTTGGGAGGCATCGCTGGAGGGAAGGTTTTCTGGATCAAGGCCGTTTGCAGAGATCGATGGAGCCAGGTAGTTACCGTGGACCCCGGTAAATAAATTAGTGTAGACGATATCACTTGAAGCGTAATCTACAAGCGCTTGTTTGTAGGCAAGGTCTGCATTGGCTTCCTTAGTTGCAATAAACGCGGAGCCGATATAGGCGAGGTCTGCACCCATCGCCTGTGACGCTAGCACAGCACTGCCATTTGCAATTGAGCCTGACAATAACAACGGACCGTCAAACCATTCGCGAATTTCTTGGATAAGGGCAAACGGCGACAGAATGCCAGCGTGACCCCCTGCACCCGCGGCGACAGCAATCAAGCCATCAGCGCCTTTAGCAACAGCTTTTTTAGCGAACTTATTATTGATGACGTCATGCAGCACAATGCCGCCCCAAGAGTGGACCCGGTCGTTGAGCTCGGCCCTTGCCCCAAGGGAGGTGATGACTATAGGTACCCGATATTTCTCGCATAAGTCCATGTCTTGGTCGAGACGGTCGTTTGATCGATGTACGATTTGGTTAACCGCAAACGGTGCTGAGGGTGTGTCAGGGTTAGCCACATCATAGGCTTTGAGTTCCGTGGTAATCCGCTTTAGCCATTCATCTAAAACTCCGATAGGGCGGGCATTTAGCGATGGAAATGAGCCGACGATTCCAGCTTTGCACTGAGCGATAACCAGCTCTGGATTAGAGATGATAAACAGGGGCGCAGCTACAACTGGAATACGAAGTCTTCCAGCCATGATGTTGGGAATTGTCATATAAAAAATATAATGTGATTGATTGAATTGTTCAAAGACGCATGATACATAGACCCGCCACATAGATGCTAAAAAAACCTTCGCACAAGGAAAGGCTGATTCAGAGTCTCAGAAGAATTTGAGGTTTGTGGGTAAAAATCATCTTTGTGTTACACGGTCATTGTACCAACCAGAATCAGGTCATCCGAATGATTTGTAGCTCCCTGTCGTTTTGGTTATCGTCAATTTTTCTCGGGTAGCAATGCCTGGATAGTTGATATTTGCCTCCTGGAGCTTCCGCCTGAGTGGCAGCAGACGGAGCTCCT
>Ga0115003_10003601_pt1 | contig 12153 bp, 5 predicted proteins | sample ArcticOcean_MG_C_7_FD_88736 | JGI IMG/M metagenome (GOLD analysis project Ga0115003, IMG submission 88736) | Marine microbial communities from western Arctic Ocean - ArcticOcean_MG_CB11_88 | ecosystem: Environmental > Aquatic > Marine > Oceanic | place: Arctic Ocean: Canada Basin | collected... | reverse complement strand
GATGATAGTTATCCCTCTCATTATTTAATATTTATTAATTAAAAGTCTTCCAAAGTTATAACAAAAAAATAAATCACTACTCTAATAATAGTAAATAAAAAAAGTTCGAACTTAGGACCGAGATCCCCACAACCATTAAGTTTAAACCATTGTATATCAATAATTTACAAGGGTTTTCTTTTTTATGTTGTCAGATTTGTTGTCAGTTTAGAGATAATACATATCTTTATTCCTCTTCTTTAGTGGCTACAAAGTTAATGTTGAGATAATAGGCTCTATTTTACGAAACCCGCTGCTGCGATAACGCCACTCACTAAAGTTTCTAAAAGTTGTTCCATTGATTAATAGTCTTGTGGTTCAATTTTAATTTCCTTTAGTAATTCATTATTGTAATAATATCTATATACAGAATTGAGGCACACATAGTAAAATAATTAGTATTTTTTTCATAGTTTTAAGTTATAGTAGTAATAGTTTTTTCATTTTGTATCTTAGTATTTTTTAGTGATTTTTTGCTTTTACAAACATAACAAAATAAAATCAGTTGGTTATCAATTCCTTTTTTGTAGTATTGCATATAACGAATTGTTAGTAAAAATTCAGATAGGCTCACTTTGTCAAATATTGATTAACCTTCTTAACGCGATATTAAATATTTATCATTTCTCAAAAGAAGCTTGATAAGCTTTTAAATATACTATGATTGAAAATAATCCTACATCCTTAATTTACTCTGATAACTACCTTGAGATTGAGAAAAGTTGTATCAATATTTATTATGGTTACGTTCCAAAAACTTATAAGTTGGAATATTATCAGTCTCTACTATCTTCCTTATCACGTCCGGAACAAGAAAGGCTGGCATCTATTAAAAATGATTGTAAAAAAGTAAAAAGTGCATTTGGCAGAGTTTTATTATTCTATGGTTTAAAGAATTATGGTATAACAAATCTGGATGATTTAAAAGTCATGTTTAATGGGAAGCCCTATTTAAAGAATTCAAGAAATCTCCATTTTAATATTTCTCATTCAGGCAACTTGATTTTATGTGCAATTTCCGACAACGCTCCTATTGGAGTTGATGTAGAAAAAATAAAGCCAAAAATATTAGATCATTTTAAATCCTATTTCACAGATCAAGAATGGCATGATATTACCATAAATGATAACTCAATTAAACGATTTCATGAACTATGGACAAGAAAAGAAGCCTTGATTAAAGCCGATGGAAGAGGGTTATCAATAGACTTATCGTCATTTTCCTGTTTAGGAAATAATGAACAGATAAAAGGTCAGAACTGGCATGTTAAAAACTTCACGATTGATAAGGATTATACCTGCGCAATAGCTAATAAAAATAACGATCCCATTCAATTAATAAAAATCGAATCCAAGAGTTAAATTTTGTATAACGATTTAATATCAGACCAATTTTATGAATAAAACTGAAACAAATAGAAAAAATGACATCGCTATTATTGGAATGAGTTGTCGATTTCCAGGCGCAAATAATTTAGAAGAATTCTGGGATATCGTTTCAAAAGGAAAAGCTCAATTTAGGAGTATTCCAAAGGAAAAATTAGATCAATTTGATTTTAGCATTTTAAAAAACCAAAAGGGTTCATTTCTGAAAAATCCATATCACTTCGATAATGAATATTTCAATATCTCCAATAAGGAAGCGAAAGCAATGGATCCTCAACAAAGAATAATGTTAGAGCTTACAGTTGAAGCACGAGACCATGCCCTAATTGATGAATTCAACAATAAAAACATTGGTGTTTATATTGGAGCCAACCAAAGGGCATACATGGAAAGTATCAACGCAGGGTTTTACCGAAAGATGATAATCGATAAAATAAAAAATACCTCGACTTTTGAAGAGTTAGCTCCTGAAATAAAAGATAATTTACTGGCAGATTTGGAGGGTATTAAAGAGATGCCTCAAATCGACAATTCTGCGATTACCGGAAATATTAGTAATATGATTTCTGCGAGAATATCGCATGAATTTAATTTAATCGGACCATCATTAACTATCGACACCGCATGTTCATCTTCATTAGTGGCCACTCATTTAGCGTGTGAAGCTCTATTAAAAAATGAATGCGACCTAGCCCTGTCAGGTGGAGTTAATTATAATCTTACACCATCCATATATCGTTTAATGGAAGAGGCTAAAGTGATTTCTCCCTCTGGAAACTGCACTCCGTTCTCTGCTAATTCCGATGGAATATTGTTAGGAGAAGGTGCTGGATTAATATTGCTCAAGCGAATGGAAGACGCCATAAAGGATGGCGACCCAATTTGGGGTGTTATTAAAGGTACAGGAGTTAATAATGATGGACGAACGATTAGCGTAATGGCTCCAAGTTGGAAAGGTCAGTTGCGATTGCTGGAGTCGGTATATTCCAAGGCAATGTACGATAAGAAAAATATTAGCCTCATCGAAGCTCATGGTACCTCTACCAAAATTGGCGATTCGATTGAAGTAACAGTGCTTGATAAATTTTTTAACCATACTAACAAAAACATTTCTATTGGGTCAGTTAAATCAAACATCGGACATTTATTAGGTGCTTCAGGGATTGCTGGCCTAATTAAGTCAGTCCTTGCATTAGACAAGAAACAACTGCCCCCCTCGCTTCATGGAGAAAAAGTAAACAGTAAATGGAAACTTGAGGAAAAAGGCTTTAAAATACAAGACAAACTAGAAGCTTGGAATACCGGTAACATTCGTGCTGCTGGCATAAGCTCATTCGGGTTTGGAGGAACAAATGCACATGTGATTATCGAGGAAAGAGGGGAGGATATTGCTCAATCTACACGAAAACATACTCCAAATGCTTTAAATAGAAAAAAAATGGTCTTAGACCTTTTCCCTGGTGTTGTACAAAATGAAAATGCCTTCTTTAAAATAGATTGGGTGAAGGGAAAACTAGACTTTGAAAATCCCGATAAAAACCCAGACTTTTGGATAATGTTTAGTAATTCCGGACACTCAATATTTAAGGATGGATTGTTATCGAAATATCCTAAAACTTATTGGATTGAATCAGGCAACTCATTTACGAGAAAAGATGAAAACACCTTTGAACTTGATTATTCTAACAATAATCATATACGATGGTTTTTTGAAGGATTGAGTAGTAATAAAAATTATGGACTTCTTTATTTCCAAAATGAAAACTTAAACGAAGAAAGTGCTAAAACACTTGAAGAACTCAATCTAATCAGAAACTTGTTTGTTGAGTCGGGTTCTGATTTCCGTGCCTTTTGGTGCGTCACTCAAAATGCGTTTAAGGTGATGGATAGCGACACCGCTTCACCCCATAGTGCAGCTATAGCGACATTATTTACTGGAGCGTTGGAAGAAAAAACTAATGCATTTGGAGGATTAATTGATTATTCTAATTCTACTGAATTCAATACTAGCTGGATATCTGATTCCATCGACAAGCATTTCTCTAATCCCTTGGTGATAAGAAAGGACGTAACATTCCTGAAAAAATTAGTACTCATTAATTTAAAAGACCGTTCTAATTCCGCGATGAGGATACTATCTGATGGCGCTTATTTAATTATAGGTGGAAGCTCAGGAATTGGGGCGGAAATGGTTTATCACCTTCATAAAAGTTACTCATCTAAAGTCGTTTTTACAGGCACCCGAGAAGAGGACCAACTTCCTGATAAAATCAGAATGCTATTAAAAGATAACACTGTTGAGTATTTAAAATCATCGGTTTTGGTGGAAAAGGATGTACTCAACATCATTACATCAACTATAAAAAAGTACGGAAATATAAAGGGGATAATTTATGCAGCGGGAACCATTAGTTATGGAACAATAACTTCAATTAAAGAAAACGACTTTAAAAGCACCTTATCTACGAAAATACAGGGTATATCCAACTTGAATAAAGCTATTGAGAATCTTGCAGTAGATTTTGTTTATCTGATGTCGTCCATCTCAGGTCTTTCTCCTTTATGGTCAAAGGGGATGATAGCTTATGGAACGGCTAACTCATATCTTGACGCATTTGCAGTGAAATTTAATTCTGAAAAAACAGCATGGTTCTCTAGGTCCTGGAGTATGTGGGAGGGATTGGGAATGAGCCATGGTGTTAGTATTTTAGGGGAAAATGCTTTGATCCCATTCAAACCTGAAAGAGGGCTAGAATTGTTTGAGTCTTCTTTGGAATACACAAATACTCATCTCGCGATCATAAATCAGAATGATGCAAAGAAATACTCGAATATTCTTAGTTATAGATCAGATTCTTCTAGGAAGAATAGTGACGGGAAAGAAGATAAAGAACCTGTAGAGAAAAAAGTGTCTACTCAAGTTAATTTTAAGGAGGTATTAACCCACTTAATTGCTCAGGCAATAGATATACCTTCTAAAGAAATTGACCCAGATGAACCTTTTACTAACCTAGGTCTCGATTCCATGAGCGCTCTGGACATAGTAGGAGTTCTAGAAAAAGAATATCAACTTTCATTAAATCCTACCCTTTTATTCGAATATGACAATATTAATTTATTAACCGATTACTTAGTTCCCAAATCAGAACTAGAGGTTAAGGGCTCTTATGAATTACTTCCTACGCAAAAGACGTTTTATTCCAATCAGGTATTTTATCCGGAAACACCTTGTAATACTCAGGTAAGTCTTAATTTTGATTTTCATTTTGATCTAGAAAGGCTAAATAAAGCATGGGATATTATTATCCGTGGGCATGAATCATTAAGATTAGCTTTTTCAATGACGGATAAAGGTCCTGTACAATCGATTAATCCATCAGCTAATTATATAATTGAACGTAAGTTTATTAAGATTTCAAATAACATTTTGAGTCAGGTGAATTCCATTCAGGAACAAATAGTCAGAAAGGTTTATAAATTAAACTCTAAAGCATTATATGACGTCTGTTATCTAGAGAAGCCGGAAAATAAATCTACCATTATTTTCAGTGCTCATCACATAATTACTGATGCCTGGAGTATGTCAATAATTCTCAAGGAATTGATCCATACGTACAATAATCTACAGTCCGGAGAAGTAATTGATAATCATACTACACCAAGATTTTCTGATTATATACAACATATAATTAAAAAGGAGGATTCCCTCCAAACAATAAATAGTCGGAATTACTGGATGAAAGAATTAAAAGACTTCACACCCATAACCATTACTCCAAAAATTAATGAAACGCATGAAACTGAAAAAGCGAATGGGATTTATACTGACACTTTAGATAGGCATCAAACCAAGATGCTTGAAAATATTGCTATTAAAAGGAAGGTTTCCCTGTTTCATACATTGGTTTCGGCCTACTACATTATACTTCATAAAATAACCGATCAATCTAATATTGTTATTCGTCTTGCATCGGAAAATAGAGATCGTACTTTTGAGAACATTGTAAGTCTTTCTGGCTGTATCGCTGATTCTATCCCGTTGCGAATTAATTTAAACGAAAACCCTAACATAGGAAACGTTGCTTCTAAAGTAAAAGAGAAAATACGGTTAGCAAGTTTATACAATAGTGCCTCTTCATTGGATTATGCGAGCATATTACAAACGAGAAATCAATCTGGACCAGTTGGGATTACCCCTTTTGGAATGAGTTATGTTAATGCTGATCACTTTTGGAAAACAAATACAGGGCAGGCTCCAGAGGTGAATTGCAGGGTATCCTTACCGTTTACTCTTCTCTCGTTTATTGTTTTAAAACAAAACGGAAGGTTAAAATTTAGTTGGAACTATTCGGAGCAACATTTTACAAGTGAGGAAATAAAAGCTTTGAATGAAACGTTAATCCAAATTATTAATGATGATTACATGGCTATGGATTCGATTGAAGAATCCTATGAAAATATTATTGAATTACCTGAGAAAATAATTTTTAAGGAGCACCCTTTGCTTCATGAAAAAGTTTTTATGGCATGTGAAAAATATGGACCTAAAAATGCTGTAGTTGAAAATGATCGATCCTATTCCTATACAACCATTAAGGAAAAGAGTATTCAAATTGCAAACGCATTAATAAAAAAGACTGAAAAGAATGAAGAGGCGATAGGAATATTATGTTACCCTGGTGCAAATGCTACCATGGGAATCATCGGCACTTTAGCATCTGGCCTTTGCTACATACCTCTAGATCCTGAGTGGCCAATTGAACGAATAAATCAAATCATTAATCATTCCGGCATCAAAACCCTTCTTACCACAAAGGATAATCTTCATTTTTTTAACGACAAAAAAAGTTCGTTTCCGTCCATAAATAACTTATTGCTCCTTGACGAATCAAAAGGAGTTAATAATAATGTGCCTATTAAACTTTTTTCCTACAAAGAAGAATCATGTACACTCATATCATCAGGTTCTAGAGAGATTATACCGGAAAGTATCGCTTACATAATGTACACTTCCGGTACAACTGGAACCCCAAAAGGAGTTATGGTAGATCATGCTTCCGTTGAAATATTCTTATCCTGGTTATCTGAAGAATTTGAAATATCAGCATTGGATAGATTTATTCAGTCCTCATCATTAGGATTTGGAGGTTCAATTCGACAAATTTTCTCAACTTTATTAGCCGGAGGAGAACTTCATCCCATTGATCTCTACGACTTAAAAGATCCAAAATCGTTATTGAATTTCATAGAAAACCGAGGGATCACAATTCTGAATACCGTACCATCTGTATTACAAAATATTTGCACATATATTGATGAAAGTAAATCGGAAAATAATTCAATTAAGCTTGAACATTTAAGACTTCTCTTAATTGGAGGCGAAGTGCTTTATGGTAAAACGATAAAGCAGTGGAGGAACCATTTTGGAAATAAGCAGCGCTTTGTAAATCTTTATGGTTCTACTGAAACAATAGTAAATGCCACCATATATGACATCCCGGAAAGTTCAACCTATGACAATGCCACGCCAATTGGAATTCCTAGAAAAGGATCTCATTTATTGTTGTTGAATAATGAAGGTGAAGAATGTAAAACAAATGAACAAGGCGAATTTTACATTGGGGGACCTAGTATTGCCAAAGGTTATTACAAATCGAAAAGCTATTCCAACGAAAAGTTCATTGAAAGCCCTGTGGAAAAATCCAATGGAACATACTACAGAACAGGCGACATTGCTAAAAGAGACAAAGAAGGGATTTATCACTATATCGGCAGAACTGACAATCAAATTCAAATCTATGGAAACAGAATTGAACCGGCTGAAATTGAATTAGTACTAACCGCATCAAACCTTATAAAAGGCGCTGCTGTCCTAGACTTTAAGGACGAAACAAGACATTGGACTGTAGCTTTTATTGAATCAACCGAAAAAGAACATACCTTAAATGAGATAGACGTTCGAAATATGGTTGGTAAAAAACTTCCCTCGTACATGGTACCCTACAAGGTGGAGTTTCTTGATCAACTACCACTTAACCATGCAGGTAAAATTGATCGCAAAACGCTTAGAAAGAACTATAAAACTGATTTAAGAGAAAGCACGAGTATTGCTCTTTACTCTACAATTAAGGTCATTGAAGGAATTTGGAAAAGTGTGTTTAAAACTGATCAGATAAGTATATACGATGATTTCTTTTCTCTTGGAGGAGACTCAATTATGGCATTGGAAGTTTTACATCATATTCGAAAATTCTTTGATGTGTCTCCAAAACCCGTGGAACTGTTTAGGAAAAGAACCATTTACGAATTAGCAGAACATTTAGATAACATTAATCGGAAAAATCTAGTAGAAGAAGATAAAGGTGGCCATTCGGAGTCTTACGATGGAGATAAATTTCCTCTATCGGTAACACAAAAAGGATTTTTTCTGATCAATTCGAACGAATCAAATAAATCACCGAATTTAATTGCAACTATTCCTATAAAAGGTCAATTATATCCTAATAGATTGATAAAGGCTTTAGATGTATTGATAGGCCGCCATACTATACTTAGAACAGGATTTTTCAAGGAAGGGCTGAACACAGTTCAGCAAATTTTTCCTCATAAGGAAATTCAGGTCAAAACATTAGACTTCAGTTCAAAATCCGAAAAAGATCAAAAAGAAGGCTTACAAAAGGTTATAAACAAATTCCAAAAAGAAGGCTTCGATTTATCTAATCCACCATTATACAAATTGATGCTGATTAAGGAATCAGATAATCTATCTAATTTAATTTTATCCATACACCATATCGTTGGTGACGCCTGGAGCTTGAAAATTCTTATGGATGAGTTACTTTGCTTATATCATGAAGACGCCATAAAAGGAGGGTTTTCGTTATCTAAAATTAATTCTTCCTTTCGGGATGTCGTTAATATTGAAATAGCAGCTTTATCGAACACTAAAAATAAATTTAACAAGGAAGAGGATTTTTGGAAAGCCACCTTTTTACGATCAAAAAAAATTATTCTAGAAAATAAATGGATAGAATCCTTGCCTAAGGATCAAGAGATAGCATTACATATTTCCCAGTCTAAAAAAGAAAAACTTCAAAATATTTGTACAGAAAATGGTTTCAGTTTATTTCAATTATTTTTCACCATGTGTGCAAGAGCTTTGTGTAAAGTAGTTGGTGAAAATGATCTGTTGATTTGCTCCTCTGTAAGTGGAAGAGATCTATTTTTATCAGATATTGATAAAATAATTGGTCCTTTTGCCAAAAGTCTGCCTGTTGGGATACAATTAACTAACGGTAACATTCAATCAAATTACAATCAAATTAATCAATCGTTTTTAAATTCGATAGAACATCAGGAAATACCTACTAAAGACCTGATGAAGAATTATCTCCAATCTGGAGGAACTTCATTTAAATCCCTATACCAGTTCTTTATTTCATTCATGGATTTCTCCTCATTAGATTCTACAAATCCTTCCGAATTAGAACTAGATTGGGAGAATGCAAAGTTTTCATTTGACTCTGATAGTGCTGATTCAAATTTATTTTTAGGAATTAGAGTAGCCGATGGTATTCATATCAATTTTGGAGGAAAAACTAATTCAATATTCAAATCATTGATCAGTGATTACATTGAGGAAGATTTATTACAATTAATTAATCAGTTTGATAAAACAATAACAACCAGTTCTGGGATAATTGACGCGGCACTTATAGCCTACTTTCCCTCCTCTAACACCTTTTCGGAGTTATTTTCATCTGGTACTAAAGGAACCGAAATCACTAAAAAATTCATTAATAAGATTTTACCTGAAGGGTTACCAAAATTGCTTGAAATAGAAAACACGAATTATGGGAAAACTGGTGTCATATTTCTTCCTTATTATGCTGAAGAATTATATCATGTTAAGAAAGAGCAATTACTTCATTCAATTCATTTGGCCATAAACGAGGCCAAACGAAATGGAGCTAAAAACATTTCATTGGCGGGAAATTTACCGTCACTAACCAATTACTGTTTTTCTGTAATTAGCAATTTACAGCAGCATACATTTCCTGTTGAATCGATCAATATTACAACAGGTCATTCGTGTACCGTAGTAGCAGTTATTAAAACCATAGAAAAGGTGTTGACTGAGATGGAATTAAGTATTGAAAATCTTAATATTGGTGTTGTCGGATTTGGTTCTATTGGACAATCTTCACTAAATCTATTACTGCATAAATTGGGTGCACCTTCTAGTATAAAAATTGCTGATCTATCCACGCAAATTCCATCGCTTCAAAAGCCTTTGGAAAAATTAAAAAGGAATTACAATGGGGAATTGAGTGTGATTGAGATTAAAACCGAAATCCCTGATGACTTCTATTTAACTGATTTAATCATTGGAGCTAGTTCTCAAGGAGAGATTTTAGATGTTGAAAAAATATCTTCAGGAACGATTATAGTTGACGACTCATTTCCGCATATCGTGAATTCTCGAAAAGCCATTAAAAGAATGAAAAAGAAAAAAGACGTTTTGATAATAGGAGGAGGAAAAATTAACATTGGAGATACTGAACGGACACTTCTTGAAACCAATCTACCCAAAAATCTTATAAAAAGAATCGTTAAAAATTTTGGAGACGAGGGGTTACCTGGTTGTCGTGTTGAATCATTAATGATGAGTTATAATGACACATTACCCTCAACAATTGGATTGGTTACGGAGGAATCTGCCGAAAAATATTGGAGTATTTTAAGTGATTTAAAAGTATCAGCTGTAGATTTTCACCTGCAAGGGTTTCAAGTCGAAGAAAACATCATTAATAATGTAAAAAACTATCTAAAAAGAAATGGGAAGATTGGATAACAAAATCATTCTTATTACCGGAGCATTATCAGGTATAGGATTAGCCTGTGCAAAACGAGCTATAGAAGAAAATGCTAAAGCTATAATTTTGAGTGATTCTCAAAAAGACAAGACTGAAGAAATTATAAGCCTTCTAGGAGAAAAAAGTGAATTCTTACAATTAGATGTTCGAAGCGAAAATGATTGGAAAGACGCTCTAATACATGTCAATAATAATTATGGTCAGCTGGATGTATTAATCAATAATGCAGGAATTACAGGGGTAAACGTTGATCAGAATCCAAATGGACTGAAAGGTACAAGTTTGGAAAAATGGAGAGAAATACACCATGTAAATTTGGATGGTGTATTTTTAGGATGCAAAACGTTTATGCCATTAATGGAAAAATCCGAAAACGCCTCCATTGTAAATATTGGTTCACTAAGTGCTCTTTTTTCCAGACATGACAGAATTGCTTATGGTTCAAGTAAGGCGGCTTTATCTAGTTTAACTCGTTCATTGGCTATTCATGCAACATCAAATAATTATAATGTTCGTTGCAATATTGTATTGCCAAGTACAATCCACACAGCTATGTATGATCAAATGATAGAGAAATCTAAAGAAAAATTAAATAAAATACTTAAAAAAATACCAATGAAAAGATTTGGTTCAGCAAATGAAGTAGCTAATGGCGTGGTTTTTTTGGCTTCAGATGAAGCTTCATACATTACAGGGACTGAATTAATAATTGACGGTGGTGCATCAGCTCAAGACATATTAAGAAGTTAGAAAAAATAATAATTCTCTCAATATTTATACCATCCTGTCTCAATTTTATAGATTTGAAAATTATACTAAAAACTTTTACTAACAATGTATAAACGGCATTAAAACAGCCGCTTATACTAGAACGTTGTGGTGCATTAGGAAAATGAATTGAAAAATTAAGAAAATATGATATTAGCAGTAATAATTTTTATCGTTCTCGGAATTTTAATAAAATACGGAAAAATGTATTTTCTAATTGCTGGATATAATACTATGCCGAAAGGATAGTAATCGCTATAACTTAAGAGGTCTGGACGGAATTTTTTAACCTAGTAACTCAATTTATATATTTTTATTAATTTTTACTATTCTTTGCTAGTGCTCCAAAGATAGTTATTAAAAAAACCAAGAAGACCAATAGAAATTATTTTGTCTTTCCATAAACTAGAAAAAGCATCTTTATCATTTATCCATAATAATTAATAAGAAAAGACAAGAATAAGAGCTATTGGAACTATTAGTAAAAGTGAGAAAATATTTGCCCAATATAAATTAATAGTTAGTTTTTCTTTTTGATAATCTTTTGATAATTTCATGTTATTCTTCATAAATAAACTTTATTCAACAAACTTACTCAATAATTTTTAAAAAAGTTCGAAATTGGGACCAAGAGGTCCACCAATAATAAACCCACTAGTGGGTTTATTATTGGTTCTTCCAAAAAGATTTAACAAACAAACTCTTAATACTGAACCAGAAAGCAAAAATTGCTAGTAAGTTAGTTTTTGGAGACTTCCCTTTTCCAATACGTTGAATTTGAAGTTCATACCAGGGTAATTCTACACCACCGAGTTTGTCTAAAAACTTAATTCCAATTTGAGGTATTGGAGTTTCAAATCTTTCTACAGAACCGTCAAAAATTTGGTTAGCCAAATTAGGATATAAGCAAAATGGCCTTGCCAAACCAACAACGTCTAAATTACCATCTTCCAAGGCTTTCTCCATTACAGAAACAGAACGAAATCCTCCAGTGAGCAGCAAAGGTGTTTTAATCAACTTTCGAGCTTTTTCAATATAATCTAGGAAATACGCTTCACGCGATATGGTACTTTTCTTGCGATCT
>Ga0115003_10003600_pt1 | contig 12154 bp, 10 predicted proteins | sample ArcticOcean_MG_C_7_FD_88736 | JGI IMG/M metagenome (GOLD analysis project Ga0115003, IMG submission 88736) | Marine microbial communities from western Arctic Ocean - ArcticOcean_MG_CB11_88 | ecosystem: Environmental > Aquatic > Marine > Oceanic | place: Arctic Ocean: Canada Basin | collected... | reverse complement strand
AGTTGTGCTAATGGCGGTGGCTATTACCATTATTCTTATTCTGTTGTTAGAGGATGTGATAAAATTGTACCAGTAGATATTTATGTACCTGGCTGCCCTCCTTCAGCTGAAGCGCTATTGTATGGAATTTTACAACTACAAAAAAAAATAAGAAGAGAAGGTTCAGCAAGTAGATAAAATTTTATGAACCTTGAACTAAAATTAAAAGATATTGAACAATTGGTAAATTCTGAGCTTGCTAGCAAAATAAAAAAAACCCTAATGACTTTTGACGAACTATTAATTGAAACTAGTGATGAAAACTTAATTAACGTAATACACTTTTTAAAATCTCACGATAAACTTAAATTCAGACAATTAATAGACGTAGCTGGCGTAGATTATCCAGAAGAAGAAAAAAGATTCAAATTAATCTACCTTCTTCTTTCACACGAAAAAAATGTAAGAATAAAAATATCAATCAATTTTGAAATAGAAAAAAAAATTCCAACAATTACCAAAATTTATCCTTCTGCTAATTGGATGGAAAGAGAAGTATTCGATATGTACGGTATAGAATTTATTGATCACCCTGATCTTAGAAGGATTTTAACAGATTATAATTTTGAAGGGCATCCTTTAAGAAAAGATTTTCCTTTGACAGGATTTAACGAAGTTAGATATAGCGAAAAAGAAAAAAAAGTTATCTACGAACCTGTTAAGCTTGAACAAAACTACAGAGATTTTGATTTTGAGAGTCCATGGGAAGGAACAAAATACATTAAAGAGTTAACTAAAAAAAATATCGATGACAAAAAAAAATAAATCTTTAACCTTAAATTTTGGGCCACAACATCCTGCGGCACATGGTGTTTTGAGACTTATTCTTGAATTGGATGGAGAAGTAGTTGAAAAAGCTGATCCACATATTGGTTTATTACATCGTGGTACTGAGAAATTAATAGAACACAAAACTTACATGCAAGCTTTACCTTATTTTGATCGACTTGATTATGTAGCTCCCATGAACCAAGAACATGCATTTACTTTAGCTACTGAAAAGTTACTTAATATTTCAGTTCCTTTAAGAGCACAATACATAAGAGTTATTTTTTGTGAAATAGGAAGAATTTTAAGTCACATTCTTAACGTTACAACACAAGCCCTTGACGTAGGTGCATTGACCCCTTCGCTTTGGGGTTTCGAAGAACGAGAAACATTAATGACTTTTTATGAAAGAGCCTCAGGATCAAGACTACATGCTAATTATTTTAGAACTGGTGGCGTACATCAAGACCTTCCTCAAAAATTAATAGATGATATTGGCATGTTCTGTAAAACTTTTCCTCAAATAATAGACGATTTAGAAGCTCTATTAACTGATAATAGAATTTTTAAGCAAAGAAATGTTGAGATTGGAATTGTAAGTAAGCAAGAAGCTCTAGATCATAGTTTTTCAGGAGTAATGTTGAGAGGATCTGGAGTAGCATGGGACCTCAGAAAATCACAACCTTATGAATGTTATGAAAAATTAAATTTTAAAATACCAACTGGAAAAAATGGTGATTGTTTTGACAGGTACTTGTGTAGAATTGAAGAAATGAGAGAAAGCGTAAAAATAATTTTACAATGCATAAAGCAAATGCCAAAGGGAGCTATTAAGTCTATAGATGGAAAAATTTCTCCACCAAAAAAAGAAGATTTAAAAGATTCTATGGAAGCTTTAATACATCATTTTAAATTATTTACCGAAGGTTTTAGAGTTCCTGCAGGAGATGTTTATACAGCTGTAGAAGCACCAAAAGGTGAGTTTGGTGTTTACTTGATATCTGACGGAAGCAACAAACCATATCGTTGCAAGATAAGAGCACCTGGATTCTCTCACCTTCAAGCAATGGATTATTTAATTAGGGGACATATGTTAGCAGATGTTCCTGCGGTACTAGGCTCACTAGATATTGTTTTTGGAGAAGTGGATAGATGAGTTTAAAAAAAATACACGACCAACAACCAACATCTTTTGAATTTTCAAAAGATAATTTAGAAATTGTTAATGGTATTCTAAAAAAATACCCAGAAGAAAGAAAAAAAAGCGCAGTAATGCCTTTGCTGTACTTAGCACAAAGACAAAATGAAAATTGGATTCCTTTATCTGCCATGAAACATATAGCTAAGTATTTAGAAATTCCTTACATAAAAGTTTATGAAGTGGCTACATTTTATACTATGTACAATCTAGCACCAGTTGGAAAATATTTTGTTCAAGTTTGTACCACAAGCCCATGTCTTCTTAGAGGCGCTGATAAAATTGTAAAAATTTGTAAGGAAAAAATATCTAAAGATGAAAACACCCTTTCAAAAAATAAATTATGTTCATGGCTTGAAGTGGAATGTTTAGGAGCCTGTGTGAATGCCCCAATGATGCAAATAAATAATGATTATTATGAAGATCTTGATGAAAAGAACACAATAGAGATTATAAACTCATTACTTGAGGATAAACCAATCAAACCAAAATCTTTTAGAAACAGAACAAGCACGGCTCCAGAAAAAGACAGACCAATTATTGATGAAAGAAAAAATGCTTAAAGAAGAAAATAAAATATTTAAAAATCTTTATAATTCTCTTGGTTGGGAAATTGAGAGTGCTCTCAAAAGAGAAGATTGGAGCAATACTAAAGAAATAATTTCTAAAGGGCGTGAATGGATTATAAGTGAAATTAAAACTTCTGAGTTAAGAGGTAGAGGTGGTGCAGGTTTTTCAACTGGTTTAAAATGGTCTTTTGCACCTAAAGAAGTTGGTTCTAGACCACACTATTTAGTCATCAATGCAGATGAGTCAGAGCCTGGGACATGTAAAGATAGAGACTTAATTAGATTTGAACCTCAAAAATTGATCGAAGGATGTTTGATCGCCGGTTACGCTGTTAACGCTCATACTTGTTATATTTATATTAGAGGTGAATATTTTAATGAGGGAAATAGGCTTCAAAAAGCGATTGATCAAGCATATAAGAAAAATTTTTTAGGAAAAAATGCATGTGGATCAGGCTGGGATTTTGACATTCATATTCATTTTGGAGCAGGAGCTTATATTTGTGGAGAAGAAACGGCTTTGTTAGAAAGTCTTGAAGGAAACAAAGGACAACCAAGATTGAAGCCACCATTCCCAGCATTAGTTGGATTGTATGGATGTCCAACTATAGTTAACAATGTTGAAACGATAGCTGTAGTGCCAACCATCTTAAGAAGAGGCGGAAAATGGTTTTCATCTTTAGGTAAACCCAAAAATACCGGAACAAAAATTTTCTGTATTTCGGGCAATGTAAATCATCCTTGTAACGTAGAAGAAGAAATGGGAACGCCTTTAAAAGAATTAATTGAAAAACATGCCGGTGGAGTAATCGGAGGTTGGAACAATTTACAAGCTGTTATCCCTGGTGGTTCGTCTATGCCGTTATTACCTAAAAATATTTGTGACACAATAACAATGGATTTTGATTCTCTAATAGCAAATAAAAGCGGATTAGGCACCGCCGGTATTGTTGTGATTAACAAAGATCAAGATATTGTAAAATGCATGGCTCGAATAGCCAGATTCTACAAACACGAAAGTTGTGGTCAGTGCACGCCATGTAGAGAGGGGTCTGGTTGGATGTGGAGAATTTTAGAAAGAGCTGGAAGAGGTGAAGCAACTTATAATGATATAAATTTGTTAGAGGATGTAACAAAACAAATCGAGGGACATACAATTTGTGCTTTTGGAGAGGGATCTGCTTGGCCTGTTCAAGGTCTATTAAGACACTTTAGAAAAGAGATTGAAAAAAGATGTATTGGTGAACCAATATTTAAGAAAAAAAGAAATGTTCCTTATTTAGTTGATCAACACCTTTTAGAAAGTGAAAATGCCTAAAATAACAATAAACGAAAAAGAGATTGAGTTTGAAAAAGGCATGACAGTTTTACAGGCGTGTGAACTTGCTGATGTAGAAATTCCAAGATTTTGTTACCACGAAAAATTATCAATAGCAGGTAATTGTAGAATGTGTCTTGTTGAGATGGAAAGATCTCCAAAACCAATTGCTTCATGCGCCATGCCAGCCGCCGAAGGTATGAATATTAAAACTAATACAGAGTTTGTTAAAAAAGCACGTAAAGGAATAATGGAGTTTTTATTAGCTAATCATCCATTAGATTGCCCCGTTTGTGACCAGGGTGGCGAATGTGATTTACAAGATCAATCATTGTTTTATGGATTTGATAAATCAAGGTTTTCTGAAAATAAAAGAAAAGTAAAAGATAAGTACATGGGTCCATTAATTAAAACTCAAATGACAAGGTGTATTCATTGCACAAGATGTGTACGATTTGCTGAAGAAGTTGCTGGTGTTCCTGAAATAGGATCGATTGGAAGAGGTGAAAATATGGAGATCACAACATATTTAGAAAAGTCTATGACATCTGAGTTATCAGCTAATGTTATTGATTTATGCCCTGTGGGTGCGCTTACCTCTAAACCTTATGCTTTTGAAGCGAGACCTTGGGAATTAAAAAAAACAGAAAGTGTTGATGTAATGGATGCTGTTGGTTCAAATATTAGAGTAGACACTTATGGCTGGGAAGTAAAAAGAATTTTACCAAGACTAAACAATGAAATTAATGAAGAATGGATTTCAGACAAAACAAGATATGCGTGTGATGGATTGTTAAAACAAAGATTAGACACGCCTTATATAAGAAAAAATGGCAAACTAATAAAATCAAATTGGGACGATGCAGTAGAACTGGTTACAGAAAAAATTAAATCTATAAATCCTGAAAAAATAGGTGCTCATATTGGAGATATGACTTCAATTGAAACAATTTTTGCTTTTAAAACCTTATTAAAAAATATTAATTGTAGTAACTATGATTTTAGAGAAAAATTTTTTTATATAAATCCTTCTGATAAAGGAAATTATATATTTAATAGTTCAATACAAGGCATAGAAGAAAGCGATTTAATTTTATTAATAGGCTGCAACCCAAGACATGAAGCTACAATTGTTAACGCAAGAATAAGAAAAGCATTCGTAAATAATAAAACGCCTATTTTTTCAATAGGTGATCCTGGTGATTTAACTTATGACTACACTCTTTTGGGGAAGGATATCAACGATTTAAAAAATATTTTTGATGAGAAAAGTAAAATTAGTGAAAGATTAAAAAAATCTAAAAAACCATTATTTATTATAGGTGAATCAGCTTTAGAACTTAAAAATGCTAAATACATATTAGAAAAAACTAAAAATTTTTTAATTAAAAATAATTTTATAAATGATACATGGAACGCACTCAATACATTAATTCAAAATGCCTCAACAGTTGGTGCGATAGATCTTGGGTTTTACAACTTGGAAAAAAATAATAATTTTGTTTTTTTTGACAAACTTAAAAATAAAGATTTTAAATTATTATATTTAGTTGGCTCTGATAATCTTGAAATTAAAAAAAATGATGAATTTATTATATATCAAGGTTCCCACGGAGATAGAAACGCTGAAATTGCAGATTTGATTTTACCAAGCCCCAGTTACACGGAGCAAGACGGACTTTTTGAAAATCTAGAAGGAAGACTTCAGGAATGTAGAAAAGCTTCTTACCCAACAAACGACGCACTTGAAGATTGGAAAATTTTTAATCTTATAAATTACAATTTAAACAAATCTAAATTATTTAATAATTTTTTATCTATTAGAGAACATGCTCTTAAAGTAATTCCTAATTTTTCTGAAATAGGTTTATTGTCAAAAAAAAATAAAATATCTAATCATGAATCTTCAGTAGTTATCTCAAGTGAAAAAATAGAGATTAAAGCAATCGATTATTATTTTAGTAATTCTATAGCAAGAGCATCAAAAACCATGAGTGATTGTAGAGACGTAATTTATAATAATAAAAAAAATGGAACTAATAACTAACATGGAATATATAACCATACTTTCAAGTGAGCTTTATAAAATAGCATTTATTTTAGTTCCGGTTTTAGTATCTGTTGCTTTAGCTGTATGGTTGGATAGAAGAATATGGGGAGCTGTTCAAAAGAGAAAAGGACCAAACGTTGTCGGTCCTTTTGGCTTGTTACAAACTGTTGCCGATGCATTAAAATATATTTTTAAAGAAATTATTATTCCAGCAAGTTCAGATAAAACTATATTTATACTAGCTCCTGTTGTGACTATGACTTTAGCTTTAGTTGCATGGGCTGTTATTCCATTTAGTAACGAGCTTGTATTAGCAGATATTAACGTTGGTATACTTTATTTATTTGCTGTTTCTTCTTTAGGAGTTTACGGAATTATTATGGGAGGGTGGGCTTCAAATTCTAAATACCCATTCCTTGGTGCGATACGTTCCGCAGCTCAAATGGTTTCATACGAAGTTTCAATTGGTATCATTATAATCAATGTCCTTCTTTGTGTTGGTTCTTTAAATTTAAGAGACATAGTTAATGCACAACAAGATTTATGGTACGTGATTCCTTTGTTTCCAATGTTTGTTATTTTTTTTATTTCTGCTTTAGCAGAGACAAACCGACCACCCTTTGATTTACCAGAAGCAGAAGCAGAATTGGTTTCAGGCTATCAAACAGAGTATTCAGGCATGATGTACGCTATGTTTTGGCTGGGCGAATATGCAAATATATTACTTATGTGTGCAATGGGGTCTATTTTATTTTTAGGAGGCTGGTTACCCCCACTAGATGTTTATCCAATGAATATAATTCCAGCACCAGTATGGATGATTTTAAAAATATTATTTATGTTTTTTCTATTTGCTTTAGTTAAAGCTATAGTGCCAAGGTATCGATATGATCAATTAATGAGACTGGGCTGGAAAATATTTTTACCTTTTTCTTTATTTTACGTTGTATTAACAGCTAGTTTTCTTTTCTATTTTGACAAATTACCAACAAAACTATTTTAAATGACAATTATTAGATTTTTAAAAACAATTTTTTTAATGGAGTTCATCGTAGGTCTTTGGATGGCAGTAAAAGAAATGTTTAGAGCAAAAAAGACAATAAATTATCCTCATGAAAAAGGTTCCTTAAGCCCAAGATTTAGAGGTGAACATGCTTTAAGAAGGTACCCCAGTGGCGAAGAGCGTTGTATAGCATGTAAACTTTGTGAGGCAGTTTGTCCAGCACAAGCGATAACAATTGAATCAACGGAGAGAGATGATGGCAGTAGAAAAACCACAAGATATGATATCGATATGTTGAAATGTATTTATTGCGGATTATGTCAAGAATCTTGTCCGGTAGACGCAATTGTTCAAGGACCTAATTTTGAATTTGCCACGGAAACAAGAGAGGAACTTTATTATAACAAAGAAAAATTATTAGACAACGGTGATAGATGGGAAGAAGTTTTAGCTAAAAATATCAGACTAGACAAACCTTATAGATAAAATGTTAGCACATACTTTTTTTTTCTATTTTTTTTCAATTATCTCTGTTGGTTCAGCATTAATGGTTATTACAAGCAGGAATACTGTGCACGCAGTTTTTTTTCTTATTCTAGACTTTATTTCTGTTGGATGTCTTTTTATTATGATAGGGGCAGAGTTTTTAGGAATGATTATGCTCATTGTATATGTAGGCGCCGTAGCAGTTTTATTTTTATTCGTCGTTATGATGCTTAATGTAGCTGAACAAAAACAATCATGGTTTAGAGGTAGAGAAAAATCAGCACACATACCTGTTGGTCTGATCATAAGTATAATAATTCTTTCCGAAATTTTAGTAGTTGTAGGTGGGTGGAAATACAAATCAAATTTTATAAAAACGGAAATGCTAGCAGTAGATGAAAATCTTACTAACATTCACATGTTAGGAAACGTACTTTATACTCAATATATACATCTATTTCAGGTAGCTGGAGTAATTTTACTTTTAGCTATGATTGGAGCAATTGTCTTAACATATACAAAAAGACAAGGTGTAAAAACACAGAGTTATTTTACTCAATTGTCTCGAGAAAAAAAAACTTCAATAGAATTAGTGGAAGTAGATTCAAACAAAGGAGTAAAAATAGATGGCTAGCATTGAGTTAGGTCACTATCTTGCGTTAGGTGGAGTAATATTTTTACTAGGTATTGTAGGAATTTTTTTAAATAGAAAAAATGTAATTGTAATATTGATGTCGGTTGAACTTATTTTACTTGCAGTAAATATTAACTTGGTTGCTTTTTCTATTTATTCAAATGATATAACGGGGCAAATATTTACTTTTTTTATTTTAACGGTTGCAGCTGCAGAAGCTGCAATAGGTTTAGCGATAATAATTTCTTATTATAGAAACAAAGGCTCAATCCGAGTTCAAGAAATTAATGAGATGAAAGGTTAAATGCCTTACTTATTAATTTTTTTTCCTCTTCTTGGCTCTATATTAGGATATTCTTTCAAATTTCTAGGAGACAGATATTCAGAAATAATTACTACTACTTTAGTAATAATCTCTGCAATATTTTCCTGTATTATTTTTTACAAAGGTGTTGTGCATGATTTTTATGGAAATTATAAAATTTTAGATTGGATAAGTTCTGGAAATTTTAAAGTTAATTGGTCTATTAATATTGATCCATTAAGTTCAATAATGTTGGTTGTGGTAACCTCTGTATCTTCTTTAGTTCATATTTATTCAATTGGATACATGAGCCATGATCCAAATAAGCCAAGGTTCATGTCTTATTTGTCTTTATTTACTTTTTCCATGTTGATGCTTGTTGTTTCAGACAATTTTATTCAATTATTTTTTGGATGGGAGGGAGTCGGTTTATGTTCATATTTATTAATTGGTTTTTGGTATAAAAAAGAATCTGCTAATAACGCAGCTATAAAAGCTTTTTTAGTTAATCGTGTTGGTGACTTTGGTCTTGCAATTGGTATTTTTTTAATTTTTTATTATTTTGGTACCGTAAATTATAGTGAAGTGTTTGTTAAGGCGGCTGCTACGACCGATAAAGAAATAAGTTTTCTTGGATTCAATACAAATCTAATCACCATAATATGTTTAAGCCTATTTATTGGTGCGATGGGAAAATCAGCTCAGTTTTTATTCCACACATGGTTACCAGATGCAATGGAAGGCCCGACACCAGTCTCAGCTTTAATTCACGCAGCAACAATGGTCACTGCTGGAGTATTTTTAGTTGTGCGATGTTCCCCTTTATTTGAATATTCACAAGTTGCCCTAAATTTTGTTGCAATAATAGGTATGATAACGGCTGTATTTGCGGCATCTGTGGCTCTAGTACAAAATGATATTAAAAAAATTATTGCTTATTCAACATGTAGCCAATTAGGTTATATGTTTTTTGCTGCTGGAGTTGGCGCTTATCACGTTGCAATTTTTCACTTATTTACACATGCTTTCTTTAAAGCATTACTGTTTCTTGGTTCAGGATCAGTTATACACGCATTTAAAGACGAACAAGACATAAGGTTAATGGGAGGAGTATGGAAAAAACTTCCTTATACTTGGATCTTAATGTTAATTGGCACTTTAGCTTTAACTGGCTTTCCTTTTCTTTCAGGATTTTATTCTAAAGATGCAATTATTGAATTTGCATTCTTTAAAAGTAGTTCGATTGGTTACTACGCGATGACAGTTGGAATCTTTACTGCTTTTTTAACGGCTGTTTATTCTTGGAGATTATTTTTTAAAACATTTCACGGCAACTATAACAACAAGTCTATGCTAATTGAAAAAATGCATGAGTCCCCATTGATTATGCTTTTACCTTTAATAATACTTGCGCTAGGTGCTGTGTTTGCCGGATATCTATTTAAAGAAATGTTAATTGTACATGACTATTTAGATTTTTGGAAAAATTCAATTTTTTTTGTTAAAGAAACAGAACATATTCATTTACCTCTTTGGCTTTTATTGGTTACTCCTACTTTAGTTGTTATAGCTATTCCTCTTTCATATTATCTTTATATTAAAAATACTTCAATTTTAGATGGTGTAAAAAAATTAAATGAACCTTTGCATAATTTTTTATTAAATAAATGGTATTTTGATGAACTATATGAATTTGTATTAGTAAAACCTTTAAAATTAATAGGTTTTGTTTTTTGGAAAAAAGGAGATCAAAATACAATTGATCGATATGGCCCAGATGGGTTTTCAAAAATAATAAATTTTTTTTCAAATAAAGCAGTAAAATTTCAGAGTGGTTTTATTTATGATTATGCTTTTGTAATGCTCTTAGGTCTTTCTTTTCTACTAACTTATCTGATGATTAATTAAAATGAATTTTCCAATATTATCATCGATAACATTATTACCTATTTTGGGTGCGGTATTTATCTTAATTTTTAATAATAAAAAAAGCGAAAGTAAGAATGCAATTTATGTTTCTTTATTTACTAGTACCGTAAATTTATTTTTAGCTATCTTTCTATGGAATGTATTTGATCTAAGCTCAGCTGAATTTCAATTTGTAGAAGAAAAAAATTGGATTAACGGTTATATAAAATTTAAGTTTGGTATTGACGGCATATCTATTTTATTTATAGTTTTAACAGCATTCATTACTCCAATTTGTATTATTTCTTGCATTAATAGCGTTAAAAAAAGATTGAAAGAATTTTTAATTGCTATTCTTATTTTGGAATCGTTCATGATAGGAGTTTTTTGCTCATTAGACTTAGTAATTTTTTATCTATTTTTTGAAGCAGGGTTAATACCTATGTTTTTAATTATTGGAATATGGGGCGGTCCAAAAAGAGTTTATGCTGCATTTAAATTTTTCTTATTTACTCTTCTAGGATCTGTCTTAATGTTAGTTGCTATTATCTCAATTTACTGGATAACAGGAACTACTGACGTTACTCAGATTTTGGAAATTAAAATACCTGCAGAGTTTCAATATATTCTATGGCTTGCTTTTTTTAGTTCTTTTGCAGTCAAAATGCCTATGTGGCCAGTGCATACTTGGTTGCCAGATGCTCACGTTGAAGCACCAACAGCGGGTTCTGTAATTCTTGCTGCTATTTTACTAAAAATGGCTGGTTACGGGTTTTTAAGATTTTCAATTGGCATGTTTCCTATTGCCTCGGAGTATTTTACACCTTTAATTTTTACTCTAAGCATTATTGCAATTATTTATACTTCTTTAGTAGCGTTAGTGCAGGAAGATATGAAAAAACTTATTGCCTATTCATCTGTTGCACACATGGGTTTTGTTACGCTAGGTATTTTTACTTTTACAAAACAAGGAATAGAAGGAAGTATTTTTCAAATGTTAAGTCACGGACTTATTTCAGCAGCACTTTTTTTATGTGTTGGTGTTCTTTATGACAGAACTCAGTCTAGGCTTATAAGTTCTTACGGGGGCATAGTAAATATTTTACCTAAATACTCATTAGTTTTTGCAATATTTATGTTGGGAGCCTTAGGTTTGCCTGGAACAAGTGGCTTTGTTGGAGAAATTTTAATTTTATTAGGAGCTTTTCAGAAGAGTTTTTTAGTAGCTATAATAGCAAGTATTGGAATAATTCTTGGTGCAGCATATATGCTATGGTTGTATAAAAGAGTGATTTTCGGAAAACTAGAAAAAAAAGAATTGACCAAATTAAAAGATTTAAATTTATCCGAAGGGTTAATATTGTTCTTACTTGCGGGATTAACTTTATTTTTTGGTTTTTATCCTAACTTAATTTTAGACACTATCCATGTTTCAGTAGATAAATTAATTAATGACTATCAAATAAATCTAATTTTAAACACGATTAAATAATGGAAAATATAAATTTTTTTTTACCAGAAATATTTCTTACTCTAGCAATACTTGCGACTCTCATGATCGGTGTTTTCTTCAAAAATAGTTACAACTTAGTAACAAAAATTATTTATGGAATTTTAGTTGCTTTAATATTGATTATTTTAAATTCATACAATGAATCTTTTAAATTATTTTCAGACAGTTTTATTTCTAATTCATTCACTAATTTTTTTAAAATTTTAATTCTAACAGGAACTTTTTTTGTATTAATAATTACTCAAAACTTTATCAAAGACAAAAAAATTAATAATTTTGAATATCCTTTAGTTTTACTTTTATCTGTTTTGGGAATGTTCATTATGATAAGTGCAAATGATTTAATCCTTTTTTATTTGGGCTT
>Ga0115003_10003598_pt1 | contig 12157 bp, 11 predicted proteins | sample ArcticOcean_MG_C_7_FD_88736 | JGI IMG/M metagenome (GOLD analysis project Ga0115003, IMG submission 88736) | Marine microbial communities from western Arctic Ocean - ArcticOcean_MG_CB11_88 | ecosystem: Environmental > Aquatic > Marine > Oceanic | place: Arctic Ocean: Canada Basin | collected... | reverse complement strand
CCATTTGTTCTATAGAAACTTGAGCACCAATCATAGTTTCCATTTTTAAAGGATTGTCTTGTGTAACAGCTTTTGTTCTCTTTATAGCTCTTTCCATAAATCTATCATAAATAGACTCTTGAATTAAAGCTCTACTAGGGCAAGTACAAACTTCTCCCTGGTTAAGAGCAAACATTGTGAACCCCTCCAAACATTTGTCAAAAAATGCATCATCTTTTTCCAAAACATCTTCAAAGAAAATATTTGGAGACTTTCCACCTAATTCTAAAGTTATTGGAATTATGTTTTGAGATGCATACTGCATGATTAAACGTCCAGTAGTTGTTTCACCTGTGAAAGCAATCTTTCTAATTCTTTTAGAGGAAGCTAAAGGTTTACCTGCTTCAAGCCCGTAACCGCTCACGATGTTAAGAACACCTGCTGGTAGTAGATCTCCTATAAGTTCCATTAAAAGCAGTATTGATGCTGGTGTTTGTTCTGCTGGTTTTAAAACTACGCAATTTCCAGCAGCTAAAGCTGGTGCAAGTTTCCATGTAGCCATTAGTAACGGAAAGTTCCAAGGTATAATTTGAGCAACAACGCCTAGTGGTTCCGGTATGTGATAAGAATATTCACTATTGCTTATCTCAGCTACAGAACCCTCTTCTGCTCTAATAACGCCTGCAAAATATCTCCAATGATCAACAACTAATGGTAAGTCTGCAGCCATACATTCTCTTATTGGCTTACCATTATCTAAACATTCTGCTGTAGCTAACAGATTTAAATTCTTCTCTATAACATCTGCTATTTTTAAGAGAATGTTTGATCTCTCACTTATTGAAGTCTTTCCCCATGTAGGAAAGGCTGCGTGAGCAGCATCTAGCGCTGCTTCCACGTCTTTTTCATTTGAACGTGGCACCTGACATAAAACTTCATTTGTAATTGGAGTAGTATTATCAAAATACTTTCCAGATTTAGGTTCTACAAACTTACCACCAATAAAATTTCCATATTTGGATTTAAATGGAAATTTAACTTTTAGGTGTGAAGTGTCTATGGAAGATGACATTTTCGAGCTTTTTGGTTGTGTGCTCATTGTTCCTCCTATTGTTAATTTTTAATTAAACCTAATTAGAACTTACTTGTACAGATTTATTAAAAGTAAAATCAAATAGTATTCAATGTGTGGTTGATTTTAACAATTACAGGTTGTTTTTTTAAGTAAAACGGGAGAGTAGAAATCTCCCGTTTAAAAAGATGGCTATTTGTCTTCTTCTTTATCTTTGTCGCTAATTTTTTCTTCAGTTTTTGGATTACCTTCTAGTTCTTTCGTAATTGCAGCCGCTTGATCTCTTATTACTTTTTCTATTTCCGCAGCTATATTAGGGTTTTTTTCTAAATAGATTTTTGCATTTTCTCTACCTTGACCTATTTTTTCACCTTTGTAAGCATACCAGGCGCCAGATTTTTCAACTACACCTGCTTTGGCACCTAAATCAACTAATTCACCTACTTTACTAATTCCTTTTCCATACATTAGATCGAACTCAACTACTTTAAATGGAGGGGCAACTTTATTTTTGATAACTTTAACTCTTGTGGAATTTCCAATTATTTCATCTTTGTCTTTTATTGCACCAATTCTTCTTATATCCATTCGCACGGATGAATAAAATTTTAATGCATTTCCACCTGATGTTGTTTCTGGATTTCCAAACATTACACCTATTTTCATTCTAATTTGATTTATAAATATAACCATTGTGTTTGATTTAGAAACTGAACCAGTTAATTTTCTCAAAGCCTGACTCATAAGTCTTGATTGTAGACCTACATGGTGATCTCCCATCTCTCCTTCTAATTCTGCTTTTGGTGTTAGAGCGGCAACAGAGTCAACTACTAAAACCGAGATTGAACCCGATTTTATTAATGTGTCTGTAATTTCTAACGCTTGCTCTCCTGTGTCTGGCTGACTGATTAAAAGTTCTTCAGTTTTAACGCCAAGTTTTTTTGCATAAATTGGATCCATTGCATGTTCTGCGTCTACAAAAGCACATATCCCACCAGTCTTTTGAGCTTCTGCAATAACTTGCAGCGCTAATGTTGTTTTACCGGATGATTCTGGTCCATATACTTCTATGATTCTTCCCTTTGGTAATCCACCTATTCCTAACGCCAGATCAAGACTTAATGAACCGGTTGAAATAGACTCAATATCTAAGGCTTGTTGTTGACCAAGTCTCATTACTGATCCTTTTCCAAAATTTTGGTCTATTTGACTTATTGCAGCCTCTAAAGACTTGTTTTTTTCTTTTAATTCCTGTTCTTTTTTGTTGTCTGACTTAACTACTTTTAAACCACTTTTTATCATATTTTATCCTTTTTTATTGTTGCGAATCGTTAAGCTAACTGTACACCTTTTGTTCTTTTTTGCAAGAACTAATAAAAAATCCCTAAAAAGGTTTTTTATAGATAATTAACAGAGTCTAAAGTTAAGGTTCCAAGTTGAGAAGCAAGTTTAAACTTGGAAATGATAAAATCTCTTTCTGCTTTGGCAAACGATATTCTGGCATCTAACAATAAACTTGTAGACTGAATGACTTCAAGAGTACTTCTAGTGTTTCCAGAATCATATTCAAGTGTAATTCCCTCATTTGCAATTTCAGCAGCTTTTAACTGAGCTTCTGTAGCCCTAAGAACACTTTGTGAAGATTGGTAGTTAGCCCACATATTGGTAGTGTTAGTAATAACTTTGCTTTCAACATCTTCTGCTAACAGGAAAGATCTCTGCTTACTTAAAGATGATTTTTTAATTGAAGAGATATTTTCTCCTCCTTTAATTATTGGCCATGTTATTGTTGCTTTAACAGTTTCTTTATCTAATTCGTCAATTGTTGAACTAAAGTCTTTGTTTTCAGATTTTGAATAATTAATTGAAGCAGACGGAGATAATTTAGCTTTTTCTATATTTAGTTTTTTTACTGCTATTTGGTAATCTAATTTGGCGATTAATAGATCTAAATTTTTAAGCTTTGCAATATCAAGTGCTATTTTTAAAGTTTTTGGCAAAATTATATTAACTTGTTCACTAAGCATTTCGGGATCAGGTATTTTCTCTCTAGTAATCCTCTCAAAATTTGTTTTAGTGGCTAAAAGTTGTGTTTTGGCTTTAATTAAATTAGCATTTGCCCCCGCTAAAGAAGACTCTGATTGAGCTAAATCTGTTAAAGTAATTTCTCCTTTTTGAAGACGAGCGCTATCAGATTCTACTTGTCTCTCAAAAAGATTAATATTTGACAAATTAAATTTTTGATTTTTGTCTTTAAATATAAAATCAAAATAAGCAGAAGTGACGTCTAAAATAGTTTTTTGTTCAGTTTGTTTAAGTTTGTAATCTGCCTGATTGTATTCTAACTCAGATTTTTTTAAGGAATTATAACCTTTGAAACCTTGAAAGATTTTTTGATCAATCGATACAGTTGTTGTTTCACTATCTCGGTTGGTATCTGAAAGACTTGAGCCGCTTTGGTTAGTTCTATTTGTTGATTGAGAACTGGTTTGATTTCCTGAAACTGACAAACTTGGTAAAAATTCACTTCTTGAGATATTTATATTTTCTTTAATTGATTTTCGATTTTTTCTCTCTGCATTTAACTCAAGATTATTTTCAAATGCGGCGTCAATAAAAAATTTAAGATTGTTCTCTGCAAATACAGTTGTAAAAAAAAAACTTATTACAATTATATTTAATAGAATTTTCATTTAATTAAACTTTATAGATTTTAATCTATGTTTTGCATCAATATTTATTAATATTTTTACTTGAGAACCCAATGTTTTAATCATATTGCGTGTTATTCTTTCATAAAACATAATAAACCTATTAATTTCTTTTGGATTCATGATTTTTTTTCCTTTTGATATTTGTTTTAATTTTTTTTCTTGTAAAAGCCTCCATCTATACACATGATTAAAACTTGGAACTTTCAAAAAGATTAAATCATCAATCAGATGAAAAATTTTTCTATAATTATATTTAAGTTCTTGATTGACTTTTTTTCTCCAAATTAATTTCTTATCTTCTAATATCTCTAATTTATTTATTGGCTTTATCAAATCTGCATTTTTTTGTGGTTTAGCGCCTACGCACCATCCTTCAAATATTACTATATTTGGTTTTTTTATTATTTTACTCCATTTTTTTTTTAAGCAACGGTCGTCTAAAGATTTGTCAAACCTGGGAATAAAAAAATTTCTAAAAGATTTTTTCTTAAGATTTTTTAAACATTCATATAGTTTTTTTGAGTCATGAGTTCCTGGTACACCTCTGGTTAAAAATAAACGATTTATTTTTTTTGACATTTTTTTTCTGTCTTTAAGTGTTTTGTAAAAATCATCAATAGAAAAAACTACCACCTCTAAATTAAACTTTGTTTTTAAAATTATTTTTAATATTTGCGATATAGTTGATTTTCCAGAACCCTGCCCGCCTGCTAATCCAATTATTCTGGTTTTTTTTGTTTTCAAATAATTCTTATTAATCATCTCACTAATTGGTAAGTAAAAATTATTTAATTGTTTTAACTTGTCTCTAAATGGTTCGCCCAAAACTTCTTGTGATTGTATAAATTTTAAGTATTTTTCTTTTACTTTAGAAAAATCATAAATTTTTTCTTTCATTGCATTTAATCTTTATCTAAAGGATGGCTTAAACCATTATTAACACTTACGTTCTCCAATTTAAAAGTGTCAATATCATCGATGCATCCAACGTTAAATCCTGTCATAGCTGGATTAGATCTTGGATTATGATGCGTATAAATTCCACAGTTAGAGCAAAAATAGTGTTTTGCAACTTTTGAATGAAATTGATAAAGTTTTAATTTATCTTCTCCTTTAATAATTTTAAAGTTTTCATTTTTGACCATAGACATTATTGCTCCTTTTCTTTTGCAAATTGAACAATTGCACTTTAGGAATTTTTCAAAATTATAAGGAATATTTATTTCTGCTTCTACTTCTCCGCAGTGGCACTTTAATTTTTTCATTTGCGTTTTTCCTTTCGATGTTTTTTAGATGTTATCTTTGTTTAAAACGATCCACAATAGTACAAAATGTAGTTTGAATGTTCGCCTTTTGATTCCCTTTTGATTCTCTTTAAGACTCATAATACAATTTTTTAAGGTGCAATTTTTATTTCACCAGATACGTTAAGATGGCTCTCAATTAAAGCTTTTTTACTTTCTCTTAGCGAAACAACAAAAATCAACAAGTTAAAAGCAACCAGTAAAATTTGTATAAGAATAGAATATTCACCAATAAGATTATTTAAAAAGGATAAGATTATAATTGCAAAACTCGATCTTAAAAAAACTTGATATTTAAAAACTGCAATTATCGAAAAAGAGTGTACCGCAAGATTGAATAATGACATTTTTGATGGACCAAAATATCGTAAACCTCTAATGGAATCTATTTCATTTAAATTTTTTAAATATTTTTTTACTGAACCTGAATAACTGCTCCATAAACTTGCTTTATCTGATAGCATTTTGACATCTTCTTTAGTTAGGCAGCTATAATTGCCATAATTAATTTTTTTACCTGTGAATACGTAGGTTAATAATTTGTGTATTTGATACATTGATTGAAAAATTGGTCCTTCAGATCTTTTTATTCTTTTAGCAACTACTGTATGATTTGGATCATTTGTAATTTTATGAACCAAGTTTTTTATTTCAACCGGCCTGTCTTCGCCATCACCATCCATTAAAATCAAGTAATCAAATATTTTGTTAAGACTAATATATCTTATGCCGAAAGCGTTGCATCTTGCGTGCCCTCTATTTTCATGCATATTTATTATACAGATAGACTTTATGTTTGTGAATTTTGAAATATTAGGTTGCTGAGCTGAAGAAGCGTCATTTACTACAATGCATCTAAATTCGTAGTTTTTAATATCTTTTATTGTATCATTAATATTATTTAGTAAATTTGTTAATGACCCCCAATCGTTAAATACAGGAATCAAAATAATTATTTTTTTCATTGTGTTCCAATCATGCAATAGCCGACTGGTTTAATGGATCCAAAAACTCCAGGGCAAACTTTTTTTAATATTTTAGGATTTCCGACATAAATTACCCCCTGGTCAACTTTTACATCAGAAGTTTTATTTTTTAAATTATTCATCCAAATAGGTCTCGATTTTAAGTGATAGGATAAATTTCCAGCAGACCACTCATCGCCAACAACAATTTTTATTTCATTTTTAAAATTATTATTCCATTTATTTTGAACTAGTCTTGCAATTTCTTTACCAGGGTAATCGGTTCGTTTTGTTTCATTAGATAAAGATAAGCCAAGATATAAAGCTGGCGAAAGAATTGAGAAAAATAAAAATATTATATAAAATTTTTTAAGGCTGTTAATTAAAATTTGTTTTTTAAAAATATCGATCAATAAAACTCCAAAAAATAAATAAAATGGCGTCATCCACATTGTTCTTATTTTAGCTCCAGTTATTACAGCCGTTAATAATATAAGTATTAATGGAATTATATTTATACATATCAAAAATAAAGTTTTTTTGTTTTTTAGTTTGATATTAAATTTTAGTTTTTTAATCAAATAAAAAACCATGATGAAAACAGGCAATAAAATTCCAAATTGTTTAAGAATAAAGATTGCTGGATTGTAAAAATGATTAATTAAATCTACTTCTGTTAAACCACTTCTATCAAATCCATAAATAATTGTTACAAGGTCATTTTTAATTAACCAATTAAAATGAGGCACTAAAATACATAATGAAATAAAAATAGAAACTAAATATTTAAAAAAAAATTTTCTATTACTTTTAAAATTTAATAAAAAATAAATAGATATTGCTAAAAGAAGATAAATAAAAAGATATTTAGATAAAAATCCTAAAGCAGAAAAAACAGCAAATAATAACCAATGAAAATTTTTGTTAGTATTGATGCTTTTCCAAAAATAATAAACAGTTAATGCAAAAAATGGTAATTGACACACGTTCACATTAAATTCAGGTGTAGTAAAATTATAAAAATATATTCCTTCTAAAATAAATAATGAAATTAAAGAATAAATTTTGTTCTCAAATATTTCTTCAGAAAATTTCCAGACATAAAGAAAAGATACAATCACAAAAATTTGACTTAAAAAATAATAGGCCCAATCTTGAGCCCCAAAAATTGAATAAATAAGCTCAACCGCAAAAGCACTTAATGGTGGGTGCTTATTAAAGCCCCAGTCTAAATTGCTACCCCACGCCAAAGCTTCTATTGTATCCAATGGCAAATTAACATTTGAAAACGTCGGAATTGCTGTCCAAATTGTCAAATGAAAAAATAGAAATATTAAAAAAACATTATATATATTTTTTTTTACAATCATTATGTCAAATTAATACAATTTATAAGCTATTGACACGACTAAATTCAAACATATACTCCTCCAAATTCAAAAAAATGCTTAAGAAAAAAACCATAAAAAAAAAATATATACCTAATTCTAAAGAAAAATATATGTGCGTTAAGCATAAAAAATTTTTTGTTGACGAATTAGTGAGATGGAAAAAGGATATAATCAAAGCAAATAATTTAGGTAATTTATTAAACTCTTCTGATGACAATGTGTCTTCGGCTGATGTGGTGGATCAAGCATCCTCTTACACTGATAAAACTGTTGAGATGAAAGCGTTAAATAGAAGTAGAAAATTAATTTCAAAAATAAATTCGGCACTACTGAGATTAAAAGATGGAACTTATGGTTTTTGTGAAGATACAGGGGAACATATTGGATTGAAAAGATTGATAGCTAGACCTATAGCCACTCTTTCAATTGAGGCTCAAGAAAAACATGAAAGAGATGAAAAAATTTTTGTTGATGATTAAGCTTTAGGTATTTCTTCTCCTTTTTTTAAAAGATCATAACCTTTTCGCACAGCTTCTCTTTTTGAAATTTCTTCATACCATCTTTTTAAATTAATAAATTTTTTAAGTCCAATATCGTGCCACTCATGTCTCGCTATCCAAGGGAAAGTTGCAATATCCGCTATAGTATAATCTTTACCAGCTAAAAATTCTGAAACTGATAGTCTTTCATCCAGTTCTTTATAAATTCTCTCTGAAATTTTAAAATATCTATTTTCACCAAATTCACTTTTACCAGGGTTATAATGATGGAACTGATGATGCTGACCTAACATTGGACCGATGTAAGCCATTTGACCCATTAGCCATTGATTTATATTTGTTCTTTGTCCTTTATCATAAAACTTTCCACTTTTTTCACCAAGATAAATCAAAATTGCTCCAGACTCAAAAAGATTTTGATTATTGTCGTGATCAATAATTACAGGAATTTTATTAAAAGGACTTAATTTTTTAAATTCTACTTTAAATTGTTCATCTTTATTAATATCAATTTTTGTAACTTTATACTCAAATTTAATCTCCTCAAGCATGATCGAAATTTTCTTACCGTTTGGAGTGTTAGCGGTAAGCAACTCAATCATTTTTTCCTAGTCTACCCTGTATTGTTTTAGATGATGTAGTGAACTCAAACCTATATTTTTCATTTGGTTTAGCTCTCTTGAAGCACTCAACAGATGCAAGAGCAACTTCATGAAAGCCAGAAAGAATTAATTTAAGTTTACCTGGATAAGTGCAAATATCACCGACTGCGAATATACCTTTTTTGTTAGTTTCAAAATTTTGTGGATTTACTTCTATGGCTTTTTTATTCATACTCAAGCCCCATTCTGCAATTGGACCAAGTTTCATGACTAGTCCAAAAAAACTTAAAATAACATTTGTTTGAATTTTTTCAGTTTTACCATCATCAAATTTTACAATAATAGAATTAATGTTTTTATTTCCTTCAATTGACACCAACTGACATGGTGTTTTAATTGATATCTTACCTTCACTTTCTAATTTTTTTATCTCATTTAGAGTATGTGGAGCTCCTCTAAATTCATTTCTTCTATGAATTAATGTTATTTTTGAAAATTTAGATAATTCTAGAGACCAATCTAATGCAGAATCTCCTCCTCCAAAAATTGATATATTTTTATTTTTAAAATTTTCTTTATTTTTTACAGAGTAAAATACTGATTCGTTTTCAAATTTTTCAGCTTCTTTAAGTGAGAGTTTTCTTGGTTCAAATGACCCTACTCCACCTGCGACTATTATATTTGGAGCTGAAAATTGATTGTTATTGTTTGTTTTTACAATCCAATTTTCTTTCTCCTGATTTACTTCATCAACTCTTTCATTGAGGTAAAATTGAGTTTTAAATGGCTTTATTTGTTCTAAAAGTTTGTTGGTTAATTCCTCTCCTGTGCATGATGGAATCGCGGGGATATCATATATAGGTTTATCAGGATAGAGTTCAATGCATTGTCCTCCAGCTTTATCAAGGTTGTCTACAACAACTGCTTTAAGGCCTTTGATACCTAGCTGATGAACTGCAAACAAACCTGCTGGGCCTGCGCCAATAATTATTACATCTGTTTTTATCATCAAGATTGTTTTTCTGGAGTTGTTACTGTAAGACCATCCAATTCTTTTGTGACTATTAACTGACAACTTAATCTGCTATTTTTTTTAGGTTCGAAAGCCATATCAATCATGTCTACTTCAGCCTCTTCTACTTTGGGAATCTTATTTAACCAATTTTCCTCAACATAAACATGACAAGTCGCACAAGCCATCGACCCTCCACAATCAGCATCAATACCAGGTATATTATTTTGAATAGCCCCCTCCATTATAGAGAGCCCATCTTCAACATCTATTGTTTTCGTGTTTCCTTGATAATCTTTATAAGTAATTTTAGACATTAAAATTAATATAAATAAATATAAAAAAAGGGCAAGTACGCAAAACGCACCTGCCCTTTTTAAAGTTTATTATCTATTATCTAGATGCTAATCTTGTGTTTTGCATTGCTGCTGCCCAAATAACTAGACCAAAAGCGATCTTGTTAATAAAGTCAGCTAAATTGTAAATAATATTTAAAGCATTTGCGTCAACACCACCAGTTAGGTAACCAAATACATATCCTAAAGGATATATAGCCCAACCGATTGTTACGATTATTCTCATTGCACTGAAAGCAGTAGTCATTGCTTTGTTACCAGCTTTCGCTGCTAACTGCCCAGCTTCACCTGAGAATATTTCAAACAAGATGTAGATCCATCCAGCCATCCCTATTACGAAACCTACAAATGGTTGAATGTAGCCGGCTTCACCTAAGTACCCACCGATTAACATTACTAATGAACCAATTAATAGTTTCCAGAATATAGAAGTTGGAACTTTTCTTACAGCTGCCAAGATCAAATAGAACTCTACCATTTGAAGAGGCACAGTGATTAACCAATCAATATATCTGTATACTGTTGGTGTATCACCTGTAGTTACCCAAACTTCTCTCATGTACATGTAGTGAATAAATGCAACACCAGTTACAAGTCCCGCTACCGTTAATGATGTTCTCCATGATGCTGCTACTGTGTTTCTTTCAGCAAAAAAGAATACAGTTGTTGCAATCATACCCATTGATACAAGCCAAAATGAAATACCTACGAAATCATTGAATTGTAACATGGCCGTCGCTGCGTTAGCTGAGCTAGTTATACCTGTAAAGGCAACTGCTGCTAAAGCAAAAAGACCTAATTTTCTCATGAAAACCTCCCTAATTTAGTTTTCGACTTAGTTTATATATAAACTACTCAGACAAATGAAAATGCTTTCATTTCTGAGTAACTTCGAGGGACTTTAATAAAAAACAAAGTTACAGTGAAGTGTTTTCTTTATTAAAAACCCTCAATTTCATTGGTTTTTTGTTTTTTTTTTGGGGATATTTATGGAATACTCTATAAAATTAACTTTTTGGAGTAAGTAATTTGAATCAAAAATATAAAGATATTTACGAAAAATCTATAAATAATAGAGAAGAATTTTGGAAAGATGTATCGGAAGATATATTTTGGTACAAAAAACCTACTAAAATTTTAAATACTAACAACCCTCCATTCTATAAATGGTTTGAAGATGGTATAACGAATACTTGTTACAACGCTTTAGATTTTCATATTGATAATGGTCGAGGTGATAGACTTGCAATAATCTACGATAGCCCAATTACAGGTGTTCAAAAAAAAATTACCTATAATGAATTAAGAAAACAAGTCGCTCTATTTGCTGGAGCTTTAAAAAAACAAAATATTAGCAAAGGCGATAGAGTAATTATCTATATGCCGATGATACCAGAAGCAGTAATTGCTATGCTGGCTTGCGGTAGAATTGGTGCGGTTCATTCTGTGGTATTTGGTGGCTTTGCTGCAAATGAACTTGCAAGCAGGATAGATGATTCAAAAGCAAAAATAATAGTCACTGCTTCTTGTGGTTACGAGCCTGGTAGAACTGTTCACTATAAACCTTTAGTTAATAAAGCTATAGAGTTAGCAAGTCATAAGCCGGATAAATGTATCATATTTCAAAGAGAGAAAGATAAAGCTGAACTTAATCCCACTATAGATATAACTTGGGAAGATTCTCTTAAAGATGTTGAGCCTGCTGAATGTGAGCAAATGAATGCTAATGACTACGCTTACATACTTTATACATCTGGAACAACCGGATTGCCCAAAGGTATTGTGCGAGACATTGGAGGACATATAGTTGCACTTAAATGGACAATGAAAAATATTTATAATATTGAGCAAGATGATGTTTGGTGGTCAGCAAGTGACATTGGATGGATAGTAGGTCACTCCTATATAGTTTACGCACCGTTATTTTATGGATGTACAACAGTCTTATTTGAGGGAAAACCTGTAGGCACTCCTGACGCAGGGGTTTTTTGGAGAGTTATATCAGAACATAAAGTTAAATCTCTTTTCACAGCTCCTACAGCAATTAGAGCAATTAAAAAAGAAGATCCTAACGGAGAATTTTTTAAAAAATATGACTTAAGTAAATTTGATAAATTATTTCTTGCAGGTGAACGTGCAGATCCAGATACTATAAAATGGTTTGAAAAATTATCTAACTCACCTGTTATTGATCACTGGTGGCAAACAGAAACAAGTTGGGCAATAACATCAGATTGTACAGGAATAGAATCTTTCCCTGTT
>Ga0115003_10003593_pt1 | contig 12176 bp, 11 predicted proteins | sample ArcticOcean_MG_C_7_FD_88736 | JGI IMG/M metagenome (GOLD analysis project Ga0115003, IMG submission 88736) | Marine microbial communities from western Arctic Ocean - ArcticOcean_MG_CB11_88 | ecosystem: Environmental > Aquatic > Marine > Oceanic | place: Arctic Ocean: Canada Basin | collected... | reverse complement strand
TCACGCCATTAGTCAAGCGTCACTTTTAGCCAGTATCACTTGTCCATTCTCTAACATATTAACCGCAATCACAGACTCCTGTGCCCCATCCTGAAATCTCATTACCGAGTGTATAACCAAAATATCGTCGTTTTCGTGGATACACCAGTAGATAACTTCTATAAAGCTCTTGACGGTAGTCATGTGTGAAATCATAACCCTAAGCGTAAGGATGTTTCTGGGTAGCTGCTAAATCACATTAACTAAGCAAACAGATCGCCAAGTTCGTGTTGTGGATGTACTGGAAATCGTTCTGGGGCATCAATCCATAGGCGCAGTAAATGGCGGCGATCTTGAGCGTTAGGCCAGTCCTGATAATCCGTTCGTGCGTGCAGCACGGAGCGGTTGTGGACAATGATGGTCTCGCCTTTTTGCAGTGTTGTACGCAAGGCTAATTCATCAGACCTTGAAAAATGATCAAATAAATCGAGTGCGGCGATCTGTGTTTCACTCAACTCTATTTGCTGGGTTTGTGCACTTAGCTCTATAAATGGTCGGTAGTATACACTGCTGACGCGACCGTTGTTTTCGCAAAAAACCGGTCGCTCGGTTTCATAAGGACCCGCCTCTGCAATACCATGTGAACCCTCCACACGCCAATGTGGAAACGGCTTATACAATTCTTCGAGAAGGGCTTGATCTGTGGTCGCAATATGATCGTGGATGCTGCGAACATTTACCAGATAGCTTTCCCCACCTGTCATCGCAGGTTGCAGGCAATGTAGCGCAATTAGCGTTGGTGGGTCAGAATGTGGTGTCAGTTCTCCAGTAGACCGATAACCGCGTTTATCTTCGGTTTCTACATCAGAAAAGTCGCGTACATCTTCCACGTGCTCGCCGCGTGACGATTGTGACACGATAGTGCCTAGATTCTGTCCCAGCATGGTTAGCCTTGCTGCAGTTGATTCCTTGTCATCAAGGCAAAAGTTGCGCAAAAAAGCAAATCCGTAGTGGTGTAGTGATTGGGTGGCCATATCGACAATGGTCTCCATATCTTCAAAACCGTTGATCCAGATAGAGTCGACTTCGCTCAGAAGTGAAGCGTCCCAGGCAAAGTGGTTAATTCTTTTCATTAAATTAGTCACCTCATTAAAAGTAGTATCAAGGTCGCTATGGCAGTCTTTACGGGGCCGATGAACCAACAAGTGTCTTGGTCCGCACAGATCAATCCAGAACTCTGATCACGATAGTTAGTATGCAATCCTACAGCTAGATTCTAATCTATTCCACTATGGCTTTCAGGCTAAATTAAGTTCAGGTAAGCAATTTAGAGGTTAGTTAGCAAAAGATGTTTATTCGGCAAGAGGTGCGCATGTGAACTGAATCTGTGGTGGTACGAACCCTCATTGATACACATGGCTATTACAGAACTTGAGCAACTTTGTAATACCGGCTGATGTTGGACACTGGATGACTTTATTTAAATGTAGTAAAGTCCTCGCCTTAGAATGCTGGAAGTAAATACTTTTGGCTAGCTTGCTATGGAATTTAATTATTATGACTGACTTTTTAGATGTATTGATTGTTTTACTGGTGCTGGTTTGGTTGTGGACGAGGTTTAAGAAATATAAGGCAGATAAACAGGACGATCACCAGCATGAGCATAACAATAAGCAGGATGAAGCTCTTGCTGTTGTGGTCGTGAAAGAAGACCTCAATAGTAAGCCGATTGTTGTTGAAGATGTGGATGGAGAAGTAGACTATTTACAGTTAGCGGCAGAGAAAGGACGTGAAGCGAAGTTAGCAATGCGCGAAAAGAACAATGTAGAGGCTTGGGAGTTAATTCAGCAACAAAAGCACTTTTATAGTCAGCTTACAGATCAGCAGAGCATCAGTATCAGTATCACCGAGATGATAGGGCTTGACTCGAACGTTAGTAAAGATCTAGCAAACATACTTAGACTAGAAAAAAAGCATAAAGACGCTCTTGTTCATATTATTTACTGGGTTGCAAATTCTAAATCTGTCACCAAAGACCAAGAAAGTAAATTACGGGCTTATTTCAATCGTGCTAAGTTGACGGGCCCAACGGTTGATGATGTTATGGACTATTGCTTAGCTGCTGGGATTAAAGAGTTTCATGTTATTCAAAATGATGTTGATAGCTGGGTTTAGTTGTTATTAGATCACCCAAATCTAGTCGTGACATGAACCTATTTGCACCTTATGAGACGATGTTATCTCAGTATTAGAAACTATCACCAACAAAGGCTAACAGTTGCTCACATGGGTGCGCTGTGTTGAATGTGGAGGCCTTAGATGGCCTTGGGTAATATTACTTTAAACAGTATGCGCAAGTGTCTTGAGTCGCTGGTATAAGGGTTTGAACATTATTGGTTTAATCTCTGATTTAACCACTACAAACTGTTATTTGTCACATTATAAGAATGGCCATCATGACATTAGAAAACTTGTTTCCTCAATAAGACATATCTATAATCTTAAACATGAAAGCATTTGAATTTAGTGATTTAAAAACCCCAATTATACAAGCACCTATGGCTGGTGGGGTCAACACTCCTGAACTTGTAAGCACAGTGGCTAACTATGGAGGAGTAGGGAGCTTTGGGTTTGCTTACACAACACCTGAAAATATAGAAAAATCTTTATTCAGTACAAAAAAACTTACATCTGGGCATATAAACGCCAATTTTTTTGTTTTTAAAGACATTGACCTTCCAAATATGAAGATTCAACAAACATGTCTTGAGGCGTTAACTGTGTTGCCATTTGATGAGGTAGTTGAATTCACAATACCTGCCGCACCCTTTTTTCCATTACTAGATGAACAATTAGGCCCCGTATGGGAAAGTCGTCCTTCTATAGTAACTTTTCATCTGGGAATTCCTGCCTTTTCGATTATAGAAAAAGCGAAGTCACTAGGAATTAAAGTGGGGATTACAGCTACCAACGAGACTGAAGCGTTAGAAATTGTTAGGTCTGGAGCTGATTTTATTGTAGCCCAAGGTATTGAGGCGGGGGGACACAGGGGTGTATTCGACATAGGAAAATATGATTATCAACTCAAGCTTGATGACCTTTTGGTGCAACTAAAGAGAACAACTTCTTTACCTGTAGTTGCTGCAGGGGGGCTGATGAATGGGGCAGATATTAGGCGAGTAATGGCACTTGGCGCGAGCGCAGCTCAAATGGGTACTGCTTTTTTATGTTGTGCAGAGGCAGGAACCAGCGCCATTCATAGGAAATACTTGCTCAATAGTCATGATAGAGGAACAAAAATCACTAACGGTTTTTCAGGTAGGCCTGCTAGAGGAATAGATAATACTTTTATAAAAGTTATGGAAAATAAGCCGACTCTTCCATTTCCTGCCCAGAACTCTCTTACAGCTAACTTGAGAAAAACTTCAGAGGTAACTTCAAATGGTGAATTTGTAAGTCATTGGGCGGGCCAAAATTTTAAAAAAATAAGGTCCCTTTCCTGTTTGCAAGTTTTACAGGAACTAAAAACAGAGCTAGAGAGTGGGTAATTAAACTAACTGATTCCTTCAACAATTGTTAGACCCCTTTTATAAAGCCTTTTAACATTGTTTTAAGGCGCCGTCGGCTTTTCCTTCCACCTCATTTCAGATATCCACTAACAATGTTCAATATTGCTTGTATTGATTAGGGCCAGCACTTTAAAATTATTCTGTTCCTACAAAGCTGAAATTTTCAAATGCGCCAGCATCAAGTGCTTCTCGCATAAGTGCAGAGGTTGCTTTAGTCATTGGTAATACAGGGTTGCCGTGCACCCATACCAATCCTAATGTTTGTGAAACAGTAGGTGATTCAAGTAATTTCTGTTTGGTGTTTGGCAGATGAGCAAAGCGCTTGGGAACGATAGTGGCAAGGTCACCTGCCATTGCATGAAAAGCCAATTGAAAAATGGAATTTGACTCTAAAATAGGCTTACATCGCGCACCTGCTTGTTCAAAAGCTTCGTCCATTATTTGCCTTTCCCGCATTGATTTAGACAGTAAGCAAAGCGGTAACTTGCAAGCATCAGACCAAGAAATAGTAGGACTATCATCTAGCCAATCGTTATCTGGAAGAAGCAAATACAATGGTTCTTCGTATAACTCCATGGTGACGAAAGGGTCTAGCGCAGGGTTGTCTAAGTCAGTGACTCCAATGTCTATTTCAAAGTTGGTTAAGCCCTGGAGTAATCGGTCGGTCCCTATGAACTGAATGTCCAATTGAACAGACGGATAACGTTTTTGAAAAAGTTGGCTCACAGTTGGAAATAAGGGGGAGCTAAATGGGGTCGCACCTATGCGCAAACGTCCGTTCAGATCACTCCTCATGATGCTAAGCTCTTCCACCATTGCCGATCTGTCAGCTAACAAGCGTTTAGCCCACGTAACTACGCGCTTTCCTTCTTCGGTGAAGCCTTCGAATTTTTGCTTGCGAAGAATTAATGGGATGCCTAGCTCTTTCTCTAGGCTTTTGATGGCGCTAGACAAGCTGGGCTGAGATACATGGCACTTTTCAGCCGCGCGGCCAAAGTGCTGTTCTTGCTCTAGCGCAACGAGATATTGGAATTGTCTTAGAAACACGTATAACCTCTTGATTTGTATATAAAGCTAGTTAAGCGTCATTGATAAAACTTAAGAAATCGTAATTAGTCGTTACAGAGTCTATCACTGACAGAGTACAAGGTGCCAATGTCCTGTGCTATAGTTTTAATTCAAACCATAAAACCCATTAGTATTATAACCTTCAATGATACCTCTTATGTTCTTACCGCCGTTGTTAACATCTGTCGTGTTCTTTGTTGGCATCCTGATTGGTAGTGTCGGGATTGGGGGTGTTTTATTGGTTCCTGCGCTTAAATTTCTGGGTGGTATTCCCTTACATTCAGCCATTCCTGCGTGCATGCTCAGTTACATGGTTACAGGATCAGTTGGGGCATTTATATACGCGCGCCACGGGACTATTAATTGGTCAATGGCAAAGAAAGTTTGCCTGGGGGCCCTCCCTGGTGCCTACATCGGAGCCTTTTTTCTGCCATACTTTCGAGCGGATATACTTGAGGTTTTCATCGCTACCTTAATACTGGCCTCTGGGGCCCACGCATTACTCCGCAAAACGGCAGTCCAACAATCTACTGAGGAAACTGAAAAAAACACGCCTTTATTAGCAATTGGGTTGGTTGCGGGAATTGGTTCGGCATTGAGTGGCACAGGGGGACCACTGCTATTAATTCCTATACTAATATGGTTTAAAGTGCCTGTATTAATTGCCATTGGTTTGTCTCAGGTGATTCAGATTCCTATTTCTGCATCAGCGACTTTAGGTAATTTTTTGCATGGCCATGTTGATATAAATCTTGCTTTTGTACTCGCGTTAACCATGGTGGGCGGCACTTTGGTAGGGGCCAAATTCGTGCACCATATGCCTGTGGATAGCCTAAAGAAATTAGTGGCGTGTCTACTAATTGGGGTTGGAGTGATGATGCTAGTGCGTCTTCTAGGTTAAGTGCTTTAGAAAACATTGGCTGCTAATATTTTCATCAGAAGTCTAGTGCCCTCCTTATTGAAAGTGCCTACCTTTAGGCAAAAGCTATCACTCGATAAAAACTATCTGTTTGACTCTTTTTACGTGCATTGCCTATGATTGCTTCAAGTTAAAAGCACACTAATAAAGTGCCTTGTATAAAAATCAATTAATTAGCAGGAGAACGCCATGACAGACTTATCAGCACCGAGAAAGAAAATCACCATTAGAGGCCTACAAAAGAAAATGCAGGAAGGCGAAGGTATCGTGCAGATGGCCATCTATGATTATCGTAGCGCCGTAATTGCTGACCGTCTAGGTATTGATATTTTATGTGTCTCTGATACTGGAGGCATGGTTTTGTTTGGTCACGAGTCAACTGTAACTGTTAGTTTTGAAGAAGTGATGATGATGTCACAAGCAGTAGACCGTGGTAGTAAGTATGGTTTGCGCATGGTTGACATGCCATATTGGAGTTTTCACGTTTCTCCTGAGCAAGCGGTAGAGAACGCAGGTAAATTCGTATCTCGTGCTAATGCTGAGGTTATGAAGTGTGAGGGTAACCAACATCACGCTAAAAACATTGAAGCGATTGTTAAAGCAGGTATCCCTGTCCAAGGGCACATTGGAGTTACACCAATGCGTATGCCTCAGTTGGGCGGCTTCTTTGCGCAAGGCAAAACCTCTGACCGCGCCAAAGAATTAATAGATGATGCTCTGGCCATGGTTGACGCAGGTTGTTTTTCAATTATGTGTGAAGTAACCAGCCAAGAGGTTTGCGAATACTTAACTGAAATATTGGATGTTCCTGTAATTAGCTTAGGTGCAGGAAATAGGGCACATGGTGTGCATATTATTACATCTGACCTGTTCCACTTATACGAAGAGCACACGCCACGTCACTCCAAAATCTACACAGATCTTATTCCTATTATGGAAAACGTGTTTACCCAGTACCGTGATGAAGTTAAATCACGCGTCTACCCTGGTCCAGAGCACACGGTCTATATGAACGACCAAGAGGTTGCTAAGTTCGCCAAAGAAATGAAGTGGGAAACAAAACTAGCTGAGATAGACGCTGCTAAGTAGCAGACGCATCCAACCGACATTACTTAACATATTGAGGAGACATATCATGTCATCAAGAACTCATGCACAATGGAATGCTGTTCCCGACTTGCAAAAAGGCGAGTGGGTCGATAGCAAAATTTACTCAGACGAAGAGATTTTTGAAGACGAACTAAGTAAAATATGGAGCAAGACTTGGATCCCAGTTTGTCACGAATCTGAGCTCAAAGAAGCCTATTCTTTTCGCACCATGACCATCGCGCGCGAGCCCGTTATTGTGGTTCGTGGGAAAGATATGGTTGTACGAGCGTTTTTAAACGTATGCCCCCATCGTGGCAACATGATCGAGCGGCGTCCTGCTGGTAACTATAAGCGCGGAACGCCTTCCGGTACTCCTAAGACAATGACATGCATGTTCCATGCATGGAGTTTCGATATGAAAGGTAAGTGCGTCAACATCTCACGCAAAGAAGAAGGCTACCAAGATCGTTTAAGTGAGTCTCAGGTTGGTTTACGTGAACTAAAGTGTGAAGTGTATTTTGGTGGCTTCGTTTGGGTCAGCCTCAATGATGACATTGGGATGACAGTTGAAGAATTTGCAGCCGGTTCACTTGACGTGCTAGCCCCTTCTCTAAACGAAGAGCCATTGGAGGTATTTCATTATCACAAAGCGATCATCCCTTGTAATTACAAGCTATGGCATGACACCAACTGTGAGTTTTATCATGACTACCTGCATTATCATAATCGCATCACTGGTTTTAACGACGCTTACTTTGCACGCAAAAATAGTGGTTTTGACGGCGGTCATATCAACGTGGGTAGTTTTGAGGTGCAGTACGATAATTACGAAGGTTCGCACTCTCGGGAGGAGTTATCCTTCCCGCATCTTCCACCTAACCATTGGTACATGATTGACATGTTCCCTGGTGTGAACTTCAACCTACGGGGCTCAGCCTTGCGCTGTGACTTAATGACACCACTGGGCCCAAATTCGGTAATGATTGAGTTCCGTGGCCTAGGTTTGGCCAGTGATTCTAAAAAAGATCGTCAAACACGTATCGACCATCATAACTCGATCTGGGGGCCATTCGGACGTAACTTGCACGAAGATTTATTAGCAGTAACGGGTCAGGGTGCTTCGATGCATCCCATGGCAGAGAGCCGTAAAATCCTCCATGGCCGTCATGAGAATGAAACCATTCACGACGAAAATGGCATGCGCCATTACTATGAGGAGTGGGGCAAATTATTAGACCGTTCTCCAAGTAATCCAGATGAGAAGTTCAAACCATATCCTGTGTTTAAGGAACAAGAGGCACAACGAGCTGCGGCTGCGGCGCAGTAAAGAACTCGCTGGAGCGTACTGGCAGGCCAATAATCATTAAGCCTGCTAGTTTTTTACAATTACAATAGGTTTTTGGAGGCCGTCATGGCTGTGAGTAACCACGAATTAAAAGAACAAATAAGAGAACTCATCTACAATACCTGCATTCACTTAGATGACCACCAATGGGAAGCTTGGCACGATAACTGCTCAGAGAACTTCAACTATGCCATTAGAGCGTTTAGTCCTGAAGTACAGACTGACATCAAGTATCACGGTGGTGATAAAGAGTACATGGAGTCGATTACCAGTATGCTAGCTAAGCATAATAGTGACCAGTCTCCACTCAGGCGCCATTGCACTGTATACAGAGTGGAAGTGGCCAAGGATGGCAAGTCGGCTACGGCAATTAGCTCACTTACGGTGCATCAGACGCAACTTGATGGTATAAATTCGCACGTTGATGCTGGAACAACGGGTGTTTTTTTAGTCGGTAGATATAACGACGTGTTTGTTATTGAAGGTGACAGTATAAAATTTGAAGATCGTGAAGTTCGCCTAGACACACGTCGCCTAGATAAAGGCACACACTGGCCAATCTAATATTTACTATAAGCAGGAAGTATAATTATGAGCTGGAAAACAGCTTGTCCCGCGAGTGACGTTAAGCAAGACAAACTAAAAGAATGCACCATCGATGGTATTGAAATTATTTTAGCTAATGTTGGTGATGGCTTTAGAGCATACCCGCCAGTGTGCCCGCATATGGAACAATATTTAGAAGGGTCAGGTATTTGTGCGAATAACGTAATGACTTGCGACCGACATTTATGGCAATGGGACATGAAAACTGGCGAACCGATGGGGCCTGCTGAAAAGCCTCTGCTCATCTACAAGACAAAAGAGGTAGATGGACAGATTATGGTCTTTATTGATGAAGAACTTGAATACGATTTTGATGACGATGACTAGTATTCAAACAGTTCATCACCTTTTCTAATACTAATCTGACGTGATTGTGAGCCCCGTTTACGATAGGGACTGTTGACCGGAGTTAAGCTATGTTGATCGAGATAGAAAAGAAGTCTCAAACCTATCAGTTTGAGGCCAATGCTGGGGAGAAGCTACTCTACGCTGGTTTGAGAGCTGGGGTGCCTTTGCCATTTGAATGCGCAACGGGAACCTGCGGTTCTTGCAAAGCACGAGTCAACCAAGGTGACGTTGACGAAGGTTGGCCAGAGGCCCCAGGCAAAGAACGTTTTAAAGCTGCCAAACGAGAAATACTGATGTGCCAATGCAGCGCACAGTCTGATTGTAGTTTAAGCGTGCCCACAAAGATTGCGGCATTTCGTGACGACGATATAAATCCAGACCATCATGTGGGGTTAATCACCCAGTACGATATGCTGACTTCAGATGTTCTGCGTTTTGAAGTTGAGCTACCCGCTGATCTTTCATTTCATGCTGGCCAATTTTTTGTTTTACAGGTCCCTGGAGTAAATGGGTTTAGAGCCTATTCAATGGTGAATTACTCAACTGGAACGAACACGCTTGAATTCATTATTAAGCAAAACCCAAGTGGTGCATTATCAAAATGGATGTTCGATTCAGATCGCTCTAACGTGCAGATAGACTTATTTGGTCCATTAGGCCGAGCTACATTCCATCCAGACGAATCTCATGATCTTTTTATGATTGCAGGTGGGTCTGGTATAGCAGGCTTAATGTCAATTCTGGAGCATGGACGACAGGTTAATCACTTTAAACACCACAACGTGGCCCTGTATTTCGGTGTTCGCACTCCCGCTGATTTTTTCTTTGCCGAAAGGTTAAGAGCAGTGAAGGCTCAATTTCCAGATAGAGTCTCTATTAACATCGCTTTCTCTAACGAGCCACCAACAAGTGAGCAACTCAGTGGTAATGATGGCCTTAATTACTTACAGGGTATGGTTCACGAGCATGCGTTGCCAGCCGTATTGGAAGGTGGTGGGAATACAATGCACTATCTAGCTGGTCCAGCCCCGATGGTAGACGCATTAATTAGGCCTCTAATCCTTGAATCTAAAGTTCCTGCAGACAAGATACGCTACGATAAATTTAACTAGACATAGCTCAGACTGTTTTTGTGTGTTTATACCAGCAAGCTATTCATGCGCTTGTTTAGTTGAATTAAGGGCGGTTGCTGATTAGATGCTTGTCTGAATCGTCTATATTGGTAATGCTACTAGAATTAAGTATCGACTATGAACTATCCATTAGTGATATATAAATAACCTCACAGTTTCTGGCAAATTCATATGCTAGTGTGAGATTAATATTTTCTTAAAAAAATTCAATATTAATTGGTACTATTTAAAAATATAAATCCAGTTTTAAAAACGGCAGAAATTTGGCTATTTATCTATTAGCGAAGCTATTGTATTTAATTCCGACTTTTATGATAGTCTTTATCAATCGCTTAATTGAATTGAATGTATTTACAAATAACAGCCAATGGTTTAAAAAATAGAAACGGTCTGGTGCGCTGCAGTTTTGTATCGGATTGATATTACTTTACCAATAGAAGAAAAATAAACTAATTTGGAGTGTGATCATGAGGAAACAGATTCGCAATATTCAACAGAAACTTACTACAGCCGCGCTGGTATTCGGTTTATCAGCAGGCGCAGTATCTACTGTTCATGCTGCAGAAATTGACTTTGGTAATGTGGGTGAGCCCATTGACCTAGTAGTAGGTTATCAGCCTTATTACACCGAAGCATGGTCTGGTGTGGTAATGAAGGGAATGAAATTCTATGAGAAGTATTTGCCAGCAGGCTCAACAGTAGAATTCCAAATCGGTTTGGCGGGCGGTGTTATCGTAAACGCCATGCTAGCTGGTAAGCAACACATCGGATACATGGGTGACATGCCTGCGATCGTTGCAACTACCAAGGAACGCGTAGCAGATGTGCGCATCGTAGCAACAGCGGGCTTAGCCATGGACCAGTGTAATAACATGCTGGTTAGAACTGACGCTCCTGTGTTTGCAAACTCAGATGAAGCGATCCAATGGATGGACGGTAAAACCGTTGCTGTACCCAAAGGTGCTTGTACTGATAGGTTCGCTCTAGCTGTGTTTGAAAAGAAAAACATCAAGCCTGCAGAGTATCTGAACCAAAACATCGAAGTTATTACTAGTGGATTTCGTGCTGGAAAACTTGATGCAGCAGCAATCTGGGAGCCAACAGCTTCTCGTCTTGTTGAAGAAGGCTTAGCACGTAAGGTTGCCACGGGCGCGTCAGTAGACGAGAACGATGGTGGCTTCATCGATATGCGTGGTGATTTGATTGACCAGCGTCCTGATGTTGTAAAAGCGTGGTTGAACGCTGAGCTTGATGCTCAACTGTTTATGTCTGACCCAGCCAACAACATGGCTATTGTTAAGATGGCCGCTGCTCAAACTACAGGCTTTGATGAATATGTACTCTGGAAGGCAATGGTAGGTAGTACTCCAAAAGCCCAAGGCGGTACAGATGTTCGTAACGAGATGGCATTTGCTATTACGCCAAAAGCGCTAGCTTTGATTACTACGGCGACTACGTTTTTGCACTCAATCAAGACTATCAAGGTTGACACTCTACGTGACAATGCAATCGAGACGAGCTTTACGGAAGACATTCTTAAAGAGCGTGGCCTAACTGCACCTGTTGGTAAAATGATGGCGCTTCCCGATTCAGCTTACCCTGGCTAAATCCTGCTCGATTAAGCAGTACATGCTAGGCCTAATGCTATGGGCTAATAGCTACCAACTTAGCCCCGCCATTTTTGGTGGGGCTAATTTTTAAACACAGATCTTCGATGTGCCCCCTAGATTCCCTAATGTTACTTACTGTATATTAAGGAACAGTAGCGCCTCGATTCGTAACTATTCCTGATAATAGACTCCTTAGGTCATTCAAGGATTAACCTTTTTATTTTGAGCTGGACACTATGAGTCAATCTAACGCGACGATGAACTTGACGATGTATCGTATTTCATCATGGTTAAAGAGTCCAAAGCCGTACTTAATGTTTATCGGTTTTGGTTTTGTTCTTTCATTTTGGTATTTTTCAGTAGAAGTATGGAAGCTCCCCCGCTTTCAAGACATGCCTGCACTAACAGAGGTTATCGAAGAGTGGTTTAGTAAGGACCCTTACTACGGCCTGTCTGTTTATACCCCCGAATACTATAAGCACATAGGTATTAGTCTTCGACGTATTGCCT
>Ga0115003_10003592_pt1 | contig 12183 bp, 4 predicted proteins | sample ArcticOcean_MG_C_7_FD_88736 | JGI IMG/M metagenome (GOLD analysis project Ga0115003, IMG submission 88736) | Marine microbial communities from western Arctic Ocean - ArcticOcean_MG_CB11_88 | ecosystem: Environmental > Aquatic > Marine > Oceanic | place: Arctic Ocean: Canada Basin | collected... | reverse complement strand
AGATCAACCAGATCAACCAGGTCCTCGTATGAATATAGGCGATATTGAAAAAAGAATACGTCATTTTATGAATATTCAAGATTTAGCAAATTTTGAAACAGAAAAAACTGTTTTTATTCGTGAAATATATTATACGTTAACTGAGGTTCGGAAGAACACAAATGATACAAATGCAGAACAATATTACCATATTGTGGGAAATATAGAAAGTATGCTTCATAAATTGAAATTTATAGAAAAACGTTTGGGGCTGAAAGATTTTTTTCAAAAAATAATTGACAAAAACAAAAATGAATTGGACATTCGTACCAATTTTTCTAAATATACAGCGAAAAGAGGGAATCCCAACATTGGCAAACCAATAGAAGTATTTGCGGAAGCGGAACACAGTGCCGATATAGCAGCTTCAATTGATTCGGATATCACAGGAGATAATAAAGCGAATCCGACGCATAGTATCATTGCTAAAATTCGTGCTTATAAAAAAAGTGTTAGTAAAAAAATAAAAACATATATCGACGAAATAAAAAAAAGTTTTGGCACAGAAGTGGTGCCTATCGCAATGGCATCCCTTGAACACGACATAAATGAACAAACATTGAGTGAAATAAATAAATTGATAGATGAAAAAATCGTAGATGGAGAAAAGGAAAATGCAAAAACATTTTTTAAGAGTTATTTATTACCAATTGCCGATGTTGTAATGATACCTATTGTTGAAGCTAATGCTGAACAACCGGCGCGTAAAAAACAAAAACCAAGCCAAGGTGGTAAGCGAAAGAGTAAAAAAGCAAGAAAAGGCAATACCAGAAAATATAAATATAAAAAAAGAACTACTAGAAAACGTCACCATAAAATCACAAAAAGGCGCCATTAAATTTCCTAAATAGTTATGAAATTTAATAAAGTCCAAATTATATTTTGTATATAGATTTGTGTACATTCGGCAACGAATATTCATAAATCAATATACGATCCATAATAGACACACTTGCGTATAAATTCGAGTTACGAACAACGAGTGATTTACAGCATTCATCGCGTTTATTGTGGCTGTGAAATAAAAAGGGATTCGATATGCCAGACAATTTGTATCGTTCTGTAAGTGTGATCCAAAACGAGTTATGATATATTTTATTTTGTTCAACGCGCAGACTGACTAAATATTCTTTTTGTTCAGGTAAAAATACAGAAGTGCCATGAGTGATCACGTAGTCTTCTTGGTTGAATACCTTCAGCATGTGAACAAGTTGGCTTCCGCCAGTTTCCATGTTTAGCGAAACCACACGGAAGGGCGAATAAGAACCAATTGCAAAAATACTTGCTAAATTAAATTTTAAAATAATTGGATTCAATACTCCAAACGAATCTAATTCGGTCATTTTGACAATTTGTGCATCTCGAAAATGGCACAAACATAATTGAGGTTTCCATTCTTCTTTAGTATCAAATACAACTCCCATAAACATTTCATTGTTAATCAGTACACAGTTATTTATTCCGCTTTCACAAAATCCATGAGATTTCTTGTTCGGATCACAAATCAAATTTGATGTTAAAATATTGAAATATTTGTCTAATTTCACTAAAAAAATATTGTGTTGAGTTTGTGGTTCTTCGTATCCAACGTAGATATCTTTTTTTGAAATAATTGCTAAATATTCATTTTCGTTTTCAGGATTTACAATCATGGACATTTCATTTCCATCGCACTTTAATTCATGAACTTCTAATAGATCTAACGTTTTGTTACTCATGTAATATATGTTATATTGTATGAATGATTTTATATTGTTTAACGAACCATAGGTTCATTCTCATTATTATTCTCATCCTCATCCTCATCCTCATAAAGGGAGGGATCATAAGGGAACAGTCGGTTCCCTTAACTAAAAACCCATATCATAATTGTCTTGTTGGCAAGCGGTAGACTGAACAACTGTACCAGCCAATTTATTATCAATAACAATTGCGTCTGTATCGCATGACATATTTTTGGTTGCATCCTTTCTATTTATAAAATTCGATTCTACTTCTTTGTCATAATCTACAAAGGATACTTTTTCAGGGTTGTCATTTCCAGCTTCCATTGCTTCCAGATCTAAAAGCAAATTAAATGCCCCTGTACCAAAGTGTCCAAATTGACCTGTCATTACATTTGCAGATACCCCTCGCATATTGTCTAGGTGTCCATGTCTTGCTGCATTCAAGAGCATTTCTGTGTGCATTTCGAATGTTGCTTTTGCGATAGGACCGACATTGTCTTTCAAGAGTCCAGATCTATATACTGCAATCATATCTTTACCGTTGTATGTCATGCGGTCACACAATACACTCAAATGATGATAATTCAAATAAACATCACTATGTTCCATAACTTCTGTAAATTCAGTCAAAATACATTGTCTAGCAGCTTCAACCCCAAGTGTTTTGAATACTTCTTGAATGTCATTACTGTATGTTTTCTGTGAATCAATGAAATTCAATCCAAGAACTTCTAGTAAATTTGTTCCTGTAGTATCCAAAACCCATGAATCTTTACGGACATATTTTCCGTCTTCCTTTACAACGCTGTTCGGTACTTTGCGTGGCAAAACTTTTGAAATGCCAGTGACCCCTCGCAATATGGTTTTCTTGAGCAAATTCTCTTGAAAGTTTTTGAGCATGTAAATCTCGTCAGAACTGTCAATTGGAGTAGAATCTGTTTTTTTGTTTAATTTCAGCAATCTTATTCTGAAAACGAGTTTACTTGCATTGTAATCGGAATAAATGCATGACATACCATTCGTCTTAGCTTGCCCATCGTTTATTGCGAAATAAACGTCATCCATACGAATATTTTTGTCAAGCATTGTTTTTGCGTCTAATTCCAAACGTATAATCCATTTTGACTTGATCACTTCCTGTGAAAATTCGTTTTGTGTAAAGTCTTGTACCAAACGTTCATATTCGTAATAATCTTGCAACATAGAACGATCTTCTTGTACAACTGTGTTGTCATCATTCGGATCGAAGAATATCTGCACATTTTGTACAATGTCTTGAAGTCGTGTATATTCAATCATATTTGCATATTTCATTGCACGATCTTGGTCTAATGCATCTTGAGGCTTTAACCAAACTGTTAGTGACGGATTTTTGGGATTTTTTGTCAAACGTAATATTTCTTCAATTCGTGGAACACCTCGTGTGACATTTGATTTGGACGCAACACCAACATTGTGAAAAGTGTTCAATGTCAATTGTGTAGTAGGTTCACCTACAGATTGTGCCGCAATAACACCGACCATTTCTCCAGGATGAATGATTGCTTGTTTGAACTTCAAATAAATTGTATCTAGCAAATATTGCAATGCTTTTTTGTTGTATCTATGTTTCATTAACAATTGTTTTGGTGTCAAATAAAATTCATAAAGAATTTTGAAAAGGGTATTTTCTTCCAAATATACACAGTATTCCATCATTCTATTCCAATTATCGTCAATCATTTGAAATGCTTCCATTGGAGTAATGTCTACTGCCATCGTTTCATCGATTTCCATTTGTCCCTTTACACCTTTGATAAGTTGACCAATATGTACTGGAAGATGAACGACATTTTCATTTCGATGTTGAAATACTTGTTCCACCAAATTTTTTCTATTGTCAATCATACGATCAATCAAATCGCGAATTTTGGTACGAGTAGAAACGCGTTGTTTCGTAATTCTTGTAATCGTTGATTTGGTAAAAACATTCATCAACTCGTGTTTTTTTGAGTCTGCTTCCTGTAAACCAACCATGTCATAGTGCATATAAATGTCTTCAATGCTCATTTCTACTAATGGAATCGTTTGGTTTTCCACTTTTGTGGAATCAAAATTGTCTTCTCCGTAAGAGAATTGGACAATCTTTCCCATATGATTTCGTACAGTGAGATCATAGGTCACAAAAATATCTTCCAATGATTTTACAATACGTCGTTGAATATATCCAGTTTCCGATGTTTTTACAGCTGTATCAATCAATCCAATACGACCAGCCATTGCGTGGAAAAACATTTCATGGGGGGACAATCCACTAATGAATGAATTTTCAATGAATCCACGTGCATTTGGAGAATCGTCGTATTTACTGAAATGAGGCAATGTTCTATGTTCAAAACCATAAGGAACTCGTTTACCCTCCACACTTTGCTGTCCCAAACAAGACAACATTTGGGAAATATTGATCGGAGAACCTTTTGATCCTGAATTCACAATCATCAAGAAACGATTAGTTTTGCTCAAACTATTTCGTCCAATTTTTCCTGCTTGTTCTGTGGCCTTGTTAAGAATATTGTTAACACGCATTTCAAAATCAACACCATTGTTAAAAGCGCTCTGATTTTCATAAATGCCTAGATGTAATTCTTGTATGAGTTCTTGTACGTCTTGTTTTTGTTTATTAACAACTTGTATGATCTCTTGTTTTGTTTGTTTATTTGCAATCAAGTCACTCATTCCTACACTAAATGAACTGGTACGCATGTATTCGGTGATAACATTTTGGAGATCATCAATAAATTGTACACATGTAGCATTACTAAAATCGTTTGTTATTCTATGTAAAATGCCTTTACTCGCAGATCCCATGATTGTTTTTTCAATTTGTCCTTTGATGTATTTTCCATTCTTTATTTGAACAGTATTGTTTTTGTTAAAAATTGCGTCTTTATCAGCATTGTATAATTTTGTATTTTGATGCATAGAAATCGGAGGAAGTATATGCGATAGGATTTCGAAACTACTGTAAGTATTTTTTTTCTTGGAAAATTGTGATAAATCCACTTTTTTACACATCATCAATAAATTCATCGCTTCTTTACTGGTTATTTTAGTAGTGTCACGTGTGAATCGAAAACATCCCAGTAAAGAATCTTGAAAAATGCCAATAATGGGTGCATTTTTTGATGGACTGATCATTTGATAGGTGACTGCTGGTAAAAACATTAATTCCGTTTCAGCAGACATACTTTGAGGCATATGCATATTCATTTCATCACCATCAAAGTCTGCATTGTAAGGATTGGTAACACCAACATTAAAACGAAACGTGTCTCCTTTTTTCATGACTTTGACATCATGACACATCATACTCATTTTATGCAAACTAGGCTGTCTATTAAATAATACATAATCACCGTCCATCATATGTCGATGAACTGTATCACCAGATTCTAACACAATACTATTGCGATCAACATACCGTAAAGAAATATTATCGCCATTTTTGCGTTCCAAACGATTTGCACCAGGATATACATCTGGGCCATTTTGTACCATTTTTAAAAGGAAATTGCGATTACGTTCATTTACCAACATTGGTTTCGTAATATTTTTTGCAATTTTCAATGGTACACCCAGTTGTGTGATTGATAAATTTGGATCTCCTGTAATGACTGATCTTGCACTGTAGTCAACACGTTTTCCCATCAAATTTCCTCTGATTCTTCCATATTTTGTATTCAATCGACTGCTAATGCACTGAAACGTTCGTCCAGAATTTTGTCCAAGTGGTGAAGTACCGGTTGCTTTATTATTGGCGATCATTGTTACAAAATATTGCAATAGTTGATAATTTTTATCAATTCCTTTTGCTGGGCCATTATTTGCAAGTGCTTCTTTAATCATATTGTTATATTTCAAAATATTCATGTAAATATGTGTTAAATCGTCTTCACTCCTCTGTTGCGCGTCGTGTTTTACAGAAGGACGAACCGCTGGTGGTGGTACTGGTAGTGCATAACAAACCATCCATTCAGGACGAGACCAAATCGGACTAAACCCCATAAACTGAACATCTTCATCAGAAATGCGTTTAAACATCTTGTAAATTTTTTCTGGTGGAAGGGTTTGTGTTATAGTAGTTGTTTCATTAGATCCTTCTGTACGAATACGCTCCCATAATGCGACTATAGATGCAAATCCTTCTAATTTTATTTTATCAGGTTGTTTACATCCACACCCATCTTCAATATCTTCTCCACAACGTTTGATATGAATCCCTCCCAATTGTTGCCATCTTTCTTCAGGAGATAATTTTAAAAGGCTTTTGTATTTATTTTTGTTTATCAATAGTTTACTGCATTTATAACAAGTCATTTTACATATTTTTATAATGTCTTTGATGTGCTGCACAAAGAATACTGGCATAGCCATTTCCATATGACCAAAATAACCAGGAGTATCCATATAAGTCAACCCATCGGTTGGACAAAACAATCCTTTTTCTAATACACCCATCTTGGAATCAAATAAACCTCCAACAGAGTCTCTGGATACAATTTCAACAACAGAATTCTTGCGTATCTCTTCTGGAGATAGCATACTGAATTGTATTCCAATAATCTTCGATGGGTTTTCATAATCATTTGTTTGAATACGCTTCATAATGCAAATCTATAATATATGTAATATTTTATTTATATTGATTATTTTCAATTTTTACTAAAAAAGAACACCACAATTTACTATGCAGTTTTGAATGAAAAAATGAACACAAAATTGAATTTTTTTATAAAATATAGGTTTATACATACTATACAATGACAATCAACTCAAGTAAGAAAGATATGAAGAAATCTACCAAGGAAACAAAGAAAGATATGAAGAAACGTGTTGTCGAAGATTCATCATCCGATGAAGACTATGATTCGGAAGAGTATGAAACTGTATCTGAAAGTGAAGAAGAATCATCTTCGGATTCAGAAGACGAAACTTCTGAATCAGATACGCGTGAAAAGAAAGATAATTTACGTAAAAAGGAAAAAGCAGAGGATGCAAAAATAGAAAAACATCTTTTCAAAATGTTGAAAAAGAAAGCTTTAGAAGTTGCAGAAAAAGAGGAAAAGAAAATAAAAGACAAAAAGAAGGATCGTCGCAAGCGTAGAAAGATTGTGGAATCTGAGGAATCTGAGGAATCTGAGGAATCTGAAGAAGAGGAAGAAGATGAAGAAGATGAGGATGAGGACGAAGAAGATGATGAAAGTGAATATATTATTCAAGATGGTGGTCCAGGAATAATATTATCATTTGATGGTTTTGGTGGAACTCGTGACGATGAAACTGATTTCAAAAAGATGATGAAAGAGGACAAAGATGAGAAATGTGACAGTGACGATGAAGAAACGTTCATGAAAGAATCATACAAAGCACCTGTAAATGCAAAGGATGCAAACTCGAATAGTTATTCTTCCGCAATTTACAAAGCAATCATTCAAGATAAAAAGATTAAGAAAAATACTACAAAAAAAGAAGTAGAAGAAGATGGTCCTTCGGTCGAAGATAAATACGCAGAACTTGTGAAAGTGAGACAAGATCTTGTAGATCAACTTGAAAAAACGCCTAAAAGCAAAATTTTACGAAATGCGGTAAGAGAATGTAAGAAGTCGATCTCAAATCTTATAAAAAAAGAGCGCATTAAGAACACGCAAGATTATTACAAGCTCGTTCATCAAGATCCCAAAGATAAGAAAAACACGAATGAAATGTCTTATTTTAAAAAGAAACTATCTCACAAAGAACAACAACGTGTGATGAAAGATCTAAAAGAAATAAATGCGTTCACAAATACTGATAAACCTTATCGTCTTGCTTTATTAGAATCCGATATACCACCTAAATTCAAAGCCATTGCTTTGCAAAAACTGAATGTCCTGAAATCCATGTCCCCCAGCGATTCAGAGTATTATAAGATGAAAAATTGGGTGGACGGTTTTATGCGAATACCTTACGGTGTTTACAAAAATTTGAGCGTAAAATTAGACGACGGTATGGACATATGTAACGACTTTTTGAGAAATGCAAAAAACACATTGGACACATGTACATATGGTTTGAATGACGCCAAAATGCAAATTTTACAAATGATGGGACAATGGATCAGTAATCCACATGCAATGGGTACTGCCATTGCGATAAAAGGTCCCCCTGGTACTGGTAAGACTACTTTAGTAAAAGATGGAATCAGTAAAATTTTAGGTCGTGAATTCTCATTCATTGCACTCGGCGGAACCAGTGATTCCAGTTTCTTAGAAGGACATTCATATACATATGAGGGCAGTGCGTGGGGGAAAATTGTGTCAATATTAATGGAATCGAAATGCATGAATCCAGTAATATACTTTGATGAGTTGGACAAAATTAGTGACACTCCAAAAGGTGAAGAAATCGCAAGTATTTTAACACATCTCACAGATACCAGTCAGAACAATCAGTTTCACGACAAGTATTATTCCGAAGTTGACTTTGATTTGAGCAAATGCTTGTTTATATTCTCCTACAATGATGAATCCAAAATAAATCCGATCTTGAAAGACAGAATGTATCGCATTCAAACCAAAGGATATGAATCAAAAGAAAAAATCATTATCGCACGCAAACATTTACTACCAAAAATTCGTGAACAAGTGAACTTCAAAGAAGATGATGTAATTATCCCAGACGAAACATTGAAATATGTAATCAATCACAAAGAGTTCTGTAAAGATGAACAAGGTGTTCGTAATTTAAAACGTTGTTTAGAAATCATTCACACTAAGTTGAACTTGTTTAGACTTGTCAAATGCGATGAAAAACTATTTGACAATGATATAAAATTAGAAGTCAATTTCCCATTTACTGTAGAGAAAAAACATATTGATGTATTGATTAAAAGCGATGATCCTATGAATCAGACCATGTTAGCAATGTATGTATAGTTTTAAACTAAACACACCATCTAAAAAAATTACCATATTTACATCTATACTTTAAAAACAATGGAATCAATATTTCGCAATCAGATTCAGATTTCCATTCGAAATCAATTTTTTTTAATACTCTGTGCATTGTATATTATATTTCTCCATTGCAAATCGCCGTATATTTTACATTATTTTTAGTATATATAAATGGTTGACTTCCATAATCGTAGATAATCTATGAAACCATATTGCGTTGCGTATTTGTATTTATAGTAAGATACGTGAAAATCATCTGGGCCACGATCTTGAATACTCATATAATCATTTAAATTATTCTTATTGTCAAACACAACTTGGTTATGTAACAAATACGCCCAACTACCACACATTGTAGTATTGTATCAAATAATCATTAATATATATTAGAAAAACATATATTGGGTAATAAAATCGGATATCCCTTTGTAAAAATTGTAAATAGAAAAGGGCACTCCCCACCTTTTTTTCTTTTAATTATCTCACTATATAATAAATCATGCGCTTTAGAAGAAGATTTACCAAAAAAAAATTCAAAAAACAAAAAAGGCAAAACAAGTTTCCAGAGCCGTGCACTTCAGATATGACTTTTCAAGATTGTGAATTGGCCATTTTACGTCAGGCAATTGATGAAATTGAAGACGTGACTAAAAAAGTGAATGCAAATAGCGACGATGTAAAAAAAATGATCGAAATTGTAGAACAATTTTTGAGAGACAAAAAATGCATTTGTTATGGAGGAACTGCGATCAACAATATTCTTCCTTCCGAATTGCAATTTTATGATAGAGATGTCGAAATACCAGATTATGATTTTTACTCTCAAACTCCTGTAGAAGATGCGATTGAACTAGCAAATATTTTTTATAAAAACGGTTATGCTGACGTTGAAGCAAAAGCTGGAGTTCATTACGGTACATACAAAGTGTATGTCAACTTTATTCCAATGGCAGATATTACAATCCTCCACGAAGAATTGTTCAAAAATCTTTCAGAAGACGCTATCGAAATTGACGGTATACTGTACACACCTCCTAATTTTTTACGAATGAGCATGTTTTTAGAATTATCACGCCCCAATGGCGATGTCTCACGATGGGAAAAGGTTTTGAAACGTTTGACATTATTGAATACCCATTATCCATTAGAATCCGCGAATTGTGATACTATTGATTTTCAAAGGACGATGGACACGAAAACAGATGATGTATCTTCACAAATTTATTTTATTGTGCGTGATTCTTTAATAGAACAAAAAGTCATCTTTTTTGGTGGGTACGCGAGCAGTTTGTATGCCAGATATATGCCACATGACAGAAAACATATGATAAAATCCATACCAGATTTTGATGTATTATGCGAAGAAACGCATTTATGCGCGACCATTGTCCAGCAAAAACTCAAAGACGCAGGATATGGAGATTCTAAAATAATAAAACACGATGCAATTGGGGAAGTGATTCCTGAGCATTACGAGGTATTGGTTGGCGAAGACACATTAGCATTTATATACTCACCTATCGCTTGTCATAATTATAACGAAATATCTCTCGAAAATAAAAATATTCGTGTGGCTACTATTGATACCATTTTAAGCTTTTATTTAGCATTTACATATACAGATAAGGAAAAAGAATACAAAGAACGTTTGCTTTGTATGTCTCAATTTTTATTTGATGTAGAACAAAGAAATCGATTATCCCAACAAGGGTTGTTGAAACGTTTTAGCCTAAGTTGTTATGGTACTCAGCCGACATTAGAAAGTATTCGCGCCGAAAAAGCAGAGGTGTTTAGGAAATTGAAAAATAAACGCAGTGGCAAAGAATGGGATGCATGGTTTTTGAAATATATTCCAAATGATAAATCCGCACAGAAAAAAAGCGCAAAAAAGACGAAAAAACGAAAGAAAAAGAAATCATGATTTTCTAGGAAAAGCAGTGAATATTTATTCTAACTGGTGTTTCCTGATATGTTTATATCTTATTATATTATAATAGTAATTATAATATGAGGACCAAAAATAAAGGGAAACCGAATAATAAAAAAACGAGACGTGTTTACTCTGGCGGAGATTTGAAAACAAGGATAAAAAACGTTGTTGAAAAAAATATGAATAGTGAAAAATTTATAATACCTATGGAAGCGATTACTAGTATACTAAATAATCTGAAACTTGAGAGTATTGATGATAAACCGTATTATCAAGAATTATATGTTGACATGTCAACCACATTTTTAAAAACACTCAATGAATTAAAAAAAAAGTTTAAAGGAAGTAAATTGGGTAATCTAATCGGTGATCAAGATTTGAAGGTAGGAAAAAGTTTTGAGAATGTAAATTCTGTACTGTATAAAACAAATTTCGCCTATAATAATTTAAAAGATCTTAAAATAGGCGAAGATGACGATAACATTGATGCCTTATTTACAGGATTGAAGAATTATATTCGTGAGAGATACCGAATGGAAGAAGAAATTATGGAACATGGTATAAAAGACCTTTTAGGTAAAGATATTAGATTCAAAAAATTTTTCAAAGACAGTACTCTTAATGAAGATGAATCTTCTCAAACGAATCTTCCGACAAGAATGCTGAATGAACGCGTGGTTATTATGACAAACTTTGAGTATATTTTTAAAATTATAAATTTATCTGTGGATCTGGTGAAAGAAGCATTGCTACAAAATCAGAATGAATACGCAAACAACATAAAAAATATCAAAGATGTGAACGATGATAATTTTGGATTAATGAAAAAGTATCCCAAAATGGTATTTGTAAATTTGTGTTTCGAGAAACATGGGTATCAAAACGACCACGACCAAAAACTATTAGAACATTTATGGTCGGAAAATATGAATAAACTTTTCAAACCTTCAAACAAACTTTTGAAAACAGATCAAATATGCAAATTAATACAAGAACAAACGCAATCACAAGAAAGAATCATACAAACAAATTTTGAAAATTTGGACAGTATCATCAGAGGTTGTGATGGTGACCAAATTAAAAAATTCATTAAGATAGATCTCGATATTATTTTGTTTCTCTCTGATAAAACCATCACTAAATTTGCAGAAACGTTTTATAATGAAACCCTCGATGACAAACATTTGACGCGTATTTTGACACTTACGAAAACATTTAATATGTTGAATACGGATACTACATCCATCATACAAATTTTTGATAAATTACTTGACGTCAAATATGAACCACCTACAAGTATTCGAAGAGAGATTAAAAAAATTAATCGTACATATTCTGAAGCGCTAAAAGCAAAAAATAGTGAGATTCAGGAACAATTTAATAAAAAACTTGGAAAAGCAAGAAACAAAGTATTGAAAAAGTTAACCTCTTTAAAACAAAACATCGGAAACATAAAAGAAGGAATAATCAAAAGTCTCAATACAAGTAAAAAAAATACCGAAGAGGTATTGGT
>Ga0115003_10003588_pt1 | contig 12189 bp, 17 predicted proteins | sample ArcticOcean_MG_C_7_FD_88736 | JGI IMG/M metagenome (GOLD analysis project Ga0115003, IMG submission 88736) | Marine microbial communities from western Arctic Ocean - ArcticOcean_MG_CB11_88 | ecosystem: Environmental > Aquatic > Marine > Oceanic | place: Arctic Ocean: Canada Basin | collected... | reverse complement strand
ATGAATTCCAATGTGAGGTCAGAGATGACCAAGCAGACTTCTTCGGAGGTCTAGCGGTAGGGGCTATCGTTCAAGCAGGTAAGTCTTTTAAACTAAACTGTCCACTGGATGGTGAATATAAGGTAGGTGAAACGTGGCAACAAACACACTAGGAACAAAAGTAACATACTTAAAAAATGATACAGTTAAATTAGTGATGGATATGGATGATTATAAAACATTACTACAAGGAAACATTGACCTAAAAAGTGCAACTGAAATGATGGGTGAATGTCATACCATATACTTGGAGGATTTAGGAAAGCTAGATACTCTTGAATTTAGAATGGCTAGGATTCTTGGCTTTAAGCGTAAGAGAAGCCCTGCTACTGGTGGAGATGGTGGTTATTATTATGGTAATTATGTCCTTAGTAATCATATATATGCGGAGAAAGATTAATGAAAAACATTAAAATTGAAAAAGAAGATATTGATCTAGCTAATAAAATGTCATCTAGTATGGGTGCTTTAAATAATTCAATAACAAAAGGAAGAGGAAATGTGATTGGGTTTTTAGGGGAAATTATCGTAGCAAAGGAACTGGGTATTACTTTAGATAATACATACGATTATGATTTAATATTTAACAATAAAAAGATAGATGTTAAAAGTAAGAAAGTTTCCTCAGCACCTAGAGATTATTATGAGTGCTCAGTAGCGGCATTAAACACAAGACAAAAGTGTGATTTATATGCGTTTACTAGAATAAAAAACGATTTATCAGAAGGGTGGATTCTTGGATGTCTAGAAAAAGAGAAATACCTATCGGATTCAAAGTTTTTAAAGAAAGGCAGTATAGATCCTGACAACAATTGGAAGGTTTTAACAGACTGTTATAATTTACCTATAAATAAATTAGAAACGGTAGATAAACTAATAAAGGAAAAATAAAATGAAAAGTACAGATACAGTAGTTAGCGACATATATCATATGATTGACACCAAGGAAATTCCTGAAGGTGTAGATGTCGAACAGATAGTCGAGTCATTTGGTGAGAAGTGTAAAGAAATGATGCGTAACAATATCACAGAGAGTAAGTTTGATAGACGTAAACTTCGTATGTCTAACATAGGTAAGAAGGATAGACAGTTGTGGTATTCTTATAATGGCTATAAAGGTGAGGAACTTATGCCCCACACTAGAATCAAGTTCCTCTATGGCCACTTGATTGAAGAGATGGTACTAGCCTTAACTAAACTTGCGGGCCACGCCGTAACAGACGAGCAGAAGCAAGCTGAAGTAGATGGTATTAAAGGATCTATGGACTGTAAGATTGATGGTGTATTGACAGATGTTAAGTCAGCGTCACCTTATGGCTTTAAGAAATTTAAAGACGGATCACTAATCAATGATGATCCATTTGGATACATAGATCAAATCAAAGGTTATGCCCATTCTGAGAATACAACAGATGTAGGTTGGTTAGTTATGGATAAGACCAACGGACACCTGACATATCTTAAGTATGATATGGCTGATGAATCTCAATGGTATTGGTCTAAGTTAAACTTCTTTTCTATAACTGAAAGAATTAAGAACATAAAGAGAGTAGTTAAATCTGAGAGCCCTCCTACGAGATGTTATGGACATATACCTGATGGTAAATCAGGGAATATGAAATTGCCTGTAGGTTGTAGTTATTGTGCTTACAAGCGTGAGTGTTGGAAAGACGCAGGACTAAGAACATTTATATATTCTACTGGTCCTAGATACCTAACTTATGTTGCTAGAGAACCTGATGTATTGGAGGTTGATGCTGATGGCATTAAAATTCAGAAGTAAGCTAGAAAAAGAATGCTCTGTGGCATTAGGGAGTGACTGGAAATACGAGCCTTGTCGAGTAGCCTATACTATTCGCAAGAACTACACCCCTGATTTTGTTAAAGGTAAGTTCTTTATTGAAGTCAAAGGGTTTTTTAGGAGCGGGGATAGACAGAAGTATAAATCAATTGCTGAACAGATGCGTTTTGAAGGCAAAGAGTTAATATTTCTAATGCCCCGCCCTGAAGCTAAGGTTGCTAAAGGTAATAAGATAACTTATACTCAATGGTGTAATAAGAATGACATTACTATATTTTCAACAAAACAGATAAAGGAGTTAAAAGAATGGACCAAGATAACATAAATCCTAACCATTATAAAAAGGGTAATATAGAATGTATAGATTTTATTCTAGACCAAGATATGGATTATCTTACCGCCAGTATTTGTAAATATTTATTTAGGTGGAGAGACAAGAATGGAGTTGAGGATTTAAAAAAGGCTCAATGGTTTTTAAATAAACTTATAGAGCACGAAGGGGGACAGTATGGCTCTAACTCTGAATGAACTTAAAGAGCTAATAATACAAGATGGAATAGACCCCTGTACTATTTGTGAGGTCTTAGATATAACAACTGAAGACTTACTACACGAGTTTGAAGATAAACTGATAGATAAACGAGAGGAGTTTGAAGACGATGATGATGATGACTATAGCGACTGAAAGTTTTATACTTTTAATATTAGCATTATTAATAATAGGTGCATTCTTATTATGGCAACACGGAAATAAATGTTATGACAGAGGTATAATGGATGCTGTACAAATGCACAGAGAAGGAAGACTACACTACAACACTTACTTAGATGACAATGGCGACAAAATGCTTAACATTGAAATCGACCCAATGGAGGACGAATGAACACATTACCAAATGATTACCAAAACTTTATAGCCTTAAGCAGATACGCAAGATGGCTACCTGAAAAGAAAAGAAGAGAGACTTGGAAAGAAACTGTCGCTCGCTACTTTGATTTTATGGAAACACACCTTATAGAAAATACTAAGTTAGGGGAAGTCACAGAAAAACTAGATCCAAAGACTAGGAAGATACTTGAGGATGCTGTGCTTAACTTAGAAGTAATGCCTAGTATGAGAGCTTTGATGACTGCAGGTCCTGCTCTAGCTAAGAATCACATAGCAGGTTATAACTGTGCTTATCTTAGCGTAGACCACCCTAAAGCATTTGATGAGTGTCTATTTGTCTTGATGCACGGCACAGGTGTAGGCTTTAGTGTTGAGCGTCAGTTCGTCAACAAACTACCTGAAGTACCTGCAGAAATGGTAGACGTTGAAGATGTGATAGTAGTACAGGATTCTAAAGAAGGATGGCAGTCTGCGTTCCGTAAGTTAATTACTTACTTGTATGATGGTGAGATGCCTAAGTGGGACTTTTCTAATGTCAGAGTTAAAGGTGCTAGACTTGCCACCTTTGGTGGTAGAGCCAGTGGTCCTGAGCCTTTACTTGATTTGTTTAACTTTTCTACTAACATCTTTAAGGAAGCAGGTGGTCGTAAGCTGACTAGCTACGAGTGCCATAGAATGATGTGTAAGATTGCAGAAGTAGTTGTAGTTGGTGGTGTACGTAGGTCAGCTCTTATGTCTCTATCTAATCTAACTGACGAGCGTATGCGTGGTGCTAAGTCTGGTCAGTGGTGGTCAGTCACACCTGAGATGGCACTGAGTAACAACAGTGTATGCTACACAGAGAAGCCTGACATTGGTATTTTTATGAAAGAATGGACATCCTTGTACGAGTCTAAGTCTGGTGAGCGTGGTATCTTTAATAGAGAGGCCGCAGTTAAGCAAGTAGCTAAGAATGGAAGACGTGATACTAACCACGACTTTGGATGTAATCCTTGTAGTGAAATACTACTGAGAGATGGGCAGTTCTGTAATCTAACCGAAGTAGTAGTAAGAGCAGAAGACACACAGAAGGATATACTTCGTAAGGTTAGACTAGCTACTATACTTGGTACATTTCAATCATCACTAACTAACTTTAAACGCTTGCGCCCTAAGTGGCTACACAATACAGAAGAAGAAGCATTACTTGGTGTATCTCTTACTGGTATTATGGATAATAGCTTTATGAACGGTAGCAATACAGATAGAGGACACTATGGTAAACGTAATCTACCTGACTTCTTATCTGACTTACGTAAAGAAACAGTAGCAACAAATAAACATTGGGCTGAACTAATGGGTATCAATCAATCTACTGCTACTACTGCTATTAAACCTAGTGGTACAGTCAGTCAGTTAGTTGATAGTGCTAGTGGTATACATACTAGACACAACGATTACTACCTACGTAGAGTTAGAGCAGATGCTAAAGACCCAATAGCACAGCTTATGGAAGACCAAGGCATACCTTGTGAAGCTGATGTAATGAAACCTAATAGTGTTAAGGTCTTTACCTTCCCTATGAAAGCACCTGAAGGAGCTATACTTAGGAATGACAGGACCGCTTTACAACAGCTAGAGCTATGGCTTACTTATCAAAGATACTATTGTGAGCATAAGCCTAGTGTGACTATAAGTGTTAGAGAGCACGAGTGGATGGAAGTAGGAGCGTGGGTATACAAACACTTTGATGAAGTTTCAGGTGTCTCTTTTTTACCACACTCTGATCACTCATACCAACAAGCACCATATGAAGACTGTACTAAAGCAGAGTACACAGAACTGGCTAAGAAGATGCCTAAGTCTGTTAACTGGGATTTAATTAGTGAGTATGAACTTACAGATATGACAGTAGGCACTAAGACATTAGCTTGTACTGGTAGTGTATGTGAGTTAGTTGACCTAGTAGAAGAAGAGAGGGATGTAGAATGAACTTATTAATAATAATACTAGTAGGCGTAGGGCTTGTGCTTGTTGACGACAGTCCTAAAGATTTATCAACAATAATTGAGGAGCAGTTAATCTGTAAACCTTTTGATTCTAATATGTGTGCGGGATGGAGAACAGAATGATAGAAACTATATTTATTATTTTAACAATTCAATTAATTATAATTAACTTAGGGGAATAATGTGAAAGGATATTCTTGGTTTAGTATTATACTTAGAGACATACTTATGTTTATATTAACAGCAACTACTGCAGGATGTATGGTGTATGTAGTTATTTGGTTAGAGGCTTTAAGGAAAGGATGGTTAGTATGAATGAATCAAAAGTTATAAAAGCACTTAACGGTTTGCAGTATAACTTTGAACCGATGAACGATAAGTTTTCTAGATATGATGCTTTTGATAAAGATCACGGTATTATGCTAGAAATTAAATGCAGGAATAAACACTACCCTGATACTATTATTGAAAAAATAAAGTATGATTGGAATAAAAAGTTTGCAGAAGAAAACAATTTTGAATTTTGGTATGCAGTATCTATGCCTGATGATTCAAGTGGTTCACCAGTAAACCAAATTGTTTATGTCTTTGACCCTGCTAATATGGAAAATGAAAAAGAAGGTTATGACTTTAAGTGGCACACAAAAAAACTCCCTCAGAACACAGAGTTCAAAGGGAGAAATTGGATTGACAAAGAAGTAGGGTATCTAAATATAGACGATGCCCTTATGTCTTTTACCGAAAGGACGAGCCATTAATTAACTTTTTTTATTATTTTTTTTAAAACTTCTTTAGGCACACCTTGACCACCAATCATATTTGCGGCTGTTTCGGTGTGTGTAAACATACCTTTTTTATATGCCTTGTCTACATCCATTCGAGTAACTCCTGCCCAGTTTGCTCCTAAATCATCTACAGAAAAACCTGCGGATCTTCCTTTGGTTCCTGCACCTATTTTTTGCCCGATACCATCTATTGCTTCTTTAAATAGGCCAACTCCTAAACTAGCCACAGGTCCTATTGTTCTTGACATTAGTTTTGAAGCTACATAATGCTGTACTAAATCTTGTTTAGCATCTGGATATTTAGTTAAGATAGCACGAACATTTTCACCTATTAATTTTTCTTGCGTATTTCCAATAACGTCACTAAACATTTTTTTTACGTTCATTACCAGCTATACCCCGCTTTAATTTCTTCAATTCTTCTTTCTACAGGGTCTGCAATCATATCTATTTCAGATAAACCACCAAACATAAATCCTGCTCCTGTCATACCCCACATTGTGTCTTGTAATTGATTAACCTCTACCCTACTAAAACCTAATCTTTTTTCAAGTTGATTTCTAGTTCCTGTATCTAAACGCCCTTTATTGTTCTTCCAAGCGTGTGCCATACGAGTTCTAAAATATTTACTATTAACAGCAGTCTCTACTAAACCAATACCTATAGAAGGTCCAAATGTTTTACTCTTTGTTAATCCTTCACCTAATCGTGCTACCATTAAGTTGTGTACTAAATGACTTTTTGGTCCTTCAGATGCTCCTCCCATTTTTTTAGCTAAATCTTCTATTGCTCCAAAATATTTTAAATTATCAGAAGAATCAAAAAGTTTTTTAAGTGTTTCTATTCCGGTAGGATTCTTTAAAAGTTTTGTTAATAGTTTTCCATTGTCTGCTAATAAATTTTCTGATACTCCTCTTTGTACACCTCCTTTTATCTGTCCTTTTATTTCAGGATTTTCAAAAAAATCTAGTTGTTTCATAAATTTATTATATTTAGCCCAAGACATTTTTCCTTCGGTTATGTCTATTATAAGCTGTCCTGCCGCACCATCTTCATTAGCAGCAGCTAATATTTTTTTACCCATAGGGTCATCTTCTAATTTTAACCAAGCCTGATAATCTTTTTTAGTTTTCATATAAGCTGCTCCATCAGCAGGGCTTGATCTATGTGCCGCAGCTTCTTCAGCAGATATTATTGTTTTTCTATATTCAAATAAAGTATCTGCGTCATTAGAATCATATCTTTTTGAAGTTCCTTTTTTTGCCGCATTAAATTCATTAGTAATAGCCTGTTTCATCTGCCTTAACCCTAAAGCAGGAGTCATTTGTCCGTTTTCAACCTTTGCCATTATTCTTTCTAAAATAGGAAGATTAGCAAGGCCGGGAACTTTTTTAGGTGTTTGCTCTACAAGAACTTGATTGCCATTTTTATCTATTTTATATTTTGGTTTAGGTATAGGACCATCAGTAGATTTTGTTAATCCTATGTAATTATCATAAAGTCTTCTTATAGAAGGTATCCCTATTTTTATATTGGCATTATTAAAACCATCATTAAATTTTAAATCAGTATCTTCTACAAGTTTTCTAATGCTTCCTGAAAGAGACACCGATCCTTCGGTCATTCCTCCTACAGTCCTTATAGAATCTCCAAGTTCTGAAACCGCTTGAGTTGTAGCGGCATTTTTACCACCACCTAATTTTTGAGTTCCTTTAGTTATTAATTGAACAGGGTGTGTTGCTAATCTTCCCATAGAACCAACAAGTTTACCTACAGGTTGTACTGCTAAAGGAATAACAGCACCTAAAGCACCAGACACTGCAGTTTGAACTGGATCAATATTTTCTCTTAAATCAGTTTGAACTTCTAATCCCTGTCTTTCTAAGTCTGAACCTGCTGATAAAACTGCTCCAGTAGCGGCAATTGATTTTTTAGGACCTAAAAATTTCTTAAGTGCGTTTAATCCTACAAATTTTGATCCTAAAACTTTAGCGGCTACTCCTGCTCCTCCAGAAACTGCTAAATCTACTCCAACTCCTGTAAGAACCCCTTTAGCTTGTTCACCAAAACCCCTAGATCCATCACCAGTTGCGGCAGTGTTTATATAAGTATTTAACCTAACTCTCATATTATTTTTTGCTTTTTCATCAGCAAAAGGAAGTTTAGCTAACTCAACTCCCCCAGCAACAATAGATCCATCTAATAAATTAAAATATTCAAAATCTTTTTCTATTAACTCAGTTATGGACATTTCTTTCTGATCGTCAAAATCTACATCGTTTTCTAAAAAATAATTATCTTTTAAACCCTCAACATAATTTGCTTTGTAAGGCAACTCTTCAAAAGAATAAGCTAATACACCCTTTAAAAGATCACTAACTTTAGTAGCATTTAATAAAGAATTTTCAATAGATTCTTTAGAAGCGCCCTCTATTTTGCTTTCCATCATAAATTGATTTAGAAGAACGCCGGCTTTTAACCTTTGTTCGTTCCTTAGTTTATAATTTTTTGATTTTTCTTTGTTGCTTAATTCCGCCATTTTACTCGGCTCCTAGGTTTAAAGCTGCCTCTAATTCTTCTAATTGATCTTCAGTAGTTTGTATTACAAGTGCTTTTTCTTCTATTATTTGTGAATCAGGAATTTCTAAACCTGCAGCAATTTCAGATGAAGTAGGAAGTTTAATTTTATTTTCTTCTTTGTTAGACCACTCTTCAAGATATGTGCCCCATTGTGCTTGAGTTGGAGTTCTTCCAGCCTTTCTTTCACGTGCTGACCATCTAGCCATTTCAGCACCTTTGTTTTTTCTATATGTTGCGTATGCTCTAGCTGTTCTTATAATAAGATCATTACCAACCTTAGTCTTTTTAAGTCCTGCCGTAGCATCTTTAAAAGCCTGAAATTCTGTATCTGAAATAGCACCTTTAGTTTGAGCAATATAACCTAATGCCATATCCATAGCATTAGAAGCAAACAATTCTCGTTTACCAGCCATTGTTTTATCAACACCAAAGAAATCTGCAATTCTAGCTACAGGAGTAGCAATAGCTTCTGATCCAAAACCAGTGTATATCTGAGGAAGAATGGCTAACATTTGATCAAATTGAGCTATATCATCAACTGCTGTTGAAGCTACACCTAATTGAATACTAAGATCATCTGCCAAATTAATAGCAGAGGCTTTATCAAATTCATTTAATCTTTTGTAATTTAAAGAATGAGCATAAGAATCTGTACGACATTTACTTGCAACTGATGTATCAGGATCATCTAGGTTACAATTAATAATATAAGCTGAAGTTTCTAAAGTTTGTCCTAAAGTTGAAGTAGTTCCAGACTCAGCACTTATTTTATTTGCCTCTGCGTTCATTGTAGTTGAATCTGCATTTTGTTTATTTACTGCATTGTCAGCTAAAGTATTTGCTAGATCAGTGCCTCTTTTTTCAAAGACTATGGCAAGTTCTGTCAGGCCGCCTTCAACAGCTAATTGAGACATTTTATAAAGACTTTTAGGATCGTTTTTATTCAAATTTTTAGTTTGATCCATAATACTTTGAATAGTTTCTTGTTTTTGCTCTGTTCTTGTTTTCATACCCGCCATACCAGCAAGTCCTTGCATAAGCATACCACCACCTAAACCTGCAACGTAAGCTCCCGCTTCTCCTCTTCCTAACTTGGCAACTTCTAATGCCCTGTTTCTCATTTGTGCATTTTGAGCAGAAGCTACGTCTCCCGCACTTCCAAAAATACCTAACATATTTTCTGTACTTTCTGCCATAATTATTCCTTTATATTATTAATATCCATCCATAGAATTCATAAACATAGAATCATAACGATTACCATAGGTACCCATTCCATTTGCTTTTCCGCTATTTCCCAGTTTAGAAAAGAGCCCTTTCCAATCAAATTTTTGACCTTGTTCCATAATACCAGCAGTTCCAGAGTTTCTTTGTTTTGTATAGTCTTGACCAGCCTCTCTTATGCCTTGCATATTAGCGTCTCCATTTAACCCTTGCCCTATCAACATACCTAATTGAGCTTGAGGAGTTAACATACCTGCAACATTTTGAGCAGCAGCTCCAAATCCTTGGCTCTCTTGACCTAACATTTGTCTATAAGCCATACCGGTATTCATAGCTTGCATCTGACCACCAAGTCTATCTTTGCTTATAGCACCTTCAGTAGCAAGATTGTCGTAATATCCTTGAGTTCCGCCCATTCTTCCAGAAGCTAATGCTGATTCTTGACCTTGCATTCTAGATTGAGAGTAAGCATCTGCATTCATCTCTTCAAATCTTCTGAACTGTTCTTGTTCCATTTTATAAGGGTCACCCATCATACCTTGAAGTTCTTGGTTTGCCATAGATGAAGTACCCATAAAGCCATCCATCATTGCTTGATATTCAGGAGATAAAGATTGAATCATTTTTTTAGTTTCAGGGTCAAAACTTACACTTCCTCCCGGACCTTCACTACCCCAAGGCATAGATCTTTTATATGCCAGTTCTTGTTGTCGTTCTTGATATTCTCTATTTTTTGCGGCTTCTTTACTTGCTTGACGTTTGCCCCATAGACCCATTCCTACTTGTGCTATCTGTCCCCACATTTTTTTTATCTCCTAATTAAACTGCTGTTATTGTAAATCCGTTTTCTTTTATTGCTGTTCCTGCCGCACCACCTGCCCCGCCTACGCTACCACCACTATTAGTATTAGCACCTGCTGAACCTGCTGCTCCGGGAACCCCGCCTGCGCCGCCAACGCCACCATCAGCACCATCATCTACTGTGCGAGAACCACCACCACCGACAGAATTTAGGTCTGCATTACCACCAGAACCTGCGCCAGCTCCTCCAGAAGCTCCTGAGCCAAAACAGACACCTCCGCCACCTCCACCACCAGAACCAAAAGTATTTTCATTTCTAAAACCACCGTGATAATTTTGACCGCCTGAACCCCCTCCGCCACCTCCGCCACCGCCAAGAACGTGGGCAAAGCTACCAGAATTGTTGTTATCAACAGTAACATCTTTTTCTAAAAACAAACCAATGCCTCCCGGACTACCTGCGTGACCATTATTAAAACCACGATTACCTGCACCACCGTCACCACCGGCACCTCTAATTTGACCATCATTAAAAATTAATTTTAAAATGCCTTCAATTTTAGTACCTGTTCTAAAAGCAGGAATGCTAGTGTCTGCGGAATAAATAAAAGTATCACCATCAATAATTACATCAACATCACCTAAAAAAGCAACTCCATTATTAGCGGTTAATAAAGGATGCGTATCTAAATTTATATTTTCTGCATTTTGGTCAAGAGTAACTACAGTTTTTATTTTAAAAAATGTCTTCCAAACTCCGTTATCATTAACTTGTCCTTTACCAATCTTTGTCCAAGCACCACCTAATTTTGTTTCTAAACCGACAACAGTTTTATATACACCTGCATTTTTAATTTTTGTTAATGGAGCAGTCATATTAAGGAGCTACTTTATAATGTATATCACCATTAGCGCCACCACTAGCATCACTTGTACTTACTGTTCTCATTCCAGAACCATTAGTACGAAGAGCTTCTCTAGCGGTTACAAATGTATTTATCCAATTTGTACTAGGTACTTTGCTTGTATTATCAGTAGCAGAAGTAGGTTTTAAAACACTAAATCCTTCTGAAGCATCTCCATTAATATCTGCTTTAGTTAGTATTGAGTTTTCTATTGCACTAAATTCTGTATGAAACTCAGCACCGCTTATTATTTTATTTACGTCTGTGTCAGCTAAAGAATCTTTTCCAGACCATCCTATAACTTTTGCATAATTTGCCATTATCTTATTTTCCCTTGTTTGTGTAAAAGTGTCATATTTTGTAATGATGTAGAATAACCATTACTTATTATTTCAATAGAAATTTTCAGGTATTTTGCTGAACCCACTAATGGAGTCCTATATTCTTTTAATCCGTATACTGGTGCAAAAGTAGCATTTCTAATGTGATTAGCTGCAAGGTGTGTATGACTTACAACTGTTCCATTACCAATACTTTGAGTATTTGCAGCCGCTTTAAATACAGAGCCTACTATATAAGTAACACCGCTTGTACCAGCAAGAGTATTCCATTGAGCTTGTGAAGTAGTACCAAGACTAGCAATAGCATAATAACTTCCAACAACAAGAGAGCCTACTGTAAGAGTTGTTACTGTATGCGCTCCATATAATGTACTAGCAGGCTGAACTATAGGAACGGGTCCTGTTCCCGGACTTTTTCCCCATAAGTCAGAAAACCCAATAGTTCTAGGATTCAAAATAAAAGCTGTTGTTTTAGAAGCTGTAATACTAAAATCTTTGTACCACTTTAAAAACAAAGTAGAACCAGAGCCTCCTTCTAAAGTCATAAACAATCTTTTTAATAAAGAAGCCGCTACAGATTCTCCTAAATCTAACCATACTGTAGCAAAAGAACTTGTATAAGAAGAATTAGTTTGTACAACAGAATTATTAGTTGAGTCAAAAGATGCAGTTGTATCAAAATAACCTACATATTCTGCAATGCCTCCATCTTCTTGTCCTACTAACATACCATACAATTCAGTATAGGCTATACTTACTGGTTGTTTTTTGTCAGCAAAATTCCAAGTTGTAATTCTAGGTGCTCCATTAGGAGTTAAGTGTTTAAAATCAAAGAT